>Ga0315906_10007119_pt1 | contig 13676 bp, 17 predicted proteins | sample LakEriMetagenome_4_FD_203526 | JGI IMG/M metagenome (GOLD analysis project Ga0315906, IMG submission 203526) | Freshwater fungal communities from buoy surface, Lake Erie, Ohio, United States - Buoy 2 MA122 | ecosystem: Environmental > Aquatic > Freshwater > Lake > Lake biofilm | place: USA...
TCTCAAGGCGAGGCATCAACTCAGGCACTTTCATGGCAATGTGGTACGCCAGACCAGCCACTACACATGGCAGGAAGCGGAAATTCATGTCGGCTGTCTCAGCACCCGCGCCAGCATCCTGAACCCGGCGCAGTCTCCAATACACAAACTGGTAGGACGTGCTGTTATCAGGCGTAGGCCAGACAGTCACAGCAGGAAGCTGAGGAACAAAGACTGCCGTGCCATCTGCTTGAGAGGCTGCTGTTGTATTGTTCTGACCACGGAATACACCACCAAGGGTATTCCCTGATATGTAGCCATAGTAGATGTCTTCGTTGTTTAAACGCAGAAAGCCTGATCCTGCTAACCCAACCACCGTGTTAAGCGTGAGCGTGGTGTCCGTGGCGGTGATGGCTCCAACCAAGACCGCATCTGTTGGGTTAACTTGTCCAGAAAGTCTTTGAACCCAGACTTGGATTGGGCGGGCTTGTTGTAGTTTGTTCGGAATGGTCGCATAAGTAGAAACACTAATACGTGTGATTGTGAGGTCAGCCTGCGTAGAAGATGAGTTCTGGCCTGTACGGATAACCTGCTCTAACAGATCAATCGTATCTGTAGGCAGGGCGTAGGTAGCCAGACCCGGAGTCAGGTTAATAAACCCCTGCTCCATCGTCCACATGTTGATGCCACGGTTCTGCCACTCTATGGTCATTAGGTTCATTGATCTGCGTGCTGTACGCAAGTCATAACCTGAACGCATCTCCCGACCCGCACGCTCCCATGCTTCCTCGGCAATCTCCGTGAAATCCATATTGAAGAGGGTGGAGCCGGTAGTTGTCATTTTTTAGCAGTCTTTGCAGATTGGATAAAATCTTGAGCACTAGGAGCGCCTTTAGATCCGGGCTTACGCATCTTTTCTTTAGAGCCAGCGGCTATGCGCTGTCTCTTGGCGTTAATGTTGGCATACAAACCACCGCCCGCAAACATTTCAACCTCATTAGGATTGTCTTTGCGTTTAATCTTTTTGCCTTGAGGCATTTTATTAGGGGACATTGCCCCCATTCCACGGCTGGCCATCATACAAACTTGCCTCGTGTTTTGCCTTTGGTGGCACAGCCATCCGCCCGTTTAGAAGCAGAAGAAATCATGCCGCCAGAAGCCTTTTTAGGGCCATCTACTAAACGGTTGCGTGCAGCAAATGCCGCTGCTTTTGGGGCTTTTAGCAACATAGTGTCTGCGGCAGAACCCAACCCCTTCGCGGCGTTGAATGCAGCAGAACCATACTTTCCTTCTGTAAAATCCTTAGAAGCAGCTTCACCATATTTTTTGGTATTAGCGTCACCTTCGTCAACTTCTGCGGCTTGATTCGGAGAATATTTCCTAACGCTATCCATGATTGACTGGCCTTTGAGCTTACCAGTAGTGGTATCTGCTTCTGGCATTTCTTTGTTGTAGGCTTTGTCAGCCGCTGCCCGCATTTTGCGGTCGGCTTGTTCTTCACGGGCTTGTTTTTCTGCGGGACTCATGATATTTCCTTAGCAGATCTTGCAACGAGTCTTGCCTTTGGTGGCAATACCGTCAGCACGTCTAGACGCAGATGAAACCATTCCACCAGAGGCGTAATTCTTTGTCTTACCGCCACGCTTGTAGCCAATTGCGCCGCCTGTCGTGTCAGACTCATCTAATGGCTTCTTAGGTTTTTTGACAAAGTCAGACTTCATTAGCTTTTCGCGGGCTTCGTTGGCTTTTGCATCTTCTCTAGCTTTACCAGTCAAGCTGCGATATGACGTGGACTTAGGCACTACGTCTGTGACATCGGCTGACTTGCTGGCTTTGCGTGGGCCTTCCAAAAGCTTCTTGGGGGCACTTGTGCCAAGTTCTTTGAGGTATGGAGCAACTTTGCCTGCGGCTTCTCTGCCGCCCTTTAGCATTTTGCCTAACTTGTACAAGCCAGCTAGACCCACTCCACCTGCACCAGTGGCAAGCATTGCATTCTCAATGTTGCGGCTCATTTCAGAAGAATCAATCTTCTCGCCTTGAGGAGCTTTGGCAGACTGGCCGGGGATCTGTGATGCAGCAGAAGCGGCTGGCTTAGAAGCGCCTGCATCGCTACGCATACCGCGCAATGGGCCAGCGTATGCAGGAGGCTTGTTAATTAAGCTACTGCGATCAGGGCCAGTATTACGCAACGGAGGAACTGGCGTGGCAGTGGGTTTAGCAGGCACTACAGGCTTTGTTGCCGCAGGACGGGTGGGCGTGATTGTTTCGCTAGAACTACGGCCAGCACTTGGGCCATAGTCTGAGTACATGTCATCAGACAAAGGACGTGAAGATGCGGCAGGCATAGCAGGGGCTGCGGGCATAGGTTGATTAACCGATACCGCCTCACCGCGATCACGGCCACGGCCAGCACCAAAACGGTTGTATGCTTCTGAACCGGGCTGATCAATATTTCCCATGCGGATACGCTCAAAGAAGCCTACAGGAGCTTCTTTGTTTGACATCTCTAGGCCACGCTTTTTAGCAGCGGCTTCCATGGGATCCATTTCACCCATAACTTCACCACCGCCTTCGTAGCGTTTAAACTTCTTCATTGGTTTTCTAGTAGCCATAGCCGCTCCTTAACAGGCGTATCCGCCCTTGTTCATGGTAATCATTGTGCCCTTGGTTTTACCCTTAGTGGCACAGCCGTCTGCTGCACGGGTGTAACCACCCTTTGCAAGTTTGGTCATGGGCTGGCCTTTGTGCAAACGGCCTTCGTGTTTGTTCACGGCCTTCTGCATCATGGACTTGTCCATCTTGACATCTTTGTGAGCCATGCCGCCTTTTTTAAAAAATTGGCCAACATCACCTTGACCGGGGGCAGCAAAACGACCTTTAGCAGAATCTTTTTCAAGACGCTGGGCAGCCATGCTGGGGCCAAGACCTCTGACTTTTGACATTTGTTTGCCAGTTTTAGGGTCTGTATAAATGCCTTGTTCTACTTGAGCTACATCATCCATGATGTCTTCGTAATCTTTAATAGATTTACCAACGCTAAGTTTTTTATTTCCAGCCATGATGTCACCACCTTTAGAAAATTTACGGCCTTTGTCAGCCTCATTAAAATCTTTGCCCACAGATTGTGAAACGCCTGTTTTCTTGGCAAACGCAGGATTGTGCGCTACTGCCGCCATGAAATTCCGTTGCTTTTTACTTACGCTCGGCATCATTTCCCCGCTTGAATAAGCTGGTCAATTTTTGCTTCAAGTTTGTTAAAGCGTTGGTCAATGTGGTTTGTAATGCGATCCACTTCTGCTTGAGTAACGTTATCACGGGCAACCTCCTCGCGTGTCTTGTTTAAGAGAATGCTTATACGAGCAAGCTCCCTGAACTTTTCGTTCATCATGTAGGCAAACAATCCCATCACTAAAGACAGAATAGCAGACCATGCGGTGTTTAGATCTAACAATTCCAAGCCCTCAAAGATTTATTGATCCGTGAATTCGGGTCGTTGGCTGTCTTGGCGCTTGTTAACTTCTTCTTCATGCCACTCATCCTTGCACAAAAGGAGTCGCGCCGTGAGCCGCCTTCCGGCTGGGGAGGTTTCAAGTTCATACCTTGCGCTTTCGCGGAGGCCCGTCCCTTGGCGTTTAAACCACCCTTCTCGGACTTGCCTTCTTTCCTCTGCCATGCTGGAGACTTAGCCATAGAACACCACTGCGGTACAGTTAGCACCAATTGTTACAAGCAAGCTTGTTTCACAAAGTACGCCTTCACCCGGAATCCAAATGTCATCCGAAGCTTGCCCCGCAATAATAAAAGTAAACAATGTAGTTGCACCATCTTTGACAGCAATACTGGTAGCACCAGAGGTGCTGTACCAAATGCCTTTAAAACGAGCGCGTCCATTGAACACGGTAGTAGTTGCGTTAGCTACGCAATCTTTACCGATTACATCTGTCTGCATCATAATCAATCTCCTTTAAAAAAGGGGCCGAAGCCCCTTGGGTTGATTAGGAGTTAGCGAATGGCGTGGCAACAGTGCCTGTGCCTAACACCATGCCAGTGACCATGTACTTGTTAGCGGCAATGGCAACGATTTGAACCCATGAACCTGCAACACCACCAGTGGTAGTACCGTTCAGGTTAATGAAGTCATTAGCAGCAGCGGCGTTAAAACCAACCAATGCTGCGCCGTCAGTATCAGCGTCGTTCATCACAATTGTGCCAACGTACTTGTCAGTACCGTTAGTGCCAATCTTCAACGAGCTAGTGGCGATTGTTGTAGGAACCCAGATGGTGTAAACAACACCTTCGTTGTTTGCTGTGCTTGGGTCTTGACCGGGGCCAGATGTGACGGAGTTAGCCGATGTGTTAATGGCTGGCAATGTCAAAGTCAGTGCAGCAGCCAATGTGCCACCAACAGAAATAATGCGACCGCCATGAGCTTCTGGGCTTAATGTGGTGCTTGCTGTGATTTCAACAATAGTCGCTGGGCCTTGTTGATAGATGCCGCCCAATGAACGAACTGGGCCTTGAAACGTAGTGCGTGCCATGATGTATTCCTTACATGCAAGTTTGGGTGTTCTGTCTGCATGTCGTCAGCCGGGACTGTCAGAACACCGGATAAGCCCGGATTAACATGTTTATACCACTGTGTTTAAACCAATGCAACAAAAAAAGGGGCCGAAGCCCCTTTCTTTTTTTTGATGCCTATTAGGCTCCGGGTGAACCGAAGATGCCCAAAGGATCAGATACGCCGAAGCTGTAACGCTCACGGGCTTTGTAACGGACGTTGCCGGTATCAAAGTCACCGTCCATGCCAGTAGACATGGGGGTACGTACAAAGTGCTTTAAGCCGTTAGGCACATCTGTAGACAGGAACCAAGCATTGGGATCTGTCAGATAGTGGTTAACGGTGTAGCCTTCAGGGATTGAACCATTGTTCTTCAATGCGTTAATGTCATTGTCGGCTGTAGAAACACGGAGTTCGGTTTCAAGCAAACGTGTAGACACGAACATCAAAGCTGGAGGAACAATCAACTTTCTAGGTTTAGCAGCAATCAGCAAACCACGCTCATCTGTCCAAGCAGCGATCTGAATAACGGCATTCTCAAGAGAAGTCTCATTCAAGTCGGAAGGAGTAGCTGGAGTGTTACTGTTCGTGCCACCAGAAACCAAGGGGTGAGCGGTAGAGCAAAGCACCACGCCGTCGCCGTATGTTGGGCCGCCAGTGAAGGCGTTGTTCAACACAAAAGCGGCTTTAACCTGCTTGGTGTAAGCCATACCACGGGCCAAAGCCTTGGTATAACGTGAAGACAAGCTGTCATACAAGTTATCTTCCACAGCTTCCTCTGTGATGGAGAAGCCCATCGCAATGGTTTCGTGGGTGTAACGTGCAGTGAATGCTTCCTGTGCATTGTCATAAGCGATGGCAGAACCCTCGTTTTTGACTGGTGCAGCAGCAAAGCCTGACAGTTTTGTCTCTTCTTCAAAAGAACGCTCAGAAGTCTCTGTTTCGTAGATTTCTTTGTGCTCTTCGCCGTAGCGTGCATACTCAAGGCCGAACAAAGCGTTCAGGCCGGGAAGCAACTCTTTAAGTAGTTGTGCGCGTGAAATAGCCATGATTTAGCTCCTTAGATGCCAACGGCGTTAGTGAAAGCAGAAGCGCCGGGATTGAACTTCACAAGCACTTCAGTGTATGTGTCGGTCAATGGGGAGGCGAAACCAATGATCTTGAACGCAGCGGCAGTCGTTACAACTGTGCTCTCCAAGGCGCTGGTAGAGTTACCTGTACGGGTAGAACCTGTAGAAGTAGACTGTGCAGCAGCAAAGAAGGTGTTTGCGCCAAGAGCGGCTTGAGTTACTTGGCCATCCAATTGAGCTTGGAAAGTAACGTTAGGGTCAGTGATCACGTATGCAGTCACCACGCCGGTTGTGCCGGAGGGGTAGTACTGGCCGTAAATCTGCTGGCCTTGTGAGTTGATGTATGAAGCACCAACAAACACGCCCCAAGCACCAATACTAGAGCCACCAAGGTTGTTGGTAGTCAAGTCTGCGCCAGTAGCGGTAGACAAAGCGATATAACCGTCTGCATCGATGAGAACTACTTGACCATAAAACAAGTTAGTTCCAGCGCCGCTGGTTGGGTTAATCAAATACTGACTCGTAGCACCGGCATAAGGCATACCGTCGTTACGATTGATGGGGCGTAGCCCATAGGGAGCATTGGTAGTTGACATTTAAGTCTCCAAAAAATTTAATTACCGTCTTCCGAAAGTTACCTCAGAGCTTCGTTCTTTGAACAAAGGCATCTTAGGATGGCTTTCGCGCATGTAGGTGTTGTCTACTGACTGCATCTGCCCGTCAGAAATTTTCTGATAGTGGGCGTTCCGCTGGTCAACAAACTCAGAAGGGGTCTTGCAAAGCAACAGTCCACCAATCTCAATTCCATCTGGAAAGCGCCCGTTAGGGTTGCTCAACAGTTGGAGTCGGGGTTGATCTGCGGATTTGACAGGCTCCCAACCTTCGCGTAATTTTGAAGAAATGTTTGACGGATCAGGATTGTTTAAATTAGCAAGGCGAATCCACCTGAATGCCCAACCAGCTTCTGGTTCGGGATCTGGCAGCAACGAAGCGGGAGCCCATTTCGAAGGGCGCTCAAAACTTGCACGGGACTCTGTAGCTCTTTTTTCACGAATTTGTTCAGCCATTTTCATTCCTTCTCAATATTGCGACCTCACGAGCATAGCGTTCCAAAGGAAGGCCTAGCCGCTTGGCAATAGCCACTTCCGAGGCAGACAATGTGATCTTTTTAGGAGCCACACTGCGTGTCGCAGAAGCAACAACGTTTGATTTCCTACGCTGCGTCGTATCAGCGGGTTCCGCAGACTCAAACTTATCTGGGAACACTTGACGCAATCTACCGTTGATGCGTCTGTAGTATTCGTCACTCTGAGGATCCATGCCCTCATCGTTAACCAGCTTTTCATGCACCGCCAGAGCGAATCCGGTCATTTCCTTGTCAGTACCAAACCATTTATTGGTTTTTTGCCATTCAACAGCTTTAGTATCAACGCGGGGTGCTTGCTGATATTCGGGTTGTACAACAGTTTTTTCCTCTTGTAAAGGGGCAGGCTTAAAATTGTTTACACGCTCCGCTTTCATCTTGGCGGTGGTCATGTCCTCCTGAGCCTGTACTAAAGCATCTGCGTCCCCTGACTCGTATGCTGCTTTGTACCGGTCTTTGGCTTCTTTGACCTCTTGTGCAACAACCCTCTTAGCCTGCTCCAGTAGAGCGCTTTGACTGGTGTGTACGTTATTTTTCAGTTTCTGATTTTCTTCATAAACTGCCTGAGCAATGCGAATTGCCTCCTCTTTCTCGCGTATCGCAGCCTCTTTCGCCCTGCGTTCGTCGTGATAACCCTTGGTAAATTCACGAAGTTTGTTGCGATCTTTTTGAGAATAAGCGGCTAATTCTTCATCTGTTGGCTCTTGCGGAGGAGTTTCCATGGGCGTTCTGCCCTTGTCCTCATCCGGTGTGTCATCGACGATCTCTATTTCCGGCTCTTCTTTGACCTCTTCAGGCTCAGGCTCTACGACCTTGCTGCCCAAACGGCTCTGTTTTGCCTCGATTTCATCGGGAAACTCAAATTCTGTTTTTTCCATTTCAGCCATGGTTTCTCCTTAGTAAGGACGTTGAATGCCGCGAGGATCTTGGACTACCGCTTCTACGCTGTCGTCGTTGATCAAACGCCACTCAGTACCATGAATCTTCATCCGTGTACCGCTGTTCGGGCGGGTAATGATGAAGTCTCCGACCTTGCATGACGCTCCTGACGGGAATCGTTTCTCGTCTTTAAACGCATCTGGGCCGATTTTTGCCACAAACAACACGGGAGAAAGAATCTCTTCGTGGTGCATCATGGTTGCGGATTTCAAGATTCCGCTATCACCCATCTCTTCTTCTGCTTTCGGAAGCATACAAAGGAGGTGATATGTCGAGGGATCGGGCACTTGCTTTGCCTTCTCCTCGTTGGATTTGTTGAGCACGCCCGACAAATCAACTGCACTGACATCGTATTCAGTCATCTTCATATCTTTCAAGTTTTCGAACAAGGTCAACAATTAAAGTCTGTGCGTACAGTAGACCCCGAATTTGGCCGCACATCTCTCGATAGGCTGGGTAGTCATTAGCTGCCCCGCCCCCAAGACTTTCGAGAAGGGTTTTCTCCTTCTCACGAAGATCAGATAAAAGATATTTGAAAGCCTGATCTCCATCCATGATTAACTACCTCGTTTAAACAGGTCAACTTGCACCTTTTGGTTGTTTTGCTTTTCTTGGGCTTGCATACGGGCCATGTCGAGTTGAGCCTGCGTGTCGATCCGCTTGTTCTCAAGTTCGAGTTTGGCTTTACCAAGTTCAATGTCGGCGGCAATCTTTTGCGCCTTAGTCTGCTCTGCCTGACCCTTAAGCTGGAGTTCAGCTTGTTGCATCTGGACGAGCGGATCTTGTGCTTGCTGCTGGGCCTGCTGTTGTTGCTGGTTAGCTTGGTTAAGCTGAAGCAACTGGGCGGAGCCTTGAGCAACCAGACGGGACAACTGGACTTCGATGTCTTCTGGCAGTTTGGAATCTGGAGCGGGCAGAGGAACTCCAACTTGCTCCTCGACCTTCTTGCGGTACAAGAATGCCAAGTGCTCTGCAATGTGAGCCATGGTTGCGGCTTGGATCTTCTGAGCCATTGGGTTCTGGCCGATCTGGGCTGCAATCATTGGATCCTGCATGAACGCAGTGTGCGCTGCAATATGAGCTTCCTGATCCTGATAGATGAATGCTTTGGTAGGCTTTCCGTTCAGGAAGGCCATGTTCTCGCTGATCGGATCTTTAGGCGTTTGATCATCTGCGCCGGGGATCAGTTTCTCTGCGTTCTTGACACCTAGAACCTCAATCATCTGTCGGTGCAGCAAAGGCAGGTCATAGATCTGTGGAGCACCCTGAGCCAACTGGATCACAGCCTGATACTGCATGATCCTTTGAGCCATCGTGGAACTGTTGGGATCTGATACAGGAATGACCTCAACCATGTCGTAGTCAGACTGCTTGACCTGTTTGTCATTACCCTGTGGGTCGTACTCATACTCGGCAGGAGAGTAGTCCCGAATGATTCCTTTGAGCAGTTTAAACTCTTGCTTCATTGAATAATGAACACGGGCTTGGACTGCTCCCATGGTCTTCAATGTTCTTTCAAGTAACGCTAAAGTTGTACCGACGGGAGCGTTGGCGCTCATGTCAGAGATCTTCATGTCTGAGATAGAACCCAGACGGCGGCCTTCTTCTGTGATTCTGTCAAGTAGAGTTAACAAAGTGCCGCTTGGCTCTTTGTAAGGCAGCATCATGATGTTGTCTTTGATGACACCGCTTGGGACATCCACGTCCCTGAACTCACCGGGCTGGATGGGAGTGTCGTCGCCTTTGATACGAGCACCACGGGCTTTCAAACCGCCGGGCAAGTTAGCTAACGTACCTGCGTCCACCAGTTGACGGATCAAGGATGTGCCTGCACGGGCGTATCCACCGATGATGTGGATCAGGCCCATTCCGTAGAAGCCAAAGCCGGGGATGTAGCAGTAGTCTACAAAGTGCTGGCGCTTGGTCTTCTTGGCATCGTCTTCTAGGTAGTTACGACGAATAGCAAGGATTTTGTTAGTTCCACGATCAATTGTGATGACATAAGGCAGGCCAATGCCTGTCTCTTCACCCTCAGAATCTGTATCTTCAAAGCCTTCTAAGTCCCAATATGCGTGGACTTCCAAAAGCTGATAGCGGTCGTCGTCTGTGGCTTTGTAACCTTGTTGGTCAGCTTTCTTCTTCTCAATGTCTGAGAGATGCTGGACAGGCTCACCTAGGTCTATATCCCGATAGAACCCGCTGACTTGCAAGCGACGCATTTCATTCTTGGTCTTACGCATTACATGCGTCACCCGTTCTGCGTTCTGGAGATTAGAAGCACCGTACGGGACAATCATGTCTTCAGCAGGAATAAACACTGCGACCTGACGCTCCATGGCTGGATCGTAGTAGACCTTCTTGAATGCTGCACCGGACAGACCTAAGGAGTAGAGCATCCGTTCGTGTTCTGGACGGTACTCAGGCATCTCCTCTGTAAGCTTAAAGTTCATATCAGCCTGCACACGCTCGGCTGCTTCTTCTTTCAAGCGGTCAATTGCACCGATGATCTCTGTCTTCACAGGGCCAGCGGCGGGGAAGGTTTCCATGATGGATTCGGATTGGAACCTGATCGCAGCTTCCGTCAAGACTGTAGAGTAAACACCGCAGGCTCCATTCCATGGTTCGGTACGTTCTTCGTAGTTAACTCCTAGGACTTCCAAGCCCTTAACAAAGCTTTCTGCCCAGTCTTTTCTAGAAGCTATGTCGGCTTCTACCAGTTCTACAAGCTCAGAGGCAATCTTGCCTAGCGCACCGTCGTCAAGGATTTCTGCGAGGTTGTCATCAAAATCACTGTCGTATTCTGATTCCGGTTCTAGAATAATCTCAACGCTTTCCTCTTCCACGATTAGGGGATCGTCTAATTCAACGTCCACGCCAATGTCTTGAAGCAGGTCTGAAAGACCCATAGGTGCTTGGCTAATTGCTTTGTCGATACTCATGTGAGTCCTTAATAATATTCCATGCGTCTGCGATATACAGGCTCATCTGGCTCATCTGAATCGATGGAAATGAACCCGCCTTGACGGAATCTCATCAGAGCTTGGCTTGAAGAGTCAACAAGGTCGTCATGATCGCCGTTGGGGAAGGAAGCCAGTTCATCCATCACTTCTTCAGCCCAACGAGTCTCTGGACACCAGACAACACCTGAAGCAAACAGATCGGAGATTGCGTTTACACGCGAGATCTTATCGTTTCCTTTGCCCGGTGTAAACTCAGATAGAGGGATTCCCATCTTTCGCATCTCATAGATGAGCGGAGCACCTGCGGCACGCTTCTCCACGATTAAAGTATCTGGCTCCCACTCCTTCCACAGTTCCAAAGCCATCTTCTTAAGCTCTGGAAACTCCATACGTTGTTTAAACGCATCCAGAAGGATGATGTTGGGCCTCATATCGCCTTGTTTGTTCGGGTGTTGGAAGACACCCCATGTAGTGCAGGCTGAATAGTCGGCGCGGTTGTTCTTTTCAAAGGCCGTATCCCAAGATTGGATGATGTATTCACACTGCGGGGGTGTATCTTTCTCCCATATAGACCATTGTTCCCGCTTAATGATCGCGCCTTCTTCGGATGTGGGGTTCTGTTGGTACTGAGCCTCCCATTTAGCGACTGGAAGCTCTGCTTTTAGGGCTTCTAACGCTGTTTTTGACCAAAAAGCGGGCCATAAAGGCGTTCCAGAGGGCATGATTGCCGGAAAATCGATGATTTCCCACTGATCTACGCCATCTTTTCCTGCGTTTTTGAGAATTTGACCTGTTAAGTCACGTTTCGACCAGCGAGTCATCACAATAATGATGGCTCCGCCCGGCTGTAAACGCTGGCGCGGGCCAGATGTAAACCACTCATAGACATTATCAAACACCGCAGGGTTGCCTTGCTTGGCTTCCTGCTCTGAATGAGGGTCGTCAATGATTAAGAGATCAGCGCCCTTACCTGTAACAGCGCCGCCAACACCGATAGCGAAGTAATCGCCACCCATATGAGTGTTCCAGCGACCTGCGGCCTTTGAATCACTTGATAACTTTGTATCAAATACCTTTTGATAGTTCTCTGAAGAGACAAGATTACGAACCTTTCGTCCAAAACCTGTTGCAAGTTCTGCGGTGTGTGCAGTCTGAATGATCTTTTTCTCAGGAAACTTACCCAAGAACCAGCTTGGCAGAAGATACGAGGCAAACTCAGACTTAGTGTGCCGGGGCGGCATGTTGATGATCAACCTCTTAAGGTCGCCCCTAGCGACCCTTTCAAAGGCATCGGCCATGATTGCATGATGTTTACCAGAGATGAAGATAGGCCACATCTGCTGGACAAAGAACAGGTAAGACTCCCGGCAGCGCTCCACACGATCAAACTCCAAGAGCTTCTGAACCTTGGCTCTTTCTGCGGGGGGAGCAGTGTCTGCAAACGTTAAATAGGCTTCAATCTCTTTGCGGGTCAGTAGGCTCATAACGCAGCCATTTCTTTAACAGACTTATCCACAAGCTTAATGGAATGAAACTTATAAGGCCGGACAGTCAAATGGCCATCCTCCTTAAGTCTATGGACGATCCTATGCACATTTGATTTAGAACTCAATCCAATTCCTTTGGCTATGACTTCATAGGACGGCGGTACACCGTGCAACCTTATATAGGCACGTATGAACTCTAAAACTAATTGGCGATGCTTGGTCATGTTTAAACGGCTGGAGACTACTGGACGACAAGAGCCAGCATTAAGACGCAAAGTCCCCATGCGTTTACACATGTGATGAGTTTAAACGATAATGAGAACGTTCGCAAGTCGCTTCGCAAAAATATATATAGGGTGGGGGGTTTGGAATTGGATTGGATAGGGGGGGTGTTTCTATGGCTAATGTGTGGAAGAGTGGATTAGAGCGTAATAGACGGGCGGGTGGTCAGCGGCCACAGCGGGGGGTACGGGTGCGGTGGGTGACGCACATGCACGCACATCGACATGGTGGGGCATCATCACGTCAGCTTCTGTTTAAACGCGGTGGCTTGCACGTCTTGCACCGATGACCGATCCCCCTTGAGTAGACGCAAGTGGCTTGCAAGTTCACGCTTCAACTGGTCAGCAGTCACAGGCGCTTTGTCTTGGACATCGCTAGGTGTAAACAGGCCACAGGCTTTGCCCATCAGTTCCAGTGCTTTTAGTTGTGTGCTTGGTTGAGCGTCTTTACTGAGTGCCAACAGTCCCTTGAGCACATACCTTTTAGATGCGGCCATATCGTCAACAAGGTGTTCTATGGTTTCGCCCCAAGCTTCCTTGAGCAGTGCTTGAACCCTTGGATCACGCATTAGCTTGTTGGCATTTGCGCTGATGCTTGCATCGCTTCCAGTGGAGTTTTTGAAGCCCTCTCTGTAGCTTTGCCTGAGGCTTTGCCCTCTGATAACCCCTTGAACGAATGCAAGGGCTGAGGGTGACAAGGGTAGGCTTCTCTTATGCTCTCCCGCTACTGGTAGACCATCCTTTCGCTTCCTAGGCTTAGGTGCTTGTCTTACTAGGGCATCAGCCAACCGTTCCGCTTCGCTCATGGGATCTGCGCTCTGATCCTCCCATTGCCCCTCGGCCTCGGCCAAGGCCGCCCGATACTCAGCCTTTGTCGTCTTACTCATGATCACCGCCTCCATTTTGTGACTGATCAGTTCAATAAATGCTCACTTAGTCCACGTTGTGAACTGTTCGTATTATGCAACAAGTTATCCACAAAGTTATTCATTTTGGTGCAATTAGGGTTTTCCCACGTTATCCACACCAGCCCGAAAGTTATCCACACAAAAAGTGGTCAAAACAGGGGTAGTTATCCACAAATTAGGGGTTAACCCTATGGCCTCTAGAATCGATTTTAAGGCCTCTCTGAGCGTCCGTTTTCCGAAGTGGCTACCCTACCCTCAACCCCCTCAAAAAAAACGCACCTAGACGTTTTGTTGTTTTTAAACCACGCCCAAAAACAGGCCTAAAAATGATTGTTGGCACGCATCATGCT
>Ga0315906_10007125_pt1 | contig 13670 bp, 19 predicted proteins | sample LakEriMetagenome_4_FD_203526 | JGI IMG/M metagenome (GOLD analysis project Ga0315906, IMG submission 203526) | Freshwater fungal communities from buoy surface, Lake Erie, Ohio, United States - Buoy 2 MA122 | ecosystem: Environmental > Aquatic > Freshwater > Lake > Lake biofilm | place: USA...
GGTGGAACTGGCACACCTATTGCTGCTACAGATGTTACACCGTATATACTGGTTAGATCTGCTGTGACTAGTTCTGTGTTGAGTCTAACAGCAAAAACTCCTCCTACAACAGCATTTAGCGTGTCTATTTTACGATCATCGGATGATGGTGCTACATTTCCGACTACCATAGGAACAGTGACACTGACAGCAGGTGATAAAGTCACAACAACCGTAGTGACCACAGTTTTAGCAGTAGGTGATATTCTGCGTTGCGATATCTTAGCAGTAAACGGAGCAGCAGATTGGAATTGTCAATTAGAAACAGTATAATAAAATTTTAGGATAAAAAATGCCACAAGTAATAAAATCAGAAATTAAACACTATACATGTAACGCAGTTAGTGTAACAGTTGAAGTAGCCGAAGAGGTTCGTGTTAATCCAAACGGTGAAACAACCTGCCCAGTATGTAGTCAAACTGACTCAAACTTGAGATTCACATCAACAATCGAATTTGATGACGGATATATTTTAGAAAGGTCACTATGACAAAAGAAATGATGATTGCGTTTAACCAAGAACGTGGGCAATGGGAATTAACACATCATTGTTGGATCAATCAAACTATGGTTGAGGCAGCAAGAGTCAAGGCATATAAGATGATGTCTGCTAGAGAAATCCCATCTAACGCTGACATTGAACGAAAGACAATGTTTAAAGAACGAATTCAAAAATTAGCCCAACCTGGCGGATTACAGTTAATTATTGCTGATTCGGCAAGAGGTGTGGATATATTCAAATCTACACAAGGAACAGGTAAAATAATTAGTTTACCACAACATATTTAAAGGAGAATTATATGGCAGCAACATGGCATGCTTTTACACAGGCCGCAGCATACGCAGCAAACAAACACATGTTAGATGTGTTTAATGGAGCGGCAAGTACCGCAACAGTGAGAATTTATCGTGCTTGGTTGTTTAACAATCAAACTACAGCAATTACCGGTGTTCTAAACTTTGTGTCGATCTTTAGAACATCGGCATCATCAGCAGGTACCGCAGTAACACCAGTGGCACACAATACATCAAACGCGGCATTAAATGCTAACACCACCGCAGGTACTAACAGAACAATTACTAACGGTGCTCAGTTTAGACGATTGTTAATGAGCCCAGACGAACCTACTGTAACCACAGCAGACTGGGACGCATTGATGTGTCTAGTACCCTTTGCTGAAATTTGGAACTCAGGCTATGGTGACTCTGTAGTTGACCCTGTGACTTGTCTAGCAGCCAACGCTCAAGGCTTTACTATACAAAGCATTACGCAAACGGTTGGTACAGCAGATTTGGAAATTGAATTTACCAATACATAATAGTTAGGAATTTAAATGGCAGAACAAACTTGGACAGTTAGAGCACGATGTTCGGCAGAACAAGAAGGTGGTCTTTTAACCTTCTTCAATGACGACCCAAACAGTGACTATGAATTTGAAGTTCGCAGTATAGATGTTAGAACTGTGCCGAGTTATGATCTAGTTGCTTTACCACAAGGATTAACGTTTACGAGAATAACTGCTCTCACAGGCGGTGACGATATTGATATGGCGGCTTATATTAGTTCCGCCGCCGCCATACCGTCGCAGGTTAAAATAGTTAAACTTCCTGATAATGTTACTGCCAGTAGTTCAATTTTTCGTCGTGTAACTCCTTTTGTTCAAAACTTAAGTTCAGTAGTTAATAATATCAATCAGTACGGTGCGTTAGGGAGACACATGAGGGCAAGTGCTTCTACATTATGGGATGCTGGAAGATTTGATGGAAATGAAGGTATTGTACTAGCAGAAGGACAAGGACTAGCAATTAGCCCAGTACTCGATACTGCTAATGCTTCTTTCATTGGACAAATTACTCTTGAAATAGGTACTAACACTTACACTGGTTTGTTTGAATTTCAACCTCCTACTGGTCAAAATGCTCAGATTGCAGTGTTTAACGGAGCAGGGTCAGGTGTGACTGTTTCTCTACTCAAGTTTGAACTTTGGCAACCGGGAGTTTCTACACAGGCTACGCAATTTTTAGATCAACCTAGCATTCGTGTTACTAGAGTTAATGACTTGAAGGCAGAAGGTGAAGCAGTAACTCCTGTTAGTCATAATGGCATAGCAGAATCTGTTCCATACTTAACTATTCGACAAGGAACATTAACAAGTCCAATTTCACTAAGTATTATTGGTGGTATTAATCCAGTTGATGATCTAGGTTATCCATTAACTAACGCAGTAGGTGCTGCTGCTTATCGACGAGCAAGAACTTTTGGACAAAGGTTGATTCAACAGGGAAATGCCAGTAAATCAAATAACGTATCACAGTTTGCAGGTGAATTTCAAAGTGCTATGCAATGGACAGATTATTTTACTACATATGGATACAAATATCAAGATGAAAGAGTTCAAGGATTTGTCATTCGTGGGGGAGAAGGTCTAGCAATTATTTCAAACAACAGTTCACCATTTAATGCTGGCCTTATTGTTAGAGCTACTATTATAGTAAGGAAAGTTCCTAGTTACTATTCGTATTATTGATTTCAAAAAAATCTTTCAATGCAATTTAATTGCATAATTAAATTTATGATTTCTAAAATATTAAATTTCGTTCGGGTAGGCGATTCCTGTTGATACACATTTAAAAAAATGAAAATAGCAATATATACAATTGCAAAAAATGAACAACAACATGTTGATCGTTGGGCAAAAAGTAATCAAGAAGCAGATTTTAGATTAGTGTGTGACACAGGTAGTACTGATCAAACTGTAGAAAAACTAAAAGAATATCAAGTCAATGTTATTCCTATTTCAGTTAATCCGTGGAGATTTGACGTTGCAAGGAATACAGTATTAAATTTATTACCAGCAGATATTGATATTTGCATATGGCAAGATCTAGATGAAGAGCTATTGCCTGGGTGGCGTCAAGAATTAGAAAAACATTGGGAACAAGATACAGCCATAGCTAATCACAAATATAGATATAATAATGGTGCATGGCAATGGCATAGCAAAATACATGCCAGACATAATTGTCATTGGGTAGGTCCCGTTCATGAAACTTTAAAATGGTCTATACCTGAAAAATCTATATGGCTACCTGAATTATTTTTAGATGAACATCAAGATGTTCATAAAAGTAGATCAATGTATCTCAATTTATTGCTTCAAAAAATTAAAGAAGGTGATCATAATTGGAGAACATATTATTTTCTTGCAAATGACTATCAAAATGTCAATGCAAATGAATCAATTAAGTATAGAATAGAAAGTTATAATGCATGTGACAAAAACGATCATCTCGTTAGATCTTATGTATCTCGAAATATAGCCAGACAATTTTTAGATCACAATCAAAATGAAGAAGCCGAAAAATGGTTTCTCATTAGTATTAATCATAGTAAAGAACGTGAATCGTTATTCTATTATGCTGATTTTTTATATAAGCAAGAAAAATGGGATGAATGTTATATTGCCATTAAGAAATGTATTTCAGTTAATATCAAGAGAGATGGATTTACATTTGATTCAAATGCATGGAGTTTTATAGGCTATGATTATGCTGCCATATCTGCATATAATATCGGACTTTATAAACAAGCAGTAGACTACGGTGAAGAAGCATCAAAATTACAACCAAATGATATTCGTTTAGAAAATAATTTAAAGTTTTATAGAGCAAAGTATGAACAAAGTTAAAACTTGTGTATATGCAATTTCATTAAACGAAATAAAACATGTTGAAAAATTTATGGAAGCCAATAAAGGTGCTGATCTTGTTTTAGTATGTGATACAGGATCCACTGATGGTACGCCTGAATTATTAGAAAAATTAGGAGCCAAAGTTTATAGGATAGTTCAACGTCCTTGGAGATTTGATATTCCTAGAAATACAGCTTTAAGTTTAATTCCAAATGATATCGATCTTTGTCTAAGTATAGATTTAGATGAATATCTACAACCAGGATGGGCTGATGCTATTGATAGAGAATGGCAAAAACATAATGGTAAAATAAAAAGAATAAGTTACGATTATATTTGGAATTGGAAAGAAGACGGCATAACTCCTGATTTAAGATTCTTTGCTGATAAAATACATCACCGACAAAATTTTAGATGGCGACATCCCTGTCACGAAACATTATATTGGGAAGGTGGAAGTGATTGCTTGCACATCACCTTGCCTGATGTAATATTACATCATAGAGCAGATAATGGAAAAAGTAGAGGGCAATATCTACATCTCCTAAAAATAGCAGTAGAAGAAGATCCTACTAATGACCGTATGAGTCATTATTATGGTCGAGAGTTAATGTTCAAGGGAATGAATGAAGAAGCCATTATTGAACTTACAAGACATCTAAGCCTGCCTAATGCTCAATGGAAAGAAGAAAGAGCAACAAGTCTAAGGTTTATTAGTCGTTGCCAACGATTTATTGGAAAATTAGTAGAAAGCCAAGAAACTGCAATAAAAGCAGTCATGGAATGCGATAATGTTAGAGAAACATGGCTAGAATTAGCTAGAATAGCACATATAAGAGATGACTGGCATACTTGTTTTTGGGCAGCTACAAAATGCTTATCAATACCTAATCCTACACAAAGTTATATGAATGATACTTCATGTTGGGGATTTGAACCATATGATTTAGCTGCAATTTCTGCATATTATTTAGGTATATATGAAAAAGCTAAAGAATACGGAAGTGAAGCTGCAAGATTAAATCCTACAGATGAAAGATTAATAAAGAATCTTGAATTTTATAACGGAAAATAAATCAAAAGTTTCTATAAATATATAAAATTAGGAATTAACATGCGAGCTCACGATATTATACGTAGTGTTTTAGATTTAATAGATGATATAGAAGGTACTAATCAACCTGCTATTATCAGTGTTGTTGAACCGCAACCTGAACCAACTGACGATGAATCTCGTAGATTACAACAAATAATAGACCTATTAGCTCAGTCATATCAAACTTATGACAATAGTCCTGCAGAAGTTGTAGCAGGTATTGATTCAGTTACAAAAAATGCCGGAGGAGGTTGGAATGGGCCTAAACATCCTGCTGATATTAGAGCAGATAGTGTTTCTATGTATCCTAATTTTCTTGCCAAGGAATAAATTATGGCATTAAATGGAATTTCTACATCTACATATAAAGCAGATAGACAAACTGCAAAATTAGATCTTGCTAAAGCTAAACGAGAAGGTAGATTAGTTGCTGATGATGGCACTGTTAGCGGAAGCATTGATCCTACAAAGCCATACTACAGAGATAGAAATACGTTAGATATTACTCAATTACCTACGGTCTATACAGCTGGTGATAATGACACAAATGATGTAACTGATAATCCTAACGTAGGAGGTCTTGTTTACGGGAGACCGTGGACAACATAATAATGGCACAAGATCGATACGCTAATAACTCTACTGCTTATGAACATCCTCAGGAGAGTAATCTTCTAAATATTCATAAGACCATGCAATACAATGCATCGGGGCAACCTGTTGCTCGTGTTCACGTTGATGGCATAACTTTAGAGGGCGATGTTATTGTCGATACTGTTAGTCTAAGTAGTAGTACGTTAGCGGCATTAGAAACCATAAATGTGATTCAAAGTAGTACACCATGGGTAGTGAGTGGTTCTGTTATAGTAAGCAATTTTACCTCAACTGTTAGAGTATCGAATAATGTTACTATTACTAATACTAGCTTTGCTATCACTAATTTTCCAACTACAAGTACAGTTTATCAAGGAACTAATCCGTGGACAATAACCGGTACAGTAACCGTTAATAATTTTCCCACAAGTGTTACAGTAACTAACTTTACATCGACTGTTAATGTAACTTCTTTACCGGCAATCAGCGGTACTGTGGTAGTAAGTAATTTTACATCAACAGTTAATGTAGCAAATACAGTAACTGTAAATCAAGGTACTACGCCTTGGCAAATAAGTGGCAATGTTGTGGCATCTGTAACAGGTACAGTAACACAAGCATTAGTTCCAGAAGCAACTGATGCTTTTGGTAGATTAAGAGTAAGTGATCCTACTACATTAGGTGACTACCATCACGTAGGAGGTGAAAATCCTGAAATGATATTAAAAACATCAGGTTCAGGAACAGGATCTGTGAATACATTAACAAGTGCTTACGTACTAAGTGTTGGAACTGGTACAAATGACTATGCTATACATCAAAGTGCAATGTATCATCATTATTTGCCAGGTAAAAGTCAACTGATAAATTCAAGTTTTGTGTTAGGCTCGCCAAGTACTAATACAGTTAAACGTGTGGGATATTTTGATGATTATAATGGAATATTTTTTGAACAAGCAGGCGATGGCACATTAGCTTGGGTTGAACGTAGATTTATAAATGGAACAATTACCGAGAATAGAATTACACAAAGTAATTGGAATAAAGATACTTGTAATACTTCTATATCAGGTGCCGATTCCGGTGCTGTAAATTTTGGAAAATTTGGATCTTGGACGTTAGATCCTACAAAAACACAATTAACATATGTTGATTTTCAATGGTTAGGAGTTGGTAGATTAAGAGTAGGCTTTGTTCATAATGGATTATGGGTAATTGCACACGAATTCTATCACAGCAATACACTACCTACAGTATACTGGACACAACCAAGTTTACCTATTCGATGTGAAATTAGAAATACAGGAGCCGCAACTGGTACAGCAGAGATGAATCAAATATGTGCCACAGTTATGAGCGAGGGCGGTTACTTTGAAACCGGGTTAGTTAATAGTTTAAATTCATCATTATTAGGCAGAGAATTAACTAATGGTGGAAGTACATTGCCTGTTATTGCTATACGATTGAAAAATTCTTTTAATGGACTTCCTGTAAGAGGAATAGTTAGAATACAACAAATAGGAATGTTATGTACCAACGGTCCTGTATATTATGAATTAAGACGATTTAATAGTCATACTGCAATTACAGGTGGTACTTGGCAAAGTTATGGCAATGATAGCATTATTGAATATAATACTACGGCTACTGGGTATTCGGGAGGTGTTGCAGTTGCAGGAGACTTTTTATCAGCTGCTGCGTCAAAGGGAACAACAAGTCAAGGAAGTATAGATAATCCTGTTGCTAATAAACGAGGATTTATTACACAAAACTATGATAGTACTGATAGTAATTGCTATGCATTAGTTGCTACAGCATTAGGTAATCAAAATAATATACAAATTCAAGTATATGGATCAATTCAATGGAGTGAAACACGATGAAAAAATTATTAGTCTTACTGGCTATGCTACCGGCATTAGCATTTGCACAAAAACAAATGCCTAGTGCAGTTTATGATTTTCCAATTACAAGAGTAATCGATGGAGATACTGTTGCGTTTCAGGCACCATTTTTACCACCTCCTTTAAAACAAGAATTAAGCATTCGTGTGTTTGGTGTCGATACTCCTGAAAAAGGCCATAGAGCAAAATGCCCACAAGAAGATCAACGTGGACAAATGGCTACTGCATTTACAAAACAACAAATCGCAAGTTCTCAACGTAGGCAAATTGTTCTTATGGATTGGGACAAATATGGCGGTCGTGTACTAGGTGACATTATATTAGATGGACGTAGCCTACGTCAAATGTTAATTCAAAATGGTTTTGCGAGAGAATATTATGGCGAAGCAAAACAAAGCTGGTGCTGATCGAGAAATTTGGTTTCATCTATACCATATCCTTTGGGTAATTGGTGTAATAGCTTTATTTGCTTTTTTAGATTGGTGGATAGCATTAATGATTATTGGAATAATTGGTGGATTTTTTGTTTGGTTTAGTTAAACCCACGCCTTAGGACCGTTAATCTTTACGGTGTGGAAATAGCGGCTGCTGCTAGTTAGACATTAACGCCATTCTGTCTACGAAGTGAGCACTAAATACATATTATGAGAATTACTGAACTCTTTGGACAACAAGACACTGCCAAAACATGGAAGTGGGAATACTTTGACAACGAAAATGTCTCTGCTAATTTTACAGTGGGGAATAAACCTTATCACTTTAGTGCAATTCAGTCTGAAGATGAAGCTCCTGGAGATTGGGATGTAGAATTTGCAGATCCTTCTGCATTTTCTCCATATGGTATAACAGGTTCAGGTCGTTCAGCTGAAGTATTTTCTACGGTTGTAGGCATTTTAAAAGAATTTATAAGCAAAAAAGGAAAGTCAATAAGACGTCTGTTATTTGCTGCTAAAGAAGGATCGAGACAAGATTTATATGCTAAGATGGCGAAAAGATTGTTGCCAGAATGGCATCTTACTCAAGACAACGAATATTTTATTCTAACTCGTCCGGGGTTAACATGGTGGGTTTACAGTGTTGAATTTTTTAAAATACCTGCTGTAAAAATTAAAGCTCAATCGGCAGATGAGGCAATACAAATTGCTCGAAATACTGTACCGGCATTTAAAGATGCTGATCCTAAAGGCATGGTAGCAAGTGCTAAAAATCGTGCAGGGGATATGGTATAATGCGAGCAAAGGAATTTTTATCAGAAGGATCAGGCTATCATCATAGAGCTGAAATTGAAAAACGTCAGAGTCCAGAACGTACCGCTCAAATTGAAAGAAATAACTCTCAAATACAAGCTCTTCTGTCTAAGTTGAAGTTAGTTCCATTACTACAACATCCTGTTACAAAAAAACCTATATATGTTTATGACAATGATGGTCGATATACTGTATTGGTAGATATAGGAAGTATTAGATTTCCTTTTTATAGGAGCACAGGATTGGGCGGAAAAGCAACAGTTGAACCCGACAAATGGTATCCTTTTTTTGGTATAGGACCGGGATCAGCCGGATGGATGAATAAAGGTAGTGAAAAAGAAATTAACAATTACTACGGTAGTTCACAATTAAAATCAATTGCAGACATTTTAAATTCTACATATACAAATCCTACTAGAAATTTTGACACTGTAGCAGGATGGAACGGATTACTTAATTCTCCAGAAGACGAAGCGCAATTTGTTAATACAATAAATCAAGGAATATCACCTGCCACTCGTGATGATGATAAAGGGTATCTTAAAAATAAAGCTAATATGTTGGCAAAATTAAATGTTAAACCTGTTGAACCTATTAAAAAAGACGAACCTAAAGCACCTACGCAGCCAACATCGGCATACGGCGATAAAAGTCTTCCTGACGGAAAATTTATGTTAGGTGGTATAGCAGGGCAAGTGATGAATAACAGCCCTGTTGGACCAATAACTAAATATATGTTTGACTTGATACGTAGAGAAGTTGACGAAAAGCAAAGTAGTATTGCTATTGGTAGAGAATTAACAAAGTATTTAGATTCTGCAAAATTACCGACAAATATCAAAGTAAATGATCTCGTTAGAAAATTTGGAAGTTATTCTTCGGATTATAAAAGGTTAAAAGATAAAAATGCGAGCTGAAGAATTTGATAATCCTAAAGAAAAATTTGTGGATATGTTCCGCAAATTCTTACCTGTTGCTATGAAGGTAATAGGATTAGAATCATTACCTAAAATGATATTTGAAAAAGAAGTTGAAAGTCCCGAACAACCAACTTTTGGTCAGTACGTTAATAACGAACATATATTAGCTGTAGGTCTAGCTAATAGACATCCTAATGATATTTTAAGAACTGTAGCACACGAACTAGTTCACTATAAACAAGATCTAGATCATAAACTTAATCACATGAGTGGTGCTACAGGAAGCCCGGAAGAAAACGAAGCACATCAAATTGCTGGTGTTGTAATGAGGCATTTTAATAAACGCTATCCAGAATTTCTAAAAGGTAAACCTATAGTAAGTGAAAGTCGACTTGGCTCTTTTGAGACTGAAAATGCAAACAAAGTAACTTTTGCCGGTAAAGATCCTAATGAATTTCAATCTCCTAAAGGTGGAAAACCAGTTATGGTTGTTGTAACTGATCAGGGAAGTAGGTATTTGATTACAAGTGATGGTATGGTATTACGTCATAAATCAGCACATGCAAATACTGGTGGAGAAGATGCAGGATTGCAAGCGTGGAGCGATAAAATAGAATTTTATGATCGTTCAAAACCTTTAGTGCCTGGTAGTATGCAGGCCATGGCATTTCCTGATGCAGTAACTTATCTTTTTGATAAAGGCAGAATTGCGTTAAGTAAAGGGCAAAACGGAGAACGAGTAGCATTAATTGCGGCTAACGGTGCATGGCGCCCTGCTACTATCGCTGATGCAATGCCAAAAGCAGTACAAGCAAAACCTGAATGGGGTAAAATTGTAATTAAAGCAGATGCAGGTACATGGGGCACACAACCTAAATTAGGGTGGCAACCTTTAGATTATAATCAACGTGCGGACGGTACACTAAACAGAGTTCATAACGGAAGCCCTGTTAGTCACGGCGCGAAAGTTCAGCAAAGTGCAGAAGAAGGTAAACATGTAGGGGAACGTTTAAACAGAACTAGTTCTAATGAACTAGTTATATTTGATATAGACGATACACTATTACACACTACTGCTCAAATTAAAGTAATCAAAGATGGTGTTCCTATACGTTCGTTAACTAATCAAGAATTTAACAATTACAAGCTAGGTCCCGGAGAAGAGTTTGATTTTGGTGAATTTCGTAACGCACAAAAATTTGAAGAAGAATCTGTACCTATTGGCCCTATGTTAGATAAATTAAAACAAGATTTATCTTCTGGAAAGAATGTAGTTATGCTTACTGCTCGTGCAGACTTTGATAATCAAAAAGCTGTGTGGAGAACTTTTAAACGTCACGGAATTGATATTAATCGAGATGTGCATTTATTTAGAGCAGGTAATTTGCCCGGTAGCGAAAGCCCTGCTGTTAAAAAAGCAATTCATGTAAGTAAATGGCTTAACACAGGAAATTATAGTAAGATTGTTATGTATGACGATAGTGAAAAAAATCTTACTGTATTCAAATCACTTGAGAAAAAATTTCCTGATGTTGAATTTGAAGCTCATCATGTTAGTGAAGAAGGTACTACTCGTCAGGTAGAAGAACGTAAAAAGAAAAAAATTAGACATGCGGCCTACGGTCCCGGTCCTTATGGGTGGTATGGTTACGATGCAGGATATAGTGGTGATAGCGGCGGAATTGAAGAAGGCCAATATGAGCAAGAAGCAGAAAAATATCGTGCCCAGTTAATCAAAACATTACCACATATGATGAAGTTTCTTGATCAGGCTGTTAAAGGATGGAGTCCATCTGAAGAACAGATGATGGCTGCTATTGACACTGCTTATAATGTAATGAAACTTACCGGTAACATTAAACAAGCAGGCAAAGCTATGATGGACGAATTAAACACATTACATAGAATGAGTCAAAATCAGCAAGGTATGTCAGAAAATTTTGCTGATGGTCGTAATCCTCAAGATAAAGGCGACAGTGCTAGACATGGTATTCGTAAAGGTATGAGTATAGCACAATTAAAAAAAGTACGTTCTAGTAAAACAGCAAGTCCACGTAAAAAACAATTAGCACATTGGCAAATTAATATGCGTCAAGGACGTAAAAAGTAAAAAACCCTAGTTTCCTAGGGTTTTTATTTTAGTAATTTAATATTTGGCTATGCCGTATTATAATAATTATTTTATATATTAACGTTTTGCGCCAGCATTAACAAAACTGTACATCTTTTCAGCAGTTTCAAGAACCTTATCTAGTCCAGGAAACTCAGGCATCCCTACGGTGCTAACAATTTGACCTGTCTTGTCATCGCGTTTGCTAGACATTTCCCATCCTTGAAATTTGAATTGGAATTCGTTGGTTACCATATCTTTTGCCATTGCTAGAATGTCTGTACGAATTTCGTATCCGTTCTTATTGAACTTAACTTCTGGCATCTTAGGTGTTTCAAAATTTGACATAATTTTTCTCCTTGTGTATGTATGTCTGTTGTACTGCGTTATTGCAGCACACATATTTATTATATAGGTTATATGTTAACTATACAATTAGATTGACAAATTAAAACCTACGATCTTGTTCAATAAGTTCTATAAATTTTTCACAATCTTCCCAGTTACTAAATTGTTTTAATAATTTAGTGTTATACGGAGTTATAGCTTTAACAATAATATCGTCATCTCCGAAGTCAGCAATGGTAGTTGTATAACCCCATTGATTGCGCCAAGCCCATTCTTGATAATCTATTACTTCAAAGTCATGCATGATGTAGTTAATACATTCCTCTAACATTATTTCTACGACGATATTCGTTTACTTCTTCTGCCCACTCTAATAAGTAGTCCCACATTTTTTTAATTAGCGCCATAGTACACCCCCGGAGTTATGTTGTTGATATTGTTGTGTTAATCTTTCTACATCGGCTTCATTTTGTGGATAGCGTGATGTAATGTATGCTTCTAGATGTTGACCATATGTACGGTCTGAAAACAGTTTTTTGAAAACTGTGAGTAGTTGTGTCATTTCTAACATTGTGTGTTACCTTTCTGTGTTTAGTATAGACTCATGGTTTCTACTAATATAATATTTATGCTGCAACCGCACAATCTTTATTTTTATCAATAATGAGATTATAATTAACAATACGCTAAATATCAAAAAGGAATTTGTATTTTGAAAAAAGCTACAAAAAGTTTATTAGAAGAATTAAATTCTATGTCCTTAAAAAAGGACAATGAAGCAGTCATCGAAAGTCGTGCTGCACATGTTATCAATAGTGCTATTAATTTAATTAATGCAATTAAAGAATCTTATGCACCTGATCAATCATATGAATTAGAACGTAGATTTATTAATAGTATAAGATCGGGTGATCCTAGCAAATTTGTTAGAGGTATTCGTAAATTAAGAGATAGTAAAGAGACAGCCAAAGGATTAAAAATAATCGAAGGAAATCTTAAGGAAGACGATTAATTTTTTTCAATTTGACTAAATAATTATACCATAGTTTCAAGGGTGAAACTTAAAAAGATCAAGGAGATTATAAAATGGCAACTTTAACAAAAAAGAACGAAGCTGTACAATTACCATTATTCAAGAACGGTGTAAGCCTACAGTTTTTCAAAGTAACATTCCCAAGTGATGTTAGCGCAAAATTAGCTGCTACAACAGCTGGTGCTCGTAGCCCAGTTGCTGCTGCACTAGAAGCAATTCAGGCTCGTGTAAGCGTCGAAGTTATGGCTCCACTACAATCAACAGGAACAGTACTTCCAATCGCTGTTGCTGCTATTGGTGGTGATTATCCTACAGATAATTATGACGGCGCATCTGGAACTGAAACAATGGCTGCTTATCTAGAAGATCTAGTACAAGGTGCCGGAACACATCAAAGTGTTAACTTAGGTAGCGCAACAGTTGTTGCTGGCTGGCCAGCACTAGCTTAATTTTTTAAATTAAGTATCCAAAAAGCGGCTTAGGCCGCTTTTTTTATCTATAAATATCTATAAATTATATAGGTATATTATGCAAGTTATAGAAATTCAAACATTAGTAGATATTACAGATAGTAAAGTAGTTAGACCAAACCAAGGGACAACATTAGAACAAGGTCAATATAAAAATTTTATAACATTAAAACAATGTTTAGAATTAAGATCTAATATTCAATATGAAACTAGCCCT
>Ga0315906_10007126_pt1 | contig 13670 bp, 12 predicted proteins | sample LakEriMetagenome_4_FD_203526 | JGI IMG/M metagenome (GOLD analysis project Ga0315906, IMG submission 203526) | Freshwater fungal communities from buoy surface, Lake Erie, Ohio, United States - Buoy 2 MA122 | ecosystem: Environmental > Aquatic > Freshwater > Lake > Lake biofilm | place: USA...
CAGCAGGGCTCGTTTGGTCCAATAATAGGTAATTCAGCTGTCCGCGGCGAGTTCGGCCTGTCACACGATCAAGCCTGAATGAAAATCCGGTTCGAATCGGGCCTTACCTCCTTGCTTTGCGCAGAACTGGTGGAACCTTCTTGCCACGTGACGGCGATGCTGCAGTCACCCGGCAGGCTTAAGCCAGCCGTCCAATTCGAGGGATCAAGGGTCTGGAGTATGACCTATGCGATTCCTCGCCCTGAGCATTTCGGTTGCTGCACTGACCGCGTCTGCACACGCGAAGTTCATCACCACAAACGACAAGAACGTCTTCGAGTTGTTCAGCCAGCAGGGCGGCTACTCGCTCGCAGCTGAGAACTTCAACGCATTCAGCGGCTTTTACTCGTCGCTCAGCGGCGGCAGCGGGGCAACTGCCTGGCAGGCCAACGCGCTCGGCGGCATCTACGTCGGCCCAGGTGGCCAACTCAGCACCAACAACGCCGACGCCGCGCTCACCATGAGCTTCTCCTCAGGAGATGTGTACGCCATCGGCGGCAACTTCTTCCTCACGGACATCAACTTCGGGTTCCTGCCCGGATTGGTGCAGGTCGAGTTGGCTGACGGCAGTTCCTACATTGCCAACATCCAGAACGCGAACTCCTTCAGCGGGTTCGTGAGCTTGGGCTCCGCCATCAGCCAGATCACGATTTCGCCCTTCGGTGTGCAGCCGAACGCGTACGTGACCGCAACCAACCTCTGCTTTGGTGTGGTGCCGGCGCCCGGCGCTGCGGCGCTGCTGGCCGTTGCCGGCCTGGTCGGCCGACGACGTCGCTGATTCACCGAAAAAACAGTTATTACAGGACGAGCACCTCCCGGTGCTCGTCTTGTTTTTATGAAGTTGTCTGGTGAGGCTTGCGGCGCGAGGTCAGCTCCGCCATGATGCGCCACTCGAAGGGGTGGGAGCGAGATCAAACGTTGGAGGGGCAAGGAAGGTGATCACTTCCCTCGGAGATCACCATGTTTCGTATGACTTGCTTCGTTGCCGCGACCGCGTTCGTGGCCTCCTCCGCGCAGGCGGACCTTGTCGGCGTCAACTCGCTCGCCCTGTACCAGTCGTTCGTCGGCCTGCAGTCCTTCCAGGACCAGTCGATCGACCTGAACGCGTACGAGGTCGGCGTGGTGACCAGCCCCCTGCAGGGCGTGACCGGCGGAACCGCCTGGTCGGCGTCGGCCTTGGGTGGCCTGTACCTGGGCACGCTGCCCTCGGGCGATCGGTTCCTGAGCACCTTTGCCAGCAACCGTGAGCTGACCATTGCCTTCGGCGGCAACGGTGTGATGGCCTTCGGAGCCAACACCTTCCTGACGAACCAGGCGGATGATGTCGTGAGCGGCAACGTCCTGATGAAGCTTTCCGACGGCACCACGTTTGCGGCCGCGGTGGGCTCTGAGTCCTCGTTCTACGGTTGGGTCAGCGAGGGCGATGTCACCATCACCTCCGTGACGTATCGACCGTTCCTTTCGGGGACAGGTTCCTTCGCGAGCCTCTCGAACCTGCGCTTCGCGCTGATTCCCAGCAGCGGCGCCGTCGCAATCCTCGCGCTCGGCGGTTTCGTGGCTGTCCGATCACGGCCCTGAGCGCATCGCCGACCAAGGATGTGATCACACGGGGCGCCTCGCCGAGGGGCGCCCCGTTCGCGTTGTGCACTTACTGGATCGGCGCCATGAGCCGGGCAGCCCGGCATGCGCCGCGGAAGAACCACGACCGTCCGCTCCACGCGCGCGCTCCGATGCCGTGGCAGCCCTCGAAGTCACTGTGGAACATGGCTTCGACTTGCTTGGAGAGCGTGCCGCCGTGCGCGAGCGCACTGATCTCGAAGTTGATGCGCAGGCTGCGGTTGTCAAGGTTCGCCGTGCCCACGCACGCCAAGTCGTCGCTCAGCATCACCTTCTGGTGCATGAACCCGACCGTGTGCGAATAGGCGCGGATCCCGGCGGCCAACGCTTCAGGGATGAAGGTCAGCGCGGACATGCGGACGAGCACGTTGTCAGGCTTGAGCGGCATGATGACGCGCACATCCACGCCCCGCAGCGCGGCCAGCTGCAGCGCGGCGAAGGTGGCCTGGTCCGGGACGAAATACGGTGACGCCACCCAGAGCCGTCGCTGGGCCCGGCTGATGAGGTGGAGGTACATCAACGAGCACGACTCGAGGTTGTCGGCAGGGCCGGTCGGCAGGATCGCCACATGATCGTGGCCGCGTTCCTGCGGCACGGCCCACTCCACGTCCGCGAGCTCTTCGCCGGTGGCCCATCGCCAATCCTCGGCAAACGACAGCTGCACCGCCAGCGCGGCAGGGCCGGCGATGCGTACGTGCGTGTCGCGCCAGGGGCCGAACGCCGGGTTCTCGCCCATGTACTCGTCCCCGACATTGAGTCCGCCAAGGAAGGCCACGTTTCCATCGACGATGACCACCTTGCGGTGGTTGCGGAAGTTGATGTTGATCGGCAGCGCGGTGCGAGAGGTCCTGAAGGCCCTGACCTCGATGCCTTCGGCTCGCAGGCGATCGCACCAGCCTTCCGCCAAGTGCATGCTGCCGATGGCGTCATAGAGCACCATCACCCGCACGCCGCGGGCCCGGGCACGAGCCAGCGCAGCGGCCATGCGGCGGCCCAGTCGATCATCGCGAATGATGTAGAACTGAAAGGCGATGCAGCGTGCTGCCGCATCGATCGCGCGCTCGATCGCGTCGAAGGTGGCCTTGCCGTCGATGAGCAGCTCGCAGTCGTTGCCCCGCGTCGGGGGAACACGGCAGAGCGGTGCCAGCGACACCAGTGCGGGATCCAGCGAGTGCAGCGATGCTGTGGCCCGTGTGACCTCGCCCACGCGACGGTCGAGTGCGTGACGTCCGCGGCGATGGGCCAGCACCTTGCCGTCGAATCGACGCTGGCCGAACGCCACGTACAGCGGCACGCTCACGATGGGCAGGAACACCAGCGCCAGAGCCCAGGCGATCGAACCCTGAGGGGTCCTCGCCCGCATGACCGAATCGAGGGCGCACAGGATGCCGATCGCCTCGATCAGCAGCACGATCCCGGTGATCGCGCCGCCATCGAGGATCCAGCGGGCCACGTCTGCGCCGGCTTCAGGCATGGTTCCAGCCTCCCCATGGCACCAAGAGTGCACGGCTCCGCGCGCGGATGCGTTGGATCCGCATGAGCAGGTCATGCACGAACGCTGTGGTGTCGAGCAGGCACGGGCCGATCCCGAGCATCACCGCGTCGGCGCGGGCGCTGTCGGCCGCATCCGTGACCTCGCCGCGCGTCGGGAAGCCATGTTCCGTCATCGATTCAAGGACCTGCGTGGCCCAGATCACCGGCATGTGCGCGGCTTCGCAGAGGGCGAGGACTTCATCCTGCGCGATGGGCAGGTTCTCGAAGCCGATCTCGACGCCAAGGTCGCCGCGGGCCAGCATCACCCCGCATGCGGGGCGCCGCATGAGGGCCAGGAGGATCGCGGGCAGGTCTCGGCACGCTTGCGGGGTCTCGACCTTGGCGACGACGGCCATGGACCCCAGTCCACGCGCCTCGAGTGCCTGGTGCAGGTCGATGATGTCCTGTGGTCTACGGACGAAGCTCAGCGCCACCATGTCGGCAAGGCCGGCGACGGCATCAAGCGTGGCAAGGTCCGCGTCGGTCAGCGACGGAATCGGCACGTCGCTGTCAGGGACGTTCACGCCCTTGCGATCCTTCAGCGGCCATGCACCGTCGCGAACGCGCTCAATGACCACCTCGGCTCCGCGAGCGGACGAGGACACGCATCGGCCGCGAATGTTGCCATCATCGATGAGCACCCGATGACCGGCCTGCAGCGCACCCAGAAGTTCCGGCGGCGTGATGGCGATGCGGTGGGGTGCGGGCAGCGAGCCATCAGCCGCGCGCGTGGCAGGCCTTGAGACGCCGTCGTCGGCGTGCAGCCAAAGCCGGTCGCCAGGCCGGATCTCGATGGGGCCTTGGCTGCAGAGGCCCGTGCGGACCTTGGGGCCGGCCAGGTCAACGCACAGTCGGATGGTTCGACCGGCTCGCACGGCGGCTGCACGCAGTGACTCGGCGTTCGCGCGCCACTGCTCGGGGTTGCCATGCGCGGCATTGATGCGCGCCACATCCATGCCGGCCTCGATGAGCCGATCGGCGAGCGTGGGATCCTCGGCCATCGCGGGTGGCAGGCTCACCATGATGCGCGTGCCTTTGGGGTGGGCCGGTCCGAGCAGGTCGTCGGCGTGACGCTCGAGTGCGGCGACGCCGGCATCCATGGCGGCTGCGGGGGACTCGTCATTCCACGCGCCGCCATTCATCGCCACAAGCGCTGCACGCACCGCGCGCAGCGTGGGCTCGACGTGTGCTTCGCGCCGCGACAGCGAACTCAGGCCCAAGCGCACCAGGTCGCCCTGCAGCCCAGCCGGCAGTGCCCGTCGCAGGTCGGCATACTGCACGAGGTTGGTGGCACTCATGGTCCAGTCGGCTCCAGCGCGCGTGATGGATGAGCGTTCACCGGCGACAGCCGCTGTGTTCGACGCGAGCAGCGCCTCGACCGAAGCAAGGATCGTTGGAACCGACTGCATGCACGAACGCTACCCGAGGTGGCAGGCGGACCGGGCAGGTAGCCTTCAGGGCATGTCGGTCGCGTGGCGCAAGCACCTCTGGATCGCGCTGGGCTTGGTCATCGTGTCGCTCGCGAGCATTCGCCTGGCGGACGAGTCGGTGGCCAGGTTCATGCATGGCCATCGCGGTTGGTCGATGGTTGCGGCGTGGATCGCTGAACTGGGCGACAGCCTGTACTGGTTCATCGCGTTCGGCATCGGATTCGCGGTCTTTCACCTGCGCCGAGCGCACGATGCTGCGCGATGGTGCTTCCTGGCGATCGCATCGCTCGCTGCGAGTGGCATCCTCTCCGGCATCCTGAAGGCCACGTTGGCGCGGTGGCGGCCGCGCGCCTTCGTTGCGGACGGTGCCTTCAACGGCGAGTCAGGCTTCGCGTTTCCGGTGTTCATCATCGAGCATGTGCGCAATTCGTATCCGAGCGGTCACGCGACCACGGCCTTCACGCTGGCCGCGCTGGCGACGCTGAAGTGGCCGCGGCTGACGGCACTGTGGGTCGTGCTGGGTGCGGTCGTGGCCGGCTCCCGCGTGGTGCAGAACAGCCACTGGCTCGGTGACATGCTCGCGGGGAGCGCGCTCGGCTGGGTCACGCCGTGGATCGTGATGGCGCTTTGGCAGGCGCGCTGGCCCGCATCCGCGCCGCTTCAGCGCAGCGGCGCCACGGCGTACAGCATGACTTCGACCACTCGGCCCTTGCTGTAGTTGAAGCCTCGGGTCCGGCTCGATTCGATGGGCTGCAGTCGGGCGGCGCTCGCTGCGACAGGACCGTTCCCATCGAGCGCATCCGTCGTCGCGATGACCAAGCCGCCGGGGTGGCGATCGATCCATCCGGCGAGTTCATCGGCGCCGAGCCGCTCGACGCGGCGACCCGATTCAAAGAGCAGGGAATCCTCGATGTAGCCGACCGCGGCCATGGTCGGCAGCGTGGCACTGCCGCGGTTGGCGGCTTCGTGCCAAGCATGATCGAGGATCCGCGTGGTGATCCATGGCGCGGGCACGCGCGGCAGCACGATGCCCATTGTGCACACCAGGCTCATCACCGTGATCGCGATCCCTCCACGGATCGCGGAAGCAAAGTCGCCGCGAAGAGCGCTCGTGCGAGCGCGCCACATGAGCACGCTGCCGTAGCCGCCCGCCACCACGACCAGGACGAATGCGCTCGAGCCGAGGGGGAGCGACCAGCCGAGGTTCGGATCGGTCAGCAAGCCCGCGCGGTCCAGCGCCACCATCAGGCCGGCGGGCATCCAGCCGATGAGGCAGCCGATCACGGCCCAGACGCCGTAGCCAAAGCGATTCACCGGTTCGAGCGCGCGAGGCAGGCTCGACAGTCCGCCGACGACCGCGCGCGCCGACAGCAGGGCGATGGCTGGATAGCACGGCAGCACGTAATGCGGCAGCTTGGTCGCCACGAGTTCGAAGGCGATCCACGTTGGCACGAGCCAGCACAGCAGGAAGAGCTCGGGCTGGCGGCCGCCGCGCGCGGTGAGGCTTGACCAGATCCGTGCCGGCAGCGATCCCGCTTGGCGGGCGCGACGCGCGCGCGACCACGCCCACTGGATCGCCAGGCCCGTGAGCAGCGAACCCGGGAAGAAGAGCACCGGCAGCAAGACCAGGTGGTAGCCAGGAGGCGCCCAGTGGCCTTCCATGCCGCTGCCTGCGCGCTCGAACACTTCGCGACGGATCGCACCCACGATCGTGTCGCCGCCGATCTCGCGAGCAGCCAGGATCACCCACGGCACGACGAACGCAAGCACAATGAGTGCGCCGGTCCAAGGTTGCACGCGCACGATCCACGACCACCTGCGCGTGGCTGCTGCCATGCACAGCACCGTCGATCCGAGGACGAAGGGCGTGATGGGCCCCTTGAGCAGGATGCCCGCAGCGCACAGCCCGTAGAGCCCCAGCAGCGTGAGCCATGGCGTGGCGGCGTCGCGCGTGCGCCAGAGCCGCCAGAGCAGCACCATCATCCACGTGGTGACTGCGACCATCACTTGGTCTGCGCGGGCTTGGTGAGCATCGAACGCCACCAAGGGACAGATCCCGATGAGGATGCCCGCGAGCGTCCCGCTCAGCGCGCCGAACATGCTCCGTCCAAGCCACCACGTGGCGAGCGCCGTGGCGATCGCTGCGAGCGCACCCGGGATCCGATACATCCAGATCGCTTCGGGACCGCGGTCCACGCCGCCGAGTACGGCCACGCTCGCGCTCTGCACCCAGTAGATCGCCGGCGGCTTCTGCAGCCGGAGCTGGTCGCCGAAGCGCGGCACGACGTAGCCGTGCCAATCGGCGGAGTCGAGCATCTGGCGGGTTGCCTGCACGAAACGAGCCTCATCGCGATCGATCGTGGGGATCGAGGCGATGCCGGGCAGCACGCAAAGCGCCGTGAGCAGCGCGACCAGGAACGCCTGTCCGAGCGGTCGTCGCAGGAGCGGGGTCAGGTCAAGCCGCATGCGGCGCGATGTTAGGTCGATCCGGTCGATCTGCCCAGCACCATAGACTGCGCTGATGCGGCGTGATCACGTCATCGTTCTCTTCGTGCTTGGCCTCTCCGCGAGTGCGGCGGTCGCGCAGGACACCAACATCATCGAGCGTCCGATCGATGAGCAGGAAGCAGCGGCGATCGGCCGAGGCTCCACGTTCCTCGTCGGTGGCGGCGTGGTCTGGCAGGCACCGGCCACGTTCACCGGTGGCGGTGACCTGTCGATCCTGCGCGGGTACGGCGCCGTGGATTTCAGCACGCCTGTCGATCGCGGCATGGCCGTCAATGCCGGCATCGAGTGGGATGGCAACTGGTACGACTTCGGCTCGGGCACGCCGCTGGGCAATGCGATCGGTGGCGCGGATCCATGGGACACGATCGTGAACGCGACGGTCAACGTGGGGACCACGATCCGCGTCGACTCCGACTGGACGGTCTTGCTCCAGGGCTTCGCCAGCACCAACGGCGAAGATGGCGCGGAGTTCAGCGACACCATCACCGGTGGTGGCTTCGGTGCGTTTTCCTACCGCATGGGCCCCGACTTCAACCTTGGGCTGGGCGTGATCGGCAGCTCGCGCATCGAGGATGACCCGCTCATCGTGCCGGTGATCCTGATCGACTGGGAACTCGAGCAGGGGATACGACTGACGAACGTGGATGCCCCGCAGGCGTTCCCGACCGGACCGGGCATCGAGCTCGTGTTCGACGTGAGCAAGGAGTGCCACCTGGCCTTTGGTGGCCGCTGGTCCTACCAGCGATTCCGGCTCGATGATGGTGGCCCGGCCGCCAGCAGCGATGGCGTCGGCGAGGACCAGTCGATCCCGCTGTGGGTTCGCAGCGGCTGGCGGCGCGGCGCGGCCCGGATGGATGTCGTGTTCGGGTTCAACGCCATGCAGGAGCTCACGATCTCCGACAGTTCGGGCGATCAGCTCGCGGCCGCCGACATGAACCCGGCGATCCTGCTCGGTGCGTTCTTCTCGGTTGATTTCTGACGCGAAGTTGGAACGTTGTGCGGGGCGTCAGGCGACGGCCGGTGCCTCGTGCAGCGTCACACCTGCAGCCGTGCCGAGCGCGTAGGTGAACCCGGGCTGGAGCGCGCCGGCAGCGTGCGTGCCGTCCTTCGCAAGCACGATCAGCCCAACCTGGACATTCGCCGCCAGCGGTCCGGCTTCGACCAGTCGGTGGAGCGCGTCGCGGCAGGCTTCGGTGGGGCTCGCTCCGGAACGCAACCGTTCGACGGCAATGCACGAGGTGAGCTTGCGCATCACGACTTCACCCAGCCCGGTGCAGACGGCGGCGCCGGCCTTGGGATCCACGTAGAGCCCCGCACCGACGAGTGGTGAATCACCGACGCGACCATGCATCTTCCACGCGAGTCCGCTGGTGGTGCAGCTGGCCGCCATGCGGCCCTTCGCATCGCGCACGACCATGCCGATGGTGTCGTGATTCTCCGAGTTGGCGCGGGGGCTGTACTGGCGCTCGCGAAGCCACTCGCGCCAGGCACGCTCCTGCTCCGGGTCGAGCGGGCGTGCTCCGGTGTGGAGCCCCTCGCTGCGCGCGAAGCCCTCGGCGCCCGGGCCGACCAGCAACGCATGCGGCGTGCGGTCCATGACGCGGCGCGCCAAGGCGATCGGATGCGCCACGCCCCGCACGCATGCCACGGCGCCCGAGCGCCCCGTGTCGTCCATGATGGCGGCATCGAGCGTGACGATGCCGTCGCGATCCGGCCAGCCCTGCAACCCGACGGATCGATCGGGGCACTCCGATTCGACCACCATCACGCCGCGTTCAGCAGCATCGAGTGCGCTGTGTCCTGCGGCAAGTTCGGCGAGGGCCCGTTCGGTGGCGGGCTTTCCATGGTTCCAGGTCGCGAGCACGATGTGGGCATCGATCATGGGCATGGCTCCGGAAAGGTCGGCGGCAGTCGGTGCGTGGTGCGGGGTGGTGCATCCAACCAGCAGCGTCGATCCGGCGACGAGCCGCACCGCGTCGCGTCGGGTCATCGAAGCTCGTCTCGACGCATCCATCAGCGAGCGGGTCGGTCGAGGCCCTCGGGCGGCATGGCGATCGCGTCGGCGATGAACACCATGCGCGTGCGGGGCTCGGTGATGCGGGCGATCTCGTCGGCGCTTGCACCTGCGTCCTCGGCGATGTGCCGGAGCGTCTCGACCGACTGTTCGCGCGCCACGGCTCGACCGTAGGCCCGAGCCCGGGCACCCTGTGCATTCCGCGGCACGAAGAATTCATGGTCGCGCGTCATGACGAGCAGCGGTTCGCCGGCGGTCTTCATCTCGACCCAGCAGCCCATGGTCAGGCAGACCTTCGACAGTTCGCCCTCGATCACGACCGGCATCGCACCATCCTGGCCGGCTTCGCCACGCATGACCTGGTCCGCGGTCATGCGGGGCCACGCGGCCATCGCGTCGATCGATGCCTGCGTCTGCAGGGAGTAGGTGTTCCAGCGCTGGTGGTCCGACGGCGAAGGTTCGTGCAGCGAGGTCCTGTGGCTGACGCATCCGGCCGCACTGGTGAGAGCGATCGTGGTCAGGATCGCACCTGCGAGGCTCGAGCGCGCGGTTCGTTCGTGGCTTCGGGGCAGCAGCATGGCTCGATCCTATCGGTCCGCAGGGGGCCATAAGCAAACCTCGGGGGATTGCGGCAGGTTGACTGACGAGCCTGCGGCGTTCGGTCGACGAACCATGACCATGCGCTCCCTCGGTTCCATGATCGGTTCGGCTGCCTTCGCCATCGGCGTGGCGGCGTGGACGCGCGTGGGACTCGAGGCATGGCAGCACGCCAGCGCGCCAGCCGCGCAGGCTGACCACCGAGCTGTCGTTCGCGTGGCGTCGATGCCGCGGATCCAGCGGCGGGCCGGTGGCTCTGCGGCGATCCGTGTGGATCGAGCACGCATCGAGTCGCCTGCACCAGCCGATGCTTCGTCGTGGACACCGCCTCGTCACGCGCCAGCGGCCGAGCGATCCTGGATTTGCCCCGATGCCGTGATCACCTGGCGCGATCCCAACGCCGAGCGCATCCGCTCATGGCGCGGCGACGTGCGTGACTGCGGCACGCATGGCCCCGAGATCGGCGTCTCGATCGAGATCGATTCCGTGGATGTCGAGGAGGCCATCAACGGCTTCGGCTTCCATCCTGACGAGATCTCGTTCCGCTACCGCACGCAGGAGGAGTACGACCTTGGCGCGCTGCAGCGCGATCGACTGCTCGATGCGCGCGGCGTTCGACTGAACGACGAGGTCGTCTCACCCGACTACCCGTGGATGCTCCGTCGCGGCCTGCCCACCGTGCATGCGATGGCCGATCGGCTTGAAGAGGCGGCGCGTCGAGCGGGAGCGACCAGCATCCGGGGCCGTGCCAGCATCATGGCGGGCTTTGTCCAGGCGCTGGCGTATCGAGAGAATCTCGAAGCCACCGACGATCCCGAGCACGAGCAGATGGGCGTGATGCTGCCGGCTGCAACGCTGTCGCGCGCCAGCGGCGACTGCGACTCGAAGGCCGTCCTGCTGTGCTCACTCCTCAACTCGACCCAAGTGTGCGACAGCGTCTTGGTGCACACCGAGGATCACACGCTGGTGGGCCTTGGCCTCCAGGTGCGCACGGGCGACGACAGCATCCGCGCGTGGCGCCGGGAGTGGGTCCTGCTGGAGACGACCGACCGTTGGCCCGTCGGCCGCGTGGCTCGCCGGCACGTGGGTGAGCAGGTGACGGTCGAGGAACCGTCGTCACTCGTGGTCAGGACCAAGCGCTGAGCAAGAGGCCCAGGTCGGCACCGTCGACCACGCCATCGCCAGACAGGTCGCCGATGCCGGAGCCGCCCCAATTGCTCAAGAGGAGCCCGAGGTCGGCGCCATCGATGACGCCGTCGCCATTGAGGTCGCCTGGCACAGCCGTCACATCGACGATCCACGCCAGCGCGGCGAGGCTGGCAAAGCCAGTGGTCGTGACGCGGTTCACGGACAGCAGGTACGAACCCGGTGCGAGATCATCGATCGAAAGATGCTCCACGTTGTCCACGGCGCTCTGGCTGACCACGTTGCCGGAGCCGAAGAGGCCAAGTCCTGCGTCGCCCACGATGGACACGGGCTGGCCGTTCACGATGCGCTGCAACTTGAGGTCGTTGTTCTGGACAATCGGGCTCGAGCCAGTGAACTGGCTCGACGCAGGGTTGCGGTTCCAGGTCAAGGCCACGCGAACGTCGGCGGTGCCGGGAACGTCGATGCGCCAGTGACGTTCGAAGGTGGTCGAGGAGATCACCTCGTACTCCCAAGCGGCCAGCCCGACCGACGGACCCGAGATCGCGGCGCTTGCTGTGGCTTGGCCGATCGCCTCATCGGCCGAGAGGATCCGGTGCGCGCGGTCGATGTTGACTGTTCCGAACCCCACGATGGGATCGATCGGGGTCGTGGCCACGCCGCGGGATGCACCTGATTGCGGGGCACCGTTTGACCACGTTGGGCCATGCGTTGCACCAGCGAGCAGCGAGGCCTTGACGGCCACGCCACTGCGGCGATTCACGTTCAAGCTGTACGGCAGTTCATTGGCAAACTGGTAGAGCAGGGTCGCGCAGCCACCGACGACCGGCGTCGAGAAGCTGGTGAACTCGCCGGGTGCAACCAGTTCGGGCTTCTGTCGGCCCGCGCCATCGATGCCCGCAGGCGGCGCGCCGTAGCTGTGGTTGCCGTTGATGAGGCCCACCGAGATCCCGTTGAATCCGCAGCCCATGAGCGCGGGAACGGCACCGCCGGCCCCATTGTTCATGCCCGCGATGACCAGCGTGCCGTCGCGCTGCATCGCGTAGTCCGCGCGACGCAGCACTTCATTGTCGACCGCCGTGCCTGCAGATCCGATCCAGCTGCAGTTGAAGAGGCGCGAACCGTTGGTGGGCGAGAGCGGCAGCGCGGACTGCCCTGCGCCGACGCGGAGGTAGCTGGAGATCCAGCCATTGGCATCGAAGCAGTTGATCTGCGTGACACCCTTGGCCACACCAGCCGATCCGTAGAAGTTGCGGCCCACGAAGGTCGCGTGGCCACTGTTGGTCGAGCCCCCGGAGAACAAGTTGAACGACTTGCCGGCGAAGTCGGTCTCGGCGGGGTTCGGGCGGTAGCTCAGCCCTGCGGATTCATTCGCCTCGACCTGCACGATCGGAACGCCCGCGCCGGTCGGCAACGCGGAACCGAGTCGAGCCACGAGTTCCTCGTAGCCAATCTCGTCGGCAAAGGCCGGCGCGGCCATGGTCAGGATGATCGCCAAGCTGGTGCGCATGGTCCAAGGCTCCTCTGTGCTGATGTGGACGGTCGCGCGAAGTATTGCAACCACCCCGGGCGAGGCAAGATGAAATCGGCCAGCCGCCCGAAATCAGCCTGAGGCGGCGCAAAAACAAAGGCACCGAGCGCCACAGGGACGCTCGGTGCCGAGTTCCGGGAGAGCCCGAGGGCTCCGGAGATGCTGTGCTCAGCGACGACGGCGGCCAGCGAGGCCGGCGAGGCCGACGAGGGCGATCGCGCCCGGGGCGGGAACCGCGTTCACGCCGATGAGCGTGATCGAGCCGGTCCAGGTGCCCGAGGTGCCCGAAGCGCCGTAGCCGTTGCCCAGCCAAATGGTGGCGTCAGCCGAGGTGCCCGAGAACGAGATCGCATTCACCGACTTGCTGTCGATGACGGTCGTTCCGGGAGCGCTCGAGCCGCCGTTGGCCCAGCTCACGCGCTGAAGCGCGTTGAGGTTCGAGAAGCCGCCGACCTGGAGGAGACCACCGGTCGAGAGCGGGGCCACGTCGACGTACACGCAGAGGTCGTCGGCGTAGGTGTAAGCGGTCGAGGCATTCAGGGTCGCGTTGACCGACACGCCGGTCAGGGTGCCCGTGAAGCCGCCGTAGGCAGCGGTCAGGTCGCTGAAGTTGAAACCAGTCCAAGTCTGGTTGGTGAAGGTGACAGTGACGTCGGCCGAAGCGGTTCCGGCGACAGCGGCGGCGAGGCCGGCAACGAGGGCAATCTTCTTCATGGAGGGACTCTCTCTTGGGAAAAGGGAACTCAGCCGAGTTCGTCGGCGCGACCCTTTTCCGAAATCCCTACCGGGGAACACCGGACTCTGTCCCCGGGCAGGTCCAAAGCAAACGAAGCACGGCAAAATACGGAAAAATGGCGAACCGCGTGATCGCTCCCGAGCCCGTCCAATCATGAAAGTCTTATAAGTCAGAGCGATCCTAGCCGTGGAGCGCTTCCAGCACTGCTCGCTGCAGGGCAGGCGTCGCGGCTGTAACCAGAGATCCAGCAAGGTGATGCGTAGCCCCATCGAGGGACGACCACGAAGCCCCACTCGCCGGCAGGATCGCCGCAAACGGCCCGATGTCCCATGGGTGCATCACTGGGTCCACGACGGCATCGACACGTCCGGTGGCGAGCAGCAGCAGCGCGGAACAATCGCTCCAGCCGCGGACGCTTCCCGCCGCCAACCCAAGTCGCTCCCAGGCGGCCAGGCACCCAGCGCGCCTGAAGTACTCGGTTGACGTGGTGCAGACCAACGCCTGGCGGAGGTCCGTGCA
>Ga0315906_10007129_pt1 | contig 13663 bp, 13 predicted proteins | sample LakEriMetagenome_4_FD_203526 | JGI IMG/M metagenome (GOLD analysis project Ga0315906, IMG submission 203526) | Freshwater fungal communities from buoy surface, Lake Erie, Ohio, United States - Buoy 2 MA122 | ecosystem: Environmental > Aquatic > Freshwater > Lake > Lake biofilm | place: USA...
GCCGAACGCTCAGGCACGACGGCGACCGCCCGCGCCGCCGCGGCGATGCTTCGCCCCGTCCTGGCCGTGCCCGGACCGATCACGTCACCCATGTCGGCGGGCTGTCACCGAATGGTCCAGGACGGTACGGCCATCCTCGCGACGGATGCGGCAGATGTGCTGGCGGCCGTTGATCTCTCGGCTGCAGCCCACCTCATGGCGGCGCCCGACGCGGGTGAGTCATCAACCTCGCCACGCGATCGGCTCGCGGATCGTGAGGCGCGACTCCTGGACGCCATGCCCGGCCGCGGATGGGTCGACCTCGCCGGGCTCGTCCGCTCAAGCGGCCTGGCCGCCCGGGATGTCCTCACCGGTACCTCGCTCCTCGCCGCTGGGGGATGGGTCACCGAGGGTGAACGCGGATGGACTCGCACCCGCGTGCCTCCCGCCCCCTGACCAGAGCGCTTGTCACGATGAGGGGGTGCCCACCGCCGCTTCCCCCTTCGTGCCGTGGGACGACGCCGTGGCCGGCTTCATCCGCCACCTGTCGGACGAACGCCGGTTCAGTACCCACACGGTGCGCGCTTACGCCGGGGACCTTCGCTCGCTCGCGACGTTCGGGGTGAAGTCCGGCATCGTGGACGTGCGAAGCCTGACGCTTCCCCACCTGCGTACCTGGCTCGCAGCCCAGAGTGCTGCCGGACTGTCGCGGGCCACGCTGGCCCGGCGCTCGGCGGCTGCGCGCTCGTTCACGTCGTGGTGCCTGCGACGGGGGCTCATCGACGTGGATCCAGGCGAGCGCCTGGCCAGCCCCCAGGTGGCTCGGGTGCTGCCGACCGTCCTGGGCGTCGACGAGGCGGTCGCCCTGATGGAGCACGCGGCCGTCGCCGCGGACGACGGATCGGTCCTCGGCTGCCGGGATCGCGCCATCCTGGAACTGCTCTACGGCACGGGCATCCGGGTGGCCGAACTGTGCGGCCTCGACCTCGACGGCGTCGACCGGCTCGAGCGGACGATCCGGGTTCGGGGCAAGGGCGACCGTGAGCGAACGGTGCCGTACGGAGGCCCCGCTGCGAAGGCGCTGGACGACTGGTGGGACAGACGCCTCGAGGTCGCCAACCAGGTTTCTGGTCGCGCGCTGTTCCTCGGTGCGCGCGGCAGGCGCATCGACCCGCGCACGGTGCGCGGTGCGGTGCATCGACTGAGCAGGCAGGCGGGGGTTCCGGAGGTTGCCCCGCATGCCCTGCGGCACAGCGCGGCCACCCATGTGCTCGAGGGCGGGGCCGACCTCCGCAGCGTCCAGGAGCTCCTCGGACATGCGACTCTGGCGACCACCCAGCGCTACACGCATGTCTCGGTCGAGCGGTTGCGGGCCACCTATGCGCAGGCCCATCCGCGCGCTCTCACGGAGTCCGAGGAATCCCGGTGATCGGCTTGAGCACCGATGGCCGACGGAACAGGGCGAGCGGATCCAGGTAGGTCTCGCCCCGGAGCAGGCCGACGTGCAGGCAGCCGGCGAGGCCGCCGCAGTGGCCTCCCGTCGGTGCGACCGTGCCGATGGTGTCGCCGGCCGCCACCGGAGAGCCCGCCCGTCGGAGGGCATGCACCGGCTCGTAGGTGACGCGGCGTCCGTCCGCCAGCCGGACCGTCACCACGGGCTTTCCGGCGATGACGCCGGCGAAGTCGATGATTCCGTCGGTGGCCGAGCGGACCGGCTGGTCGGTCCGAGCGCCGAAGTCGATCCCTCGATGACCGGGACCCCAGCGGGACGTCGGGGGATCGAAGGAGGCCACCACGGCCACCGGCTCCACGGGCCATACGGGGCCAGGCACGGGGAGGCCCAGCGAGAAGGCGAAGACCATGACCGGGATGACCGGGATGACGGGGATGACGGGCACGGCGACCATGCCGTCACCCTCATGCGCGGGTACCCGGTGCGGCCACGACGTCCGCCGGTCGGTGGATGCCGGACCACGGGCGGCAGCCCTGTGGAGGAGCACTCCCACACAGGCCGTAGGATGCAGGCACCTGCTCGGGTTCTCCCGCACAGGAATTCGCACGGCCCGCGCCCGCAAGGGACGGCGGATGGTCGGTCCCACCCCGGTGGGCTCCATCCCCGGGGTCGTCAGGGGCCCGACCACCCGGTCGCGGCCGACAACCGAACAGGTCGCCCACGGGTGGCCGACACCACAGGTCGCCTACGGGCGGCCGGCAGGAGCGCGCACCATGGCAGTTGTGACCATGCGCCAGTTGCTGGAGAGCGGGGTCCACTTCGGGCATCAGACCCGTCGGTGGAATCCCAAGATGAAGCGATTCATCTTCACCGAGCGCAACGGCATCTACATCATCGATCTCCAGCAGTCGCTGTCGTTCATCGACCGCGCCTACGAGTTCGTCAAGGAGACGGTGGCCCACGGGGGCTCCGTCATGTTCGTCGGCACCAAGAAGCAGGGCCAGGAGGCCATCGCCGAGCAGGCGACGCGGGTGGGCATGCCGTATGTCAATCAGCGGTGGCTCGGCGGCATGCTGACCAACTTCAACACCGTCCACAAGCGCCTTCAGCGGATGAAGGAACTCGAGGAGATGGATCTCGAGACGGTGGCAGCCTCCGGCTTCACCAAGAAGGAACTGCTGATGATGCGCCGCGAGCGGGAGAAGCTCGAGCGCACTCTCGGCGGCATCCGCGACATGGCCAAGATTCCGAGCGCCATCTGGGTGGTCGACACCAAGAAGGAGCACATCGCCGTCGGCGAGGCGCGCAAGCTGGGCATCCCGGTCATCGCCATTCTCGACACCAACTGCGATCCCGATGAGGTCGACTTCCCGATCCCGGGCAACGACGACGCCATCCGCTCCGTCGCCCTTCTCACCCGGGTCATCGCTGACGCCGTCGCAGACGGCCTGATGTCCCGCGCCGGTGGTGCCGTCGGCGGCGCTGCTGATGCTGAGGAGCCTCTGGCCGAGTGGGAGCGCGAGCTCCTGGCTGGAAGCGAAGCCCCGGTGGAGACCGTCGTCGAGACGGTCGCTGAGACCCCAGCCGAATAGCCGTACGCGGATGCGTCCGGGTGCCCGAGAGGTGCCCGGACGCCGCTTCGCCCTGAAACCGACCCCAGACACGAAGGACACCAGACATGGCGACCATTTCCGCCGCAGACGTCAAGAAGCTCCGCGACATCACCGCCGCCGGGATGATGGAGTGCAAGAAGGCCTTGGAGGAGTCCGGTGGCGACTTCGACAAGGCAGTGGAGATCCTCCGCATCTCCGGTGCGGCGAAGGCGGCCAAGCGGGGTGCGGAGCGCGAGGCGTCCAATGGGCTGGTCGCTGCCGAGGGCAATGCGCTGGTGGAGCTGCTCTGCGAGACGGATTTCGTCGCCAAGAATGCCGACTTCCTCGCACTCGCGGCGCAGATTGCCGCTGCCGCCAATGCGGCAGGCCTGGGCGATCGCGACGCGGTGCTGGCTGCGGTGCTGCCGGACGGCCGCACGGTCGAGGCAGCGACGACCGAAATGGCCGGCGTGATCGGCGAGAAGATCGAGCTCGGTCGAGTGGCCGTGCTCGACGGCACGGTCACGACCTACCTGCACCATCGGGCCTCGGACCTCCCGCCGCAGGTCGGCGTCATCGTCGCGTTCACCGGTGACGAAGCAGCGGCTCGTGGTGCCGCCATGCAGATCGCGGCCATGCGTCCGCAGTACCTGACCCGTGACGAGGTACCGGCCGACGTGGTCGAGAACGAGCGCCGGATCGCCGAGGCGACGGCCAAGGAGGAGGGCAAGCCCGAGGCCGCCCTGCCCAAGATCGTCGAGGGCCGCGTCAATGCGTTCTTCAAGGACAATGTCCTCGTCGAGCAGCCCAGCGTGGTCGACAACAAGAAGTCGGTCGCCCAGGTGCTCCAGGAGGCCGGCACCACGGTGGTCGGCTTCGCCAGATTCGAGCCGGGCCAGGGCTGATTGCCCGATACTCGGGGAACGGGCGCGTTCAAGCCAGACGGAGTCGGACGGAGGTCACGCATGACGGGTCAGTCCGCTGGTGTCCAGCCGACCCTCGAGGGGACCATCGAAACATGGCCGCAGGCTCCTGAGGGTGGATGGCACCGGGTGCTGCTGAAGCTCTCGGGGGAGGCCTTCGCCGGTGGCCAGGGCCTCGGTGTAGACCCAGACGTCGTCGCCTCCATCGCGGCGCAGATCGCGGACGTGGTGCGGGGCGGGACCGAGGTTGCGGTCGTCATCGGCGGGGGCAACTACTTCCGCGGAGCCATGCTGTCGGAGCGCGGCATGGACCGTGCGCGTGCGGACTACATCGGCATGCTCGGCACGGTCATGAACTGCCTCGCCCTTCAGGACTTCTGCGAGAAGGCCGGAGTGGAGACGCGCGTGCAGACCGCCATCACGATGGGCCAGGTCGCGGAGCCGTACGTCCCGCGCCGTGCGGTGCGTCACCTCGAGAAGGGCCGGGTGGTCATCTTCGGCGCCGGAATGGGGCTCCCGTTCTTCTCGACCGACACCACGGCGGCACAGCGTGCACTGGAGATCGGTGCCGAGGTGGTCCTCATGGCCAAGGGCGTCGACGGGGTGTACGACTCCGATCCGCGCACGAACCCGGACGCCGTCCGCTTCGACCATCTGACCCCGGCGGACGTTCTCGCCCGTAATCTCAAGGTCGCGGACGCCACGGCGATCAGCCTGTGCCAGGACAACAACCTCCCCATCGTCGTCTTCAACCTGCTGGTGGAGGGCAACATCGCGCGCGCGGTGAGGGGCGAGACCATCGGGACGCTAGTCTCGTCTGATAACTGAGAAGGAACGGGAGCGCACGTGAGCGATCAGATCGACGCCGTCCTGCTCGACGCCGAGGAGAAGATGGACAAGGCCATCTCCGTCGCGCGCGAGGACTTCAGCACGATCCGCACCGGACGGGCCACGTCGGCCATGTTCAACAAGGTGGTGGTCGACTACTACGGTGCGATGACCCCGGTGAACCAGCTGGCATCGATTCAGATCCCTGAGGCTCGCTCCATCCTCATCTCGCCCTATGACAAGAGCTCGATGGCTGCCATTGAGAAGGCCCTGCGTGAGAGTGACCTGGGCCTGAACCCGAACAACGACGGCGATGTCATCCGCATCAACCTGCCGCAGCTCACCGAGGAGAGGCGCAAGGAGTACATCAAGGTCGCCAAGCAGAAGGCCGAGGAGGCGCGCGTGTCCGTGCGCAATATCCGACGTCATGCGAAGGACATTCTCGACAAGATGCAGAAGGACGGCGAGGCGGGCGAGGATGACGTCCGCCGCGCCGAGAAGCATCTCGATGACGTGACCCACAAGCACGTGGAGCACATCGACGAGATTCTCAAGCACAAAGAAGCCGAACTCCTCGAGGTCTGAGGGTCCCCTCATGGGCGACACCTCCGCCGACCCGCCGGCACGGTCACGAGCCGGTCGCAACCTTCCTGCCGCCATCGGCTCGGGTGTGGTGCTCGGGATCGTCGTGATCGTGAGTCTGGCGTTCCTGCCGTGGCTGTTCGTCGTCGTAGTGATCGCGACGATGCTCGTGGCGGTGCACGAGGTCGTCACGGTGTTCGCGGGCGTCGGTGTGCGTGTAGCACGAACTCCCGCCTACGCAGCCACCGTCCTGATCCCGGCGGTCGCATACGTGTGGGGTCCGGTGGCGCTCATCGCCGTCACGGGAATCGCCATCCTCAGTGCGCTCATCTGGCGCATGCGCCGCGGCTACGAGGGTTACGTACGTGACATCACCGCGAGCGTCTTCACGATCGCTTATCTGCCCTTCATGGCCGGCTTCCTGAGCCTTACCCTCGCCGCCGACAACGGACCGGCACGCGTCGTGGCATTCATCCTCCTGACGATCAGCAACGACATCGGCGGCTATGCCGCAGGTGTCCTGTTCGGCAAGCACCCGATCGCACCGCAGATCAGCCCGAAGAAGTCTTGGGAGGGGCTGGCTGGATCGTTCGTGCTCCAGGGAGTCGTGGGAGCTCTTTGCTTCGTCTACCTGCTCGACGCACCGTGGTGGCAGGGCGTGATCGTCGGCTTGGTGATGACGGTGAGTGCCACGGCAGGGGACTTCGCCGAGAGTGCCATCAAGCGCGACCTTGGCGTGAAGGACATGGGGTCGTTCCTGCCCGGCCACGGCGGGATGATGGACCGCTTCGACTCCCTGATCCCGAATGCCTTCGTCTCTTGGGCGCTGTTCACGCTCTTCCTGGGCACCGGAACGAGCCTGTACTAGCCATGCCGAGCCCCGGAGAACTCGTCTTCGACGCACCGCGTCGCGGGAAGCCACCGGTCCACCTGATGGATCTGGATCCCGCCGGGCGGAAGGCGGCGTTCATCGAGCACGGACTCCCCGGGTACCGGGCCGATCAGGTCTCCCGGCACTGGCTGGCGCGACTGAGCGACGACCCGGGGGAGTGGACGGACATCCCCGAGTCCGATCGCGCGGAGATCGTGCGCACGATGCTGCCAACCCTGCTCACCCCGGTACGCACGATCTCCTGTGATGACGGCACCACGGTCAAGTCGCTGTGGAGACTGCATGACGGTGCCCTGGTCGAGAGCGTGCTGATGCGCTACCCGGAGCGCGTCACGATGTGCATCTCGTCGCAGGCCGGGTGCGGCATGAACTGCCCGTTCTGCGCCACGGGCCAGGCGGGACTGACCCGCAACCTCTCGACCGCGGAGATCGTCGAGCAGGTGGTCGCCGGTGCCCGCGCGCTGCAGCGCGGAGAGATCGAGGGCGGCCCCGGGCGGGTGAGCAACGTCGTCTTCATGGGCATGGGCGAGCCCCTGGCGAACTATCGGGCGGTGTTGGGGGCTCTGCATCGACTGACGGAGCCGCCGCCGAGCGGGCTCGGGCTGAGCGCCCGGGGTATCACGGTGTCCACTGTCGGTCTGGTGCCCAGGATCCGTGAACTCGCCGACGAGGGCCTGCCGGTCACCCTCGCGGTGTCCCTCCACGCACCCGACGATGACCTGCGCGACACGCTCGTGCCCGTCAACACTCGGTGGAAGGTGCGGGAGGTACTCGATGCGGCATGGGAGTACGCCCGCGCCACGCATCGGCGCGTCAGCATCGAGTACGCACTGATCCGCGATGTGAATGATCAGCGATGGCGGGCGGAACTGCTCGGCGACCTCCTCGCCGGGCACCTCGTGCACGTCAACCTCATTCCCCTGAACCCCACGCCGGGGTCGGCCTGGACGGCCTCGCGACCGCAGGATGAGCGGGCCTTCGTGCGCGCACTCCAGGAGCGTGGGGTGGCGGTCACGGTGCGCGACACCCGCGGGCGCGAGATCGACGGTGCCTGCGGGCAGCTGGCCGCGGCCGCGCCCTGAAACGAATACGCATCCGCCGGGGCCGGCCACGCGTGAGGGCCGATCTGATGCGGGGGCGACGTGGCAGACTGCCCGCATGACCGTGCTCGATCCGCTTGACGGGATCCCGTCGAGCAAACCCTCCCGACGCGACTACGTCGTGGCGTTGACCGGCACGCTCGTCCGGCTGGGCCTCGGCACGTTGCTGATCTACGTGATGCTCATGCTCGTGCCGAGCACTCCCGACGGACGAATGGCAGCCCCCATAGCCGTGGCAGCCATCGGGAGCACCATCTACATCCTTGAGTCCCGGCGTCAGTTGCGCCGGATCGTGCACTCGAAGTTTCCGGGCCTGATGGCAGGGGAGTCCCTGGTCCTTCTCGCAGCCATGTTCCTGGCGGTCTTCGCGATGATCTACGTCTCGATCTCCTACTCGGACACGAGCGCCTTCACGGAACCCCTGGATGCCTTCACCTCCTACTACTTTGCCCTGACGGTCCTGGCGACCGTGGGATTCGGTGACATCACGCCGGTGACGACGATGGCGCGCGCCGTGACGATGGTCCAGATGGCCCTCGACCTGGTGTTCGTCGCCCTCCTGATTCGGGTGGTGAGCAGCGCGGCTCGCAAGGGGCTCCAGCACCGGGGCAAGGCAGTCGCGGTGGGGGCTGACGGGCACGAGGGACAGTCCGCCCAGCACTGAGCAGGATTGTATACATTCGACGTTTTATTGGATACAATCCCCGCATGCCAGCCGCACTCGACGGACTCCTCGTCGCCGACTTCTCCCGCGTGCTCGCCGGTCCCTACGCCACGATGCTGCTGGCCGACCTTGGGGCGACCGTGGTCAAGGTGGAGCGACCGGGGGCCGGCGACGACACCCGGGCCTGGGGACCGCCCTATGCGGCGGACGGCCAGTCCACCTACTTCCAGTCGGTCAATCGCAACAAGCTGTCGGTGGCCCTCGACCTGAAGGATCCGGGCGACCTCGGGATCGCCGAGGCGCTCGCCGGCGCGTGCGACGTGCTGGTGGAGAACTACCGGCCGGGCCAGCTCGCACGCCTGGGGCTGGGCTTCGACGAGGTCTCCGCCCGCAATCCGGGTGTCATCTACTGCTCGATCTCCGGCTTCGGCTCCGGGCAGGGTTCCGAGCTCCCCGGCTACGACCTCCTTGTCCAGGCCATGGGGGGCCTGATGAGCATCACCGGCACCGAGGAGCCCACCAAGGCGGGTGTGGCACTGGTCGACGTCCTGGCCGGGCTGCACGCGACCGTCGGCATCCTCGCGGCACTCAATCATCGGGCCAGCACCGGCCAGGGCCAGCACCTGGAGGTCACTCTCCTGGGCAGTCTGCAGTCCGCCCTGGTGAACCAGATCTCGTCGGTCCTCGGCAGTGGCATGGTGCCTCGATTCCTGGGCAACGCGCATCCCTCCATCTCTCCCTATGAGGTCTTCGAGACCGCTGATCGACCCCTCGTCCTCGCTGTGGGCAATGACGCGCAGTTCCGGCGGCTGGCGGAGGTCATCGGTGATGCGGGCCTCGCCGACGACCCCCGCTTCTGCACCAACGCCCAGCGCGTGGCCCACCGCGACGAGCTGGTCGCCCGGATCAACGAGCTCCTGTCCGCGCACGCGGCCGATGCGTGGCAGGAGGCCATCACTGCGGCGGGCGTGCCATGCGGGCCGATCAACGACATCGCCCAGGGCATCGACCTGGCGACCTCGCTCGGACTGGAGCCCGTCGTCACCATCGACGACCCACGACGCGCGGCACCTCAGCGGCATGCGGCCAATCCGGTCCGCTACTCGCGCACCCCGGTCGAGTACCGCACTGCGCCTCCGGATGTCGACGAGGATCGCATCGCGGTCCTCGCCCTGCTGGAGTCGGCGGCCGCCGGCGTCAACCGCGGGGCAGGGTCATGAAGCGGCGTCCCACGGCCCAGGACGCCGTGCTGTCCGCCCTGCGCGAGGACATCCTCGCGGGCGTCCTGGCGCCGGGCGACCAGCTCGTGCAGGAGTCCCTCGCCGAGCGCTACGGAGTGTCGCGGGTGCCCCTCCGTGAGGCACTGAAGATGCTGGAATCAGAGGGACAGGTGGTCAACCACCCGCATCGCGGCTACTTCGTCGCCGAGCTGAGCGTGGGCGACCTGCGCGAGGTGTACCACCTTCGCGGGCTGCTCGAGCGCGCGGCACTGGAGTCCGCCGTCCCGCTCCTCGAGGACTCCGACATCGACGAACTGGCAGCCTTGTGCGACGAGGTCGACGCCGCTGCCGTCGATGCGGACGTGGTCGCGATGGCCGAGGCCAACCGGCGTTTCCATTTCGCCCTTTTCGACGCCGCCGGCCTTCCGCGACTCTCCCGACTCCTGCGGCAGCTCTGGGACGCCACGGACGCGTACCGCGCCCTGTACTACCAGGGGGCTCCCAACCGGACCCGCGTCCAGGACGAGCACGCGCGCATGCTCGATGCCCTGCGGCGTCGCGACATCGACCGCGTCATCGTGCTGCATGACGAGCACCGCGCGCATTCTGTGGCCGCAGTGGAGTCCATGCTCACCGCCTCCCTGCGTCCCGCCCTCCGATCCGTCCGATAAGCCGACCGCACCTCACCACCACTGCCCACCTGGAGACACCATGAGCGCCACCCCGCAGACCCCCGCTGAACTGATGAACATCGACTATCTCCTCAGTGAGGAGGAGAAGGCCATCCGTGACGTGGTCCGCGACTATGTCGACCGGCGCATCCGCCCCGACGTGGCGGACTGGTTCGAGTCCGGTGACATCCCGGCCCGTGAGCTCGCCCGCGAGCTTGGCGAGCTCGGCGTGCTCGGCATGCATCTCGAGGGGTACGGGTGCCAGGGGACCTCTGCCGTGGCCTACGGACTGGCCTGCCTCGAGCTCGAGGCGGGTGACTCGGGTATTCGTTCGCTCGTGAGCGTGCAGGGCTCACTTGCGATGTATGCCATCCATGAGTTCGGATCCGAGGAGCAGAAGCAGGAGTGGCTGCCCCGCATGGCCGCGGGCGAGGCGATCGGATGCTTCGGACTGACGGAAGCTGACTTTGGCTCCAACCCCTCGGGTATGCGCACGAGTGCCAAGCGCGACGGCGACGACTGGGTGCTCGACGGGTCCAAGATGTGGATCACCAACGGCAACGTGGCCGATGTCGCGGTCGTCTGGGCGCGCACGGACGAGGGGATCCGCGGCTTCGTCGTGCCGACGGACACTCCCGGCTTCCAGGCCAACCTGATCCACAAGAAGATGTCGCTGCGCGCCTCCGTGACCAGCGAACTCGTCTTCGACAGGGTCAAGCTTCCTGCCGATGCCGTCCTGCCGGGCGTGGCATCCCTGCGCGGCCCGCTGTCCTGCCTGAACGAGGCGCGCTACGGGATCGTGTTCGGGACCCTGGGTGCGGCGCGCGACTGCCTGCAGACGGCTATCGACTACTCGGTCGACCGCGTGCAGTTCGACAAGCCGATCGCGGGCTACCAGCTCACCCAGAAGAAGCTCGCTGACATGGCCGTGGAATGGGGCAAGGGCATGCTGCTGGCCATGCACCTCGGTCGCCTGAAGGATGCTCACCTGATCCGTCCGGAGCAGGTGAGCGTGGGCAAGCTGAACAACGCCCGCGAGTCGCTCGCGATCGCCCGTGAGTGCCGAAGCATCCTCGGAGGAAACGGGATCACGCTCGAGTACCCGATCATCCGCCACATGAACAACCTCGAGTCGGTCTTCACGTACGAAGGCACCAACGAGATGCACACCCTCGTGGTGGGCGAGGCCCTGACCGGCATGGCGGCGTACCGGTGAGCACACGCGTCCTCACGTCCGTGGTCGGCGGCACAGCGGTGCGTGGTGGTGACGCGCGGCCCGACGTCAATCCGTCCGACACCTCCGATGTCGTGGCTGTGGCTGAGATTGGTGATGCCGCCGTTGCGCGAGCCGCTGTCGATGCCGCGGCGGCAGCATTCGGAGCATGGTCCAGAACGACCCCGTGGGAGCGGTCAAGTGTCCTGGATCGAGCGGGTACCGAGGTCATCGCGCGAGCAGATGAACTGGGTGACCTCCTGGCCCGCGAGGAGGGCAAGACCTACCCGGAGGCCCGCGGCGAGGTGGTCCGCGCCGCCCAGATCCTGAAGTACTTCGCCGGCACGGTGCTCCAGCCGCACGGCCTGGCGCTGGACTCCGTCCGACCCGGTATCGAGGTGACGGTTACCCGAGAGCCGGTCGGCGTGGTGAGCGTCATCACCCCGTGGAATTTCCCGATCGCCATTCCCGCCTGGAAGATCGCTCCCGCACTCGCCTTCGGCAACACCGTGGTGTTCAAGCCGGCTGATCTCGTTCCGGCAAGCGCCTGGGAGCTCGTCGACATCCTCAACCGTGCGGGCCTGCCCCCGGGTGCGCTGAATCTCGTGCTCGGAAGGGGTTCTGTTGTCGGCCCGGTCCTCACGTCATCGCCCGACGTCGATGCCGTCACCTTCACTGGATCTGTCGACACGGGCAAGGGCATCCTCCACGGGAGTGCCGCCACCGGAACCAAGGTTCAGTTGGAGCTCGGGGGCAAGAACCCGCTCGTTGTCACGGAGAATGCAGATCTTGCGGTGGCAGTGGAGTGTGCAATGCAGGGCGGCTTCGGTTCGACGGGGCAGCGCTGCACCGCGTCATCGATCCTCGTCGTGACCGAAGGCATCCATGATCGCTTCGTCGACGCCATGACTGAGCGCATGTCCCGATGGAAGGTCGGTGATGCCCGCGGTGAGGGTGTCGACATGGGTCCGGTGGTCGATCCCTCGCAGCTAGCCCAGGACGAGGACTATCTCAGCGTCGCCAGAGCGCAGGGTGCCCATGTCATCGGCGGAGAGCGCGTGGAATGCGCAGCGCCGGGGCACTACCTTGCACCTGCGCTCGCCGTGGGTACCTCAGTAGGGGATCGGATCAACGCCGAGGAGGTCTTCGGCCCAGTCATGTCGGTCATCCGTGTGTCGGACTACGACGAGGCACTGGTGGCGGCGAATGCGAGCACCATGAACCTGTCAGCGGGCGTCGTCACCACGAGCCTTGCCGAGGCATCGCACTTCAAGCGGCATTCGAAGGCGGGGATGGTGATGGTCAATCTTCCCACGGCCGGCGTCGACTTCCATGTGCCGTTCGGCGGTCGCGGCGAGAGCAGCCACGGACCTCGTGAGCAGGGCACGGCGGCGGTCGAGTTCTTCACGACATCCAAGACGGCCTACACGGCCCCGGGGACTCCCTGAGGCGACGACCTCCAGTGGGCTCTCAGTGCTCTCAGTGCTCTTAATGGCCGAGTTTCCGAGCGAAGAGGGCCGCTGTGCGGGAGCGCTTGCCTGTTCGCGCCTCCTTCTCGTCAGCCGAGGTCATGACCCGCAGCCCGATGTTGGTGCCCAGCCAGCGGAACGGCTCCGGCTCCCACGGGCGGGATCGATGACCCACCCAGGGCAGGCTCACGAGGTCCGACTGCTCGCCGGTGATGAGGTCCGCGAGGGTCCTGCCGCCGAGGTTCGACGTCGTGACTCCATCCCCGACGTAGCCGCCGGACCACGCCAGCCCGGTGCTCCGGTCCAGCCCGCATGACGCCCACCAGTCCCGAGGAACTCCCAGGGGCCCGCCCCAGGTGTGGGTCACGGCGGCGCCGCTGATGGCGGGGAGCAGATCGACGAGTACCTCCCACAGGGCCGAGTGGACGCCGGCATTCCGATCCTGTTCTGGGGTGATCCTCGAACCCCAGTGGTACGGAGCCCCACGGCCACCGAAGGCGATCCGCCCGTCGATCGTGCGTTGCCCGTAGATGATCAGGTTGCGCCCATCGGCGAACGTCTCGCGATGCCGGAGTCCGATCTGATCCCAGGTCTGCACAGACAGCGGCTCGGTCGCCAGCATCATGGAGTAGACCGGCGCCAGAGTTCGCCTCTGCCCGTCGAGCGTGCGCGTGTAGCCCTCCGTGGCTCGGACGACTATCTCCGCGTGCACGTCGCCGGCATCGGTGCGCACCCGGCCTGGCTCGATGGACAGCGCTCGAGTGTGCTCGTGGATGGTGACCCCCGAGCGGGCCACTGCGCCCCCCAACTGACGCACCAGACGGGCGGGGTCCAGCGCAGCGCAGTGCGGGGTGTACGTCGCGCCGAGCACGTCGGTCGCGCCGAGCCGCTCCTCAGCCTCCGTACGGTCGAGCAGTTGCATGTCTTCGGGGCCGAAGCCCCAGGAGCGCGCATGCTCCACCTCGTCCTGCGCACCGCTCAACTGCAGGGGTGTGCGGGCTGCTACGACAGTGCCTCCCTTGCTCCAGCGGATGTCCCAGCCCTCGAGGTCGGCGACGCGAGAGATCTCGTCCACGG
>Ga0315906_10007130_pt1 | contig 13661 bp, 12 predicted proteins | sample LakEriMetagenome_4_FD_203526 | JGI IMG/M metagenome (GOLD analysis project Ga0315906, IMG submission 203526) | Freshwater fungal communities from buoy surface, Lake Erie, Ohio, United States - Buoy 2 MA122 | ecosystem: Environmental > Aquatic > Freshwater > Lake > Lake biofilm | place: USA...
ACTTGCCAATGAGGTGTTGGGCGGTATAAGTATCCCGGGCATCAATGCATCACTGGTTAACCAGGCGGTTGATGGAGTTAACAGAGCATTCGATGAATGCAAGGCGATGGTTGGCGTTATAGATGTTTCTACCGACGGAGGAGGAATGACCTCTACCACCTATTCATCAAAGTCGATCAATATTAGCAAGGATAAGCAGGTAAGCGTGAGTGCTTATCCTAATCCTTTCCGCGACCGTTTGAATTTTGAGGTTCGCTCACTTTCTTCCGGTTATGGAACACTTGAACTGTTCTCAATTACAGGCCAGAAAATAGCCAAAATTTATTCTGGCGAATTCAAGGCTGGCGAATTGAGGAAATTCAATTACCAGGTAAAGGAATCTGCACGGGGTACAATTGTTTACTTGTTGCGAATTGGCAACAAGACCCTTAGCGGTAAATTGATTAATCCGAATCGATAAAATAATATACGTTGAAGACTAAGCGGACTGTGAAAGCGGTCCGCTTTTTTTTAGGAAAAATCTCTTAAATCAATAAGCGTATCGCAGCAAAAATATTCCGACTTGTCGTTACTGCCGATCATTAGGATCCTTTGGGGATCAAGGTTGCTGATCCAGTTACGATATAGTTCTATTCCCTGTTCATCGAGATTGGTAGTAGGTTCATCCAGTATCAAGCTGTCGGATTCCGTAAAAAAAGCCAATGCTAGTTTCAGTCTTTGCTTCATGCCGCTGCTGAAATAGCATATGGGTTTGTGTGAGGCATTTTCCAATCCTGCTGCCTTGAGTAAAGCCTCAGGGCTGAGTTTCAGCTTTCGGAAGCCATGGTGAAATCTGACTTGTTCAAGTGCAGTCATTTCTTCCATTAGTTCAAGATAGGGGGCAGCCAATGCAACACTCAGGTTTTCAGGCGAAAGGCCACTTTCTGTTTGTATGGAACCTTCTGATGGCTGAATGTATCCTGCGATCAACTGCAATAAGGTTGATTTTCCTGAACCATTGGGTCCAATGATGGCGTATCTGCCTCCTGAATTGAATGTTAGATTCAATTTGCGAAATATCCATTCCTTGTTGAATCTTTTGCCGGCATTAATGAGTTGGATCTGCATGGCTTATCATGAACTATTCTTCATCAGAATTTTCTTCGCCACTGCTTCTGATGATTCCTCTGGAGCTTTCACGTATGAAGGATAGTATCTCATCGCGTTCATTGAAGATAGGAATCTCCCGTTCAATACTGGCCATGGCCTGGCTGGTATTCATATTCTTGTAATAAAGTATGCGGTAAACATTAAGTATGCCATTGATGGTTTCGGATGAGAAGCCTCTGCGTTTGAGACCTACAGAATTGATGCCTACATAGCCGAGGGGAGATTTTCCTGCCTTGATGAAGGGAGGTACATCCTTACTGATAGCAGACTGGCCTGCTATATAAGTATGGGCGCCGATTCTGGCGAACTGAGAGGCTCCTGCCAGCCCTCCAATAATGGCATAGTCGCCTACCTGTACATGGCCTGCGAGTTGAACTGCATTAGCCAGTATTACATGATCACCAAGAATGCAGTCGTGCGCTATGTGTGCATAAGCCATAATGAGACAATGGCTGCCGATAACTGTTTTGAACTTATCCTTAGTACCTCTATTGATGGTGACACATTCCCTGATGGTGGTATGGTCTCCGATTTCAACTGTTGTTTTTTCGCCTACGAATTTTAGGTCCTGGGGAATTCCTCCGATTACTGCCCCGGGATAAACCAGGCACTCTTTACCAATAATTGTGCCCGGCAGCAACACCACATTGGACATGATATGTGATCCGTCACCGATGGATACTTCCTCGTGAATTACCGCAAAGGGATCTATTCTTACGTCATTCCCAATGCGTGCTCCGGGATTGATATGTGCCAGAGGACTGATCATGGATTATTTGCAGGTCGTTTTACGATTTGAGCTACTAAAACCGCTTCCGTCACAAGCTTATCGCCAACGAAAATGGTTCCTTTCATTTCACAAATCCCTCTTCTGATAGGATTGATCAATTCCATTTTAAGAATCAATGTGTCACCCGGAACAACCTTTTGTTTGAATTTACAATTTTCTATTTTAAGAAAATAAGTATCGTATGGTTCTTCACTGTTCTTGGGTATGGCCAGCAATCCTCCCGCCTGAGCCAATGCTTCAATTTGCAGGACACCGGGCATTACGCTATTGCCCGGGAAATGTCCCTGAAAAAAGGGTTCGTTATATGTCACATTCTTAATGGCCACCACATGATTGTCTGTCAACTCCAGCACTTTGTCAACTAGCAGGAATGGGTATCTGTGAGGAAGGGTTTTTTCAATATCATGAATGTCCATGACAGGAGGAATGGATGGATTGTAAGCAGGAACCTCAGCCTTGTTTTTATTTTTCCTGATATGTTCCTTGATTTTTTTGGCAAACCTGACATTAGAGGCATGTCCGGGTCTGTTGGCTATCACATGGGCCTTGAAGGGTAAACCCACCAGGGCTAGGTCTCCTACCACATCCAATAATTTATGTCTGGCTGGTTCGTTGGGGTATCTGAGTTGAAGGTTATTAAGGATGCCTTCCTCGCTAACCTTCACATCTTTTTTGTTGAATACCTTGGAAATCCTTTCAACCTGGTCTGAAGAGATTTCTTTATCCACCACAACGATGGCATTATTGATATCACCTCCTTTGATGAGATTATTCGCAAGCAGTGCCTCTAGTTCATGAAAAAAACAAAAGGTCCTGCTCGAAGCGATTTGCTCGTTGAAATCAGCAATGTTACGCAGGGAGGCATGCTGAGTACCCAGGACTGGAGAATTGAAATCAATCAGCGTGTTGATCCTGTACTCATTCGAGGGCATGGCAACCATCTCCACTTTTTTCTCCGGGTCGTAATAGCTGATATTTTCCGTTAAACGGTAATAGATTTTAGGGGCATCCTGTCGGGTGGTTCCTGCCCTTCTTAAGGCCTCCACAAAGGGTTGGGCGCTTCCATCCAAAATAGGAACTTCCTCGCCGTCAATTTCAATCAGTACATTATCTATCTGCATCCCAACCAATGAGGCCATCAGGTGTTCAATAGTGCTAATTCTCGCTCCGTTATGCTCAATGGTGGTGCTGCGGTTGGTTTCAATGACATGATCCACATCGGCCTTTACCTTAGGTTGACCGGGAAGGTCGATTCTTTGAAAGCATATACCCATATTGGGTTCGGCCGGCAATAGTCTGACAGTGACGTCTTTACCGGTATGTATTCCCGCGCCTGTGATAATAAGTTCAGAGCCTATAGTATGCTGAAAATCTGAATCGGTAGATTGCATTCAATTGAGTTGGTCGCAAAAATAATAAATAAGTTGCCAATGAGCGAGTAGTAGCCCCTTTTTGTTGATTAAACTTTTGAAAATCAATTAAATAACTTAATTCTAGTGGGGCTGTAACTGCCTTATGATCTCTTCCAGTTCACTGATTCTTTTTTCAATTTCAGGAAGGGTTCTTCCTATGGCGATGGTGCGAAGGTAAATACCATGATCCTGGGCGGGGGTTCCGGAAAGCACCATGTCGGGGGTTTTGACGCTTTTGGTAATTCCACTTTGAGCACTGATTTTACTGCCATCTGCCACATGAATATGGCCTGTAATTCCCACCTGTCCGCCAATCATCACGTTCTTTCCAATCTTTGTGCTGCCGCTGACCCCGGCTTGAGCAGCGATTACCGTATTCTTTCCAATTTCTACATTATGCGCTATTTGAATCAGATTGTCGAGTTTTACTCCTGACCTTATGATGGTAGAGCCGATGGTAGCCCGGTCAATGGTGGTATTAGCACCAATTTCTACATGGTCTTCTATCAAAACATTGCCGATCTGTGGTACCTTACGATAGGTCCCGTCTGCCTGAGGAGCAAAACCAAATCCATCGCTGCCTATGACTGCTCCCGCATGAATCACCACCTCATTACCGATGATGCAATCCTGATAGATTTTTACCCCTGGATGTAGAATGCAATTTTCACCGATGGTGACGTTGTTTCCAATATGACAATTTGGGAAAATCTTACTGCCGGAACCGATTTTAGCTTTTTCACCTATGAAGGTGAAGGCGCCAACAAAAACATTTTCTCCAAGCCGGGCCGACTCATGAATGTGGACGGGTTGCTGTATCCCGGATAGCATCTGGGTCTTCAGTTGCTGATATTTTTCTAGAAGGCTGGCAAAGGCGCTGTAGGCATCAGGTACCCTGATGAGGGTGGGGGTTACAGGGCGTTTAAGTTCAAGAGATGAGTTGATGATAACGACGGAGGCATGGGTGCCATAGAGAAATTCTTCATATTTGGGATTAGCCAGAAAACTCAGTTGACCGGCGGTAGCTTCCTCAATCTTGCCGAAAGAAATAACCTCAACATCCGGGGAACCTTCGATGGTACCTCCGATGATTTGGGAAATCTGGTAGGCTGTAAATTGCATGCTTTAGTTAAGACAACAAACCTGTTGGATTCGCTGCACCGGTTACGAATGTCAGGAATTCTCTGAATAATAACAAAAGTAGTATTTACGAACCTTGCCTTTGAGTTTCTCGTTGATAAGGGCATTATCCACTTCCGAAATATCTCTGATACTTCCATCCTTGAACAATATCTTGATGCTTTCGTCCTCGAAATCATAGGTGCGACTTGAGGCCTCGCCGGCAAAACAAAGCCAGCCGGCATCAGAATCGCTTATTCCAAGCTGAAGGGAAAGTTCCATCGCTTTTTCTTTCAGTAGTTTCTCCGGCACCATATGTGGGAAATAACGAACCCTCAATAATTGCCTGTTGATAATGCCCTTGCATAGAATTGACAACACTTTGTCGTCATTTTCTGCCCATGATTTGATTGCAGTCATAATATCACTGTCGTCAATTTTGCAGAAAGCCTGAAGTGTGATTTGCTCTTCCTCCTCATGAAGTAATTTACTCAACGGCTCAGGACAGGGTGCTTTAATAAAAATAGCTCTGCTGATAATGCGTCTTAGCATTTGCTCAGCCGTTAGTACAGTCTTATGCAGATAAACCTGCCAATACATCAGTCGCCTGGCCACGAGGAATTTTTCTATGGAATAGATTCCCTTCTCTTCTACCATCAGCTCTCCCTGGTGGATAGTCAGCATTTTAAGTATCCTGTCATAGCCGATGACTCCTTCGCTGACCCCTGTGAAAAAACTGTCTCTGGTCAGATAATCCATTCTGTCTACATCCAACTGGCCGCTGATAAGCTGATGTAAGAATTTTTTGTGGTATTTGCCGGTGAAAATATCCATTGCCATATCCAGCATGCCTCCAAACTCGTTGTTGAGATATTTGAAGATCATCAGCGATAACTCCTCATGATGTTTTCCTTTTGCCAATTGGTGTTCCAGGGCATGGGAGTAAGGTCCATGTCCGATATCATGCAGCAGTATGGCGATTTTTGCGGCCTGTTGCTCCTCTGGGCTGATCTCAACCCCTTTGCTGATCAGCTCCTGCAAGGCGCAGCCCATAAGATGATAGGCGCCCAGGGAATGGTGCAACCTGCTATGCACCGCTCCTGGATATACCAACTGGGCAAGCGCCATTTGGCTGATCCGTCTGAGCCTCTGATAGTATGGGTGCGAGATGACTTGATGGATAAGCTTGTCATCAATGGTGATGAAGCCATACACAGGGTCGTTGATGATCTTCCGGAATGCCATTTAAAGTTCAGTTTGCTTTTGTTAAAACTCGGACAAATCTACAAACCCAGGGACTAATAAAGTAAATTTGTATAGATACCCTTCTCAAACACTTCTTACGAATACTTCAATCACAGCAGCATGAGTTTACCAAAAATCCTATGGGTGGATGATGAAATAGACAGTCTTACCTCTCAAATCATGTTTCTTGAGAGTAAGGGCTACGAAGTATTTACAAAAACCAATGGTTTCGATGCCGTTGAATATCTGAAGGATAATATTGCGGATGTGGTATTGTTAGACGAAACGATGCCGGGAATCACAGGATTACAGACGCTTCAGAGAATAAAGGAAGTGAATCAGCATCTTCCGGTGGTGCTCATCACAAAAAATGAGGCAGAGAACATCATGGATGAAGCTATTGGCAGGCAGATCAGCGATTACCTGATCAAACCGGTCAATCCCAATCAGGTTTGGCTAAGTCTTAAAAAACTAATTGATAATAAAAGGTTGGTTGCGGAAAAAACCACCGCTGCCTATCAGCAGGACTTCAACAGTCTGTTCATGGCATTGAATTCCGGTTTGGATCATTACGGATGGATGGAGCTCTATCGAAAGCTTGTTTACTGGGAGCTGGAAATGAAAAAAAGTGATAGTCCGGAAATGCAAGAAATACTGCAATCTCAAAAGCAAGAGGCGAATAACGAATTTTTTAAACATATTTCCAGAAGTTATGCATCATGGGTTTCGCCCAAAAGTACTGATGGGCCTGTCATGAGCCATCAACTCATGAAATTCAAAGTGCTTCCTCACCTGGAGCCGGGAGTGCCTTTGTTTTTTCTCCTCATTGACAATCTAAGGTTTGATCAGTGGAAATCCATCCAGCCTGTTTTTGCGGAATCTTTCCGGATCCTAGAGGAAGATACTTTCTATTCAATTCTCCCCACGGCTACCCAATATTCAAGAAATGCCATTTTCGCAGGCATGCTGCCCACAGAGATTGAAAAAAACTTTCCCGGTTTGTGGAAGAATGATGATGAGGAGGGAGGTAAGAATCTGGATGAGGAAGTATATCTAAAAGATAATTTACGAAGGCAAGGGCACGGAAATATAAGATTTTCCTATACTAAGATCACTAATCATCATGATGGGCAGAAGCTGGTTGAAAATATGCACAACCTGATGCAAAATGACCTTAATGTAATTGTGTACAATTTTGTTGATATGCTCAGTCATGCGCGTACCGAGATGGAGGTGCTGAAAGAACTCGCCGGTGACGAGACTAGTTACAGAAGTATCACTTTAAGTTGGTTCGAGCATAGTCCTTTGCATCAGGCCCTAAAGAAACTGACAGATAAAAAAGTAAATATCGTGCTGGCCACCGACCATGGCAGTACACGGGTTAAAACACCTTCTAAGGTGATCGGTGACAGGCAAACCACCACTAATCTGCGGTATAAGCATGGTAGAAACCTGGATTATGATTCAAAGGATGTATTGGCCTTCAGGGACCCGCGAGAGGCCGGTCTGCCCGTGCCTAATATCAACTCCTCCTATATTTTCGCCAAAGGAGATAATTATTTGTGCTACCCCAATAACTACAATCATTACGTCAATTATTACCGGAATTCCTTTCAGCATGGCGGAATAAGTCTGGAGGAAATGATCATTCCCGTGGTCAGAATGTCCTCCAGATAATTTTTGCACATCTGTGGGGAAACTTCTTTGGAATTACAGGGGAATAAGGGGAAGTTGCAGTAGAAATAATTGATATGAAACATACCCAAAGCACATTGGACAAGATTGAAAGGGTGATAGAAGAAGGCGGATACATCATCCGTTATGAGAAAGGAACCTTTCAAAGCGGGTACTGCATCCTGCAGGAAAAAAAAGTAGTGGTGCTGAATAAGTTTTTTCAGACGGAAGGCCGTATCAATACCCTCATAGATTTGATGCCCAATCTTCATATATCTTACGATTCACTCACTCATGAAAGTCAGAAAATGTATGATGAGGTGATGGGTCAGTTGGAAAAGGCTTGATCTTACACTGCCTGATGCTTATTTTTTCAGAGAATGTTTTGCCCTCCGCTTAGAATTACTTTTCTTGGTACAGGTACCAGCAGTGGTGTGCCTATGATTGCCTGTAACTGTCCGGTTTGCGAATCATCGGATCCTTACGATAAGAGACTGAGGAGTAGTATTCTGGTGGAGTCGGATAATACAAGCATCGTCATAGATACCACTCCGGATTTCAGGACCCAGATGCTTAATGCAGGAGTAAAAAAATTGGATGCGGTGCTATATACTCACCCGCACAAAGATCATCTGGCCGGCCTTGATGATGTTAAAGCTTTCAATTATTTCCAGCAGCAACCCATGAGGGTCTTTGCCAATCAGCTAACGCAGGAGGCTATACGAAGGGAGTTTGGATATATATTTTCAGATAAACGTTATCCAGGTGTTCCCGAGGTTAGCCTGCATGATATTCCTGAAGAGATATTCACAATCGGAGACATACCGGTGATTCCCATCAAAGTATGGCATCTCAGGATGCCTGTACTTGGCTTCAGATTCGGAAAATTCACCTATATAACTGATGCAAACCGAATAGAGGAAGAGGAAGAAGAGAAAATACGGGGCAGCGAGGTGATGGTACTCAACGCCCTCAGGCATGAGAAACACTTGTCGCATTTCACTCTTCAGGAAGCTTTGGATCTGGTAGCTAAGCTGAAGGTGCCCAGAGCATATTTTACTCATATCAGCCATCAGTTGGGTATGCACAGTGAAATCAATCCATCCCTTCCTGAAGGAATTTCACTGGCCTGGGATATGCATCGTTTAAAACTGTGAAAAATCCCATTACAGCGTAAAAATAGCAGACTAATTTGCCTCTGTGGCTGGGTCAGAACATTCCTTTTTCCGGTTTTCAAAAAAAGAGCGCAGAGCCTTGATATTTCTGATGTTGCTTGTCGGAGCAGTAAACCTGCTGACTTATTTGGTGAGGCAAAATTCTATCAGGAATAGTAAGTCCAAGGTTAACTCATTTTTTTTGGCTCCTGTTCCGAAAAACAGCTCCGTAAGATTTGAAAGGCGGCCACTTACACGTTCCCTCAAACATGCTGATTATACCTTAACCAGCTCTTCCTTTAAAAGATACAGAGGTCGGCCTTTTCACTTTGATCCACAAGAAATGTCTTATGAAGATTGGATCGATATAGGCATCAATCCCCGTGCTGCAAGTAATATCCAAAAGTATATTCAAAAAGGAGGTAGATTTTATCATCCTTCAGACCTGAAAAAAATCCATGGAATGGATAGTGCTCAGGCAGCTTTTCTGGCCAATTACTTAAAGGTTTCAAATAAGGGTGAATTGACTAAAAAGCTGGCAGAACGTCAGAGTCAAATTGTAGATATCAATCTTGCCGATTCGGCGAATTTTGAGTCGCTGAAGGGGATTGGTCCGACCCTGGCCGGTCGGATCATAAGATTTAGGGAAAAGTTAGGTGGGTTCATTAACAGCGAGCAGCTCAAGGAGGTTTATGGTTTCAAGGATTCACTTTGGGGGCTTGTTAAAATAAATTTAAACTTGAAAAGCTTTCCCGTTAAAAGGATTCCGCTCAATGAGGCTGATTTCAATACCCTTTCCAATCATCCATATATTGGTTACAGGCATGCGCGCAGCATTTTAGCTTATCGCAGACAACATGGCTTGATCAGGGATTCCGCAGACTTACTAAATATACATGGTCTGGATGCTGATCAGTGGAAACGGATGCGGTCTTATGTTCGTTTCTGACGCCTAGGCGGATGGTATTTTGCGCTAAATTGCGACAAATATTTCATGATGAATTTCGGTAAAACGGAAATTGTGGAGCAGGTTGCACAATCTGCAAAGGATTTTGCAAGGCAGCATATTCTCCCGTATGTGATGGAATGGGATGAGAGTCAGGAGTTCCCATTGCATGTTTTCAAGGAACTGGGAAGGCAAGGAATGATGGGCGTGTTGGTTCCGGAGGAATTCGGTGGAGCCGGGCTGGGATATTTTGAGTACAGTGCCATTATTCAGGAAATTGCCAAGGTATGCGGATCTGTAGGGCTTTCGCTGGCAGCGCATAACTCACTTTGCACGGGGCATATCCTTGCTTTTGGCAATGAGGAACAGAAAAAAAAGTATTTACCCAAGCTGGCAACAGCTGAACATTTAGGAGCATGGGGTCTTACCGAGCCGAATACCGGCAGTGATGCCGGTAACATGAAAACTGTCGCTGTTAGGGATGGGGATCATTGGGTGATCAATGGCGCCAAATCATGGATCACTCACGGGAAATCGGGCGATGTGGCAGTAGTGGTTTGCAGAACTGGGGAACCCAGAGCTAAAGACAATGCTACCGCATTCATTGTAGAGCGCGGAACAACGGGATTCGATGCTGGTAAAAAAGAAAATAAGTTGGGGATGCGCGCCAGCGAGACTGCTGAAATGATTTTTGACAATTGCAGGATTCCTGATGCCAATAGACTTGGAGAGGTGGGAGAGGGTTTCAAGCAGTCAATGAAAATATTAGATGGCGGTAGGATTTCAATTGCTGCTCTTTCGCTTGGTATAGCAAAAGGCGCCTATGAGGCAGCATTAAAATACAGCAAAGAAAGGCACCAGTTTGACAGGCCCATCGCTTCCTTTCAGGCCATCGCATTCAAGCTTGCGGATATGGCCTCTAAGATCGAAGCTGCCGAGCTACTGATCAACAGCGCCTGCGATTTGAAGATGCGTAAATTGCCGATGACAAAGGAATCTGCCATGGCTAAATATTATGCCAGTGAGGTTGCAGTGGAAATAAGTACCGATGCGGTTCAGATCTTTGGCGGTTACGGATATACCAAAGACTTTCCTGTCGAAAAATTTTATCGCGACAGTAAACTTTGTACCATCGGAGAAGGTACCAGTGAGATACAGAAACTGGTTATCAGTAGGGAAATATTGAAATAATTTTAAACCATAAACAATAAACCAAATGAAGTTTAAAAACTTAATTCTGGGTACTGTGGCTGCAGCCGCTTTTTTGATTTCCTGTAAAGATGATGACAACAATGGAGGTTCAAGCGCTATCCAGGCAAAATGGAATTTAATAAGCTTTATTTTGAATCTAAAACAGACGGATCGTTGGATTCCGGCAGTATCGCTGCCACTCCCGGCGATTACATTGATTTTCGTAATGACCAAAAGGTCTATGTAAGGTTTAGCAATCCTCTGAGTGGCGAACCGGAGCTGGATACATCGGGCTACACACTACTTGGAAGCAACAAATTCATTCTCATTGATGATTCAGGAAACGACACCCTGGATATTTTTGAATTGACTTCCGGCAAACTGGTTTTTGGCGGATATGATGAGTTTATTGATAATGACAATTATTCATTGTCCAGGATTTATTGCTCTAAATAATTCTGAGAGTAAGCTTCTGGTAGCATTATTGAAGTTGCTGCCTATACCAAAAGCACCGGGCGAAATATCCGGTGCTTTTAATTTTCGGTATCGTAGCGGTCTACTCTTTCGATTCCCGGTAATGATTGCAGCTCTTCTACCAGATTGTCCAACTCTTCTTTGTCATGAACAAAGACCCTCACATTGCCTTGGAAAATTCCATCTTTGGCCTCGATGGTCATTGCTGAAATGTTGACCTTGAGTTCTCCGCTGATCAGATTGGTGATCTTGTGGATGACGCCCACATCATCCAGTCCTATGATCTTTAATCCCGTGAGGAAGGATATCTCCTTATTTTTCGCCCATTTGGTTTTAACCACCCTATGCCCATAGTTGGAAAGCAATCTTGTCGCGTTTGGGCAATTGGTACGATGTATTTTTAATCCTTCTCCGGATGTAATGAAGCCGAATACGTCATCTCCGGGAATGGGTTTGCAGCAGTTAGCAAGCGTGTAAAGTATCTTATCGCTGCTTTCTCCAAATATTACCAGTTCAGTTTCTTTTTTAGTACTTTGCCTAAGAGCTTCCTGCTCCTGCTTTTCCTCTGTTGGCTTAACCATTCGGGGTGCCGTCAGCCTTTCTCCTGAAACATGGAATTCCTTCAGTTCCCTGAGCTCTATTTTTTTGATCGCGATATCATAAAGCAAATCTAGTTGACTGGGGTATTTATAGAAGGTTGCTATTTCATCCAGGTTATGACTGTTATAGGCCACATTCATGCTGTCCAGCTTCCTTTGCAGGGTATACTTTCCATCCTCCGCCACCTTCCTTTTTTCCTCCTTTAGCGTATCCTTGATCTTTGATTTTGCCCTGCTGGTTACAACGTGATTCAGCCATTCGCTATTGGGCTTTTGCTTTGCACTGGTGATGATTTCGATCTGGTCGCCGCTTCTCAGCTTGTGGCTAATGGGTACCAGCTTATGGTTCACTTTGGCGCCAATGCATTTGGTGCCAACCATTGTGTGCACGCTAAAAGCAAAATCCAGTGCAGTGGCACCTACCGGCAGCATCTTGATGTCGCCCTTTGGCGTATAAACGTAAATTTCCTCGGTAAGAAAAGATGTCTTGAAATCCTGTAGGAAATCCATGGAATTGGTTTCCTCATTCGACAAGGCTTCCCTTATTTGCTGAAACCATTTGTCAAATCGATTTTCATCTTCCTTGCCTTCCTTGTATTTGTAATGGGCTGCCAGTCCTTTTTCCGCGATCTCATTCATCCTTTTGGTCCTGATCTGTACCTCCACCCATTTACCCTGAGGACCCATCACAGTAGTATGTAATGCTTCGTATCCGTTGCTCTTGGGATTGCTCAACCAGTCTCTCAGTCTTTCCGGTGATGGATTGTAGGCATCCGTGATGATGCTATACACTTTCCAGCATTCCTCTTTTTCCTTTTCCTGTATGGCATTGACTATGATGCGGATGGCGAACAGGTCATATACCTCCTCAAAAGCAACTCCCTTCGTTCTCATTTTATTCCAGATGGAATGAATACTCTTGGGTCTTCCATAGATCTCGAAATCGAACCCTGATTTTTCCAGGCTCTCCCTAAGGGGTTTTATGAAATCATTGATGTAACGGGTTCTCTCTCGCTTTGTATCCTGTAGCTTTTGCGCGATATAGCGGTAGGTGTCAGGCTCCATGTATTTCATGGAGAGGTCTTCCATTTCCGTCTTGATATTATACAGACCCATCCTGTGTGCTAATGGAGCGTAGACATATATCGTTTCGGATGCTACCTTCAGCTGCTTCTCCCTTTTCATGCTTTCAAGGGTGCGCATATTATGCAGGCGGTCTGCAAGTTTGATCAGAATAACTCTGGGATCGTCAGTGAGCGTGAGCAGAATTTTCCTGAAGTTTTCCGCCTGTTGGCTGGTGTTGGAGTCCATCACGGTGGAAATCTTTGTCAAACCATCCACTATTCTGGCAATTTCAGAGCCAAATTCAAGCTCTACATCTTGCAAGGAAATATCAGTATCTTCTACGGTATCATGCAGCAGGGCGCAGATGGTGCTTCGGATCCCCAGGCCGATATCTTCTGCGCAAATTCTGGCTACCGCCAGCGGATGCAGAATATACGGTTCACCGCTCTTGCGGCGCATGGTCTTATGGGCCTCGGCAGCCATTTCAAAAGCACTGCGCAGTAAGATCTTGTCGCCCGGTTTTAACCTGGTTTTCAGCACTTTCAGCAGGGCACGGTATTGCCTGAGGATATCTTTTTTTTCCTCCTCCTCGCTCTTGTGATAGGACGGTATGGTTGCAGAAGTTCCCATGCACTACGAATTTACCTCTAATAATCTGCATGCCCAAAAGCAAGGCAACCGTGGACTGAGGATTTTAGGGACTTACCTTTAAACTCCTCAACAACTACTCATTTTGAATTGAATATCCTTAACTTTGCGGCCCCTCAGTTGAGGAATCGCGGATGTGGCGAAATTGGCAGACGCACCAGACTTAGGATCTGGCGCCGCAAGGCATGTAGGTTC
>Ga0315906_10007131_pt1 | contig 13661 bp, 10 predicted proteins | sample LakEriMetagenome_4_FD_203526 | JGI IMG/M metagenome (GOLD analysis project Ga0315906, IMG submission 203526) | Freshwater fungal communities from buoy surface, Lake Erie, Ohio, United States - Buoy 2 MA122 | ecosystem: Environmental > Aquatic > Freshwater > Lake > Lake biofilm | place: USA...
AAAGGTCGCGAGGGCTATCGCGACATCGACGGGCAGAAATACGGGTTCATTGAACTTGAAGTGCATCTTCCCGATGAGGAAGCGCACGGCATCCTCAATGGCGGCCATACGTATGAAATCGCGGTCAAAGAGCTAGAAGCCGGGAACATCCCGCCTCGTCAGCATATCCCGTTTTTTATCCGGACAGGCGTGCCGGACGCTTGGCTGCCCGAGATTGCTGGCGGGCTCAATACCTCATTGCAGGTACAGGATATGTCCCTTGACGACCTTGCCGGCGCCTTCGAGTGGATCAAGGACGAACTCAAGGGTATGCCGTACTACGATAAAATTGCGTGGTCGGAAAACGACCCCGGAGTCTTTGATGCACGCGATATCGTTAGCATTATCGGCTGCTTCGACATTGAGGGCTATCCAAACAAGGATCCAGAATGCCCTGTTGAGTGCTACGAGAAAAAGTCAAAGGTTCTCGACGCGTTTCGAAATGATGCTGAAACAAACAATGGTAAGCGCTTCAAGAAGCTTCGCCCGATCCTCAAAGATATCCTCAAACTCTACGACATGATTGCAGCGGAATTTCCAGAGATTCACAACAAGGCGAACAAAGGAAAGTCTGGTGCGTTGGGGATCTGTGACCACCGTAACGGCAAGCCGTACGAGTTCGTGTTCAGCGGCAAGAAGGGAAAGACGCGGCTCATGACTGGTGCGCTTTACCCGCTTCTCGGTGCATTTCGTTGGATGGTTGAACTGGACGCGAAATCAGGTACTTATTTCTGGCGTGGTGGCTTCAAAGCAGTTGAGCAGCGGTGGCAGGCGACCGCCCAACAGCTTATCCGCACAACGCTCGAGAAGGCTCGAGAGACGAACAATAGCCCCAACGCGATGGGTAAAAGTCGTACGCATTGGGGCACATTGCATCAGACGGTCGGTTTCGCAGACCTGATGCAGAATCAGCGGACGTCGTAACTTCGAAATACCAAAAGAGATGGCCGGGGGATCTCTACCCTCGGCCATTTCCATCTGTGTTAACCGGTCGCCCCTCGAAGAGATCATTCTGCAAGATATTTTATAAAACCAATGGAGCGAGTCCAAAAAGCATATCGCATTTAGCTACCTGCAATACCTCTAAGTTCAATTCACCTTTTTAGAACGGTATGCTGCATTACCTAACCTTGTTGTAGCCCCCTAATTTCCGGACACGGCCTACCGGGTTTTGCGATCCGCGATGAACTCGCGAGGTGAACGATATCCGAGAGCGCGATGCGGGTGAACGGTGTTGTAGTGCTCGAACCATTTGGGCAGCAGCCGCAGGATTGCCCGGGCATTCGGCAGGCTTGAGACGCGGGCGTAGTCGCGCTTGATCGTCCGCACGAACGCCTCGGCCATGCCGTTCGATTGCGGGCTTTGGACCGGCGTCGTTCTCGGCTCCAGCCCCATGTCGCGCGCAAAGCGCTTGGTCTCGTGCGCAATGTAACCGGAGCCGTTGTCGCTCAGCCATTCGATGGTTTCCGGCACGCGGTTGACGCGCCCGAAGCGGTGCTCGACAGCCGCAACCATCAGATCGCGGACCTCTTCGCCGCCGATGCCGCCGGTCGTGGCGACGAACCCCATGGCTTCGCGGTCGCAGCAGTCGAGCGCAAAGGCAACCCTGACCTTGTCGCCGTCGTCGCCTGCCAGCTCGAAGCCGTCCGAGCACCAGCGCAAGTTCGAGCGTTCGACGGCGATCTTGCCGTCGTGGCGACGCTCGGCCCCGCCCGCGTGGCGCGTCAGAAGCATCTTGCGTGCCTTCATCACTCGGTAGACCCGCTTGCGGTTCCAAGGCATGCGGCCTTCGGCCATTGCTTGGCGACGCAACACGGCCCAGACCCGCCAGTAGCCGTAGCTCGGCTGCTCGGCGATGACGCTTTCGATTGCCGCCGCGACGGCCTCGTCGGGCAGCGGTTTGCGGCCCCGGCGCTTGGCGAGTTGCCCATCGGCAAGACTGCTTTTGCGTGCCATCAGGTTCGAGCGCGCAACGCCCAGCGTCTCCGCGACCGCCTTCACCGGGAACCGCCCTTCGGCAGCGACGCCGTGCGCAACAGCAGTTTTTTTGAGTCGCTGGCCAGTTCGAGGGCCTCTTTGAGGATCTCGGCTTCCTGCGTCTTTTTGCCAAGCAGACGCTGCAGCTCGCGGATCTGGCGCTGCAGCGCTTGGTAATCCGAGGCCGGGACGACCGGCTCGTCCGCACCGGTCGCCGCCAAAGCTCCCTGGCTCGCCAGACGCCGCCAGGCGAACAACTGTGCGGGCGACAGGCCGTGTCGGCGCGCCACCAGGCTCACCGTCACGCCCGGCTCGTAGGTTTCTTGCACGATCGCCACCTTCTCGGACGGCGACCAGCGGCGACGGCGTTCGGGCCCCGTCAGAAGCTCGCCCTTCACGTTCGTTCCAGTCATAAACATAGTCATACCCCTAGTCCTTATCTCTGGGGCAGACCATGTCCGGTCAATTAGGGGGCGGCTTCAAACCTCACCCCACCGTTTCCGGCGTGAGGTCCATTTTGACGGCGTAGCGCGTGAGGTCGGCGCGCGCGACCGAGCGGCCGAACACGACCGGGCGGTCGGCTTTGTCGCAGACGACGAAACTATGCGACAGCATCGCCGTCCCCTCGGGGATCTGCAGCAATTCGGCCTCTTCGGCACTCGCACTGCAGCCTTCCACTTCCATGTCGGCGCGCGTGAGGGCTGCGTTGTGCGCGAGGGTCGCGAAAATGCCGGTGCGCGCGTCGGTGCGCGTGATCCCTTTGGCGAAATCGGGCGGCACGTAGCGCCAATCGACCGAGATCGGCGCCACCTTCATCGCGCGCAGACGTTTGATCGCCAGCACGGGCGTCTTGGGCGGAAGCTTGAGTGCGTCGGCGACGTTGTCGGGCGCTTCGATCGTGGCAAACGACACGACCGAGATCTTCATCGGATCGCCGCTGATCCATTTTTTGGCGAGATTGCGCCCGAGGCTCAGCTTCTCTTCGATCTTGTGCGCGCGCACGCGCGTACCCGCCCCGCGCTGGCGCTGCAGATAGCCCGATTCCGCAAGCTCGGCCAAAGCCCCGCGCACGGTGACACGGCTCACGCCGAACATTTCGGTCAAGGCGGCTTCGGTCGGGAACTGCTCGCGCTCGTCGGGCCAAGCCATGATCATCGCGAGCAGGCGGCTGCGCACCTGCACGTACAAAGGCAGTGGCGACTGGCGGTCGAGTTTGAGATCAACCCCGGCGAAAGCAATCGAATCGGCAACGCGTTTTTTCACAATTGCCAATTTAGGCGTGCGGCGCGCCCACGGGAAGCAAGAATTTTTGCGGCGCGCGACTTACGCGGCCGCCGGCACGCCGGCCTTGGCCAGCGCCTTGGTCTGGCGGGCGGCAAGGGCTTCGACGCTGAAACCCTCGATGAGGCCGTGGAACGCGCGATGCCAATTCACCTCGGCTTTGAGGTGCAAAAAGACCGAGCCCAGGCCCACGGCTGCCCGGTCCATCAGCACGAACTCGCGCGGCGGCTGCACGCCGCCCAGATCGCGCAGTTCCTTGTGCACTTTTTCGGCGACGTCGCGCCCATACGCCCCCGAATTGGTCTCGTCGATCGGGCGCGCGCGGTCTTCCATCAAGGGTGCGTAGATGAACGAGGCCCAGCGATTGAGCGCCTGCACCTTGACCTTGGTAAGATCGGTAAAGCCCCACGTCTCGTAGGCGTGCACGGCAAGGGCCGTGTCGCCGTCGCGCAAGGCGCGGTAGAGATCGATGACCCCGCCCACGAAGCGCGGCGGGAAGATGCGCACGCAGCCGAAATCGAGCAGATTGATGCCGCCGTCGTGCCGCACGGCATAGTTGCCGAGATGCGGATCGCCATGGATCGCACCGTAGCCGTAGAACGGCACGTACCAGGCGCGGAACATGTTCATGGCGACTTGGTTGCGCAGTTCGACGGGGGCGTCTTTGAGCGTGAGCAGCCCAGCACCCTCGAGCCACGTCATCGACAAAAGCCGCGTGCTCGAAAGCTCGGCGATCGCGCGGGGCACATGGATCTGCGGCTCGCCTGCGAGCATATGCGCATAAAGCGCCATGTGCCGCGCCTCGCGCCCGTAATCGAGCTCTTCGCGCAGGCGCGCCGACAATTCGGCATGGATCTGGCCCGTGCGGATGGCCGGGTCGTAGCGCTCATAGACGCCGAAGATGAGCCGCAGCTGCTTCAGATCGGCTTCGACGGCCGAGGCCATGTCGGGATACTGGAGCTTGCAGGCAAGCTTGGTGCCGTCTTTGGCGGTGGCGCGATGCACTTGGCCGAGCGAGGCGGCGGCGGCGGCCTCGCGCTCGAACGACGAAAACCGGCTCTGCCAATCGGGCCCCAATTCGGCCGCCATGCGCCGCTTCACGAACGGCCAGCCCATGGCGGGCGCGTTCGATTGCAGCTGCGAAAGTTCGGCCACGTATTCTTCGGGCAGCGCATCGGGGATGGTCGACATGAGCTGGGCGATCTTCATGAGCGGCCCTTTGAGGCCGCCCAAGGCCGCGCGCAACTCGCCCGCATGGCGCTCGCGATCCATCTTCACGCCCAGCACGCGCTCGGCGCCGAGCCGCACGGCAAGCCCGCCCACGGCCGTGCCCACGCGCGCATAGCGCGCCATGCGCCCGCCGAGCCGGTTGGATTCGCTGCCGCCTGCCATTAGATCTGCGCCATCAAAACAATCCCACTACAGCGTTTCGAGTTCGTCGATGAAGCCTTCGATCATGCCGAGCCCTTGGCGCCAGAAGCCAGGGTCGGACGCGTCGAGCCCGAACGGCGCCAGCAATTCCTTGTGCCGCTTGCTGCCGCCCGCGCGCAGCATCGCGAGATACTTCTCGGCGAAGCCGTCGGGCGTCTGGCGATAGCGCGCATAGAGCGAATTCACGAGGCAATCGCCGAACGCGTAGGCATACACGTAGAACGGCGTGTGCACGAAATGCGGAATGTAGGTCCAGTAATTCCGATATTCGTCGTGCAGGCGCAAGGCCGGCCCCAGGCTCTCGCGCTGCACGTCGAGCCAGATTTCGCCGATGCGCTCGGGCATCAATTCGCCGTTGCGCCGCTCGGCATGCACGCGCATCTCGAACGTGCAGAATGCGATCTGGCGCACGACCGTGTTCAGCATGTCCTCGACCTTGCCGGCCAGCATCGCCTTGCGGCGCTGCGGATCGGATGCTTGCGCCAGCATCTTGCGGAAGGTCAGCATTTCGCCGAACACCGAGGCGGTTTCGGCGAGGGTGAGCGGCGTATCGGCCAAGAGATGGCCTTGGCCCGCCGCCAGCAATTGGTGCACGCCGTGGCCGAGCTCGTGCGCAAGCGTCAGCACGTCGCGCGTTTTGCCCTGGTAGTTCAGCAGCAGATACGGGTGGGCCGAGGGCACGGTCGGGTGCGCGAAGGCGCCCGGCGATTTGCCGGGGCGCACGCCGGCATCGATCCACGGATTGTCGAAGAAGCGTTTGCCCAAGCCCGCAAGATCGGTCGAAAAATCGCCGTAGGCTTCGAGCACGGTGTCGCGCGCAGCCGGCCACGGCACGTTCGTGTCGTCGGCCATCGGCAAGGGCGCGTTGCGGTCCCAATAATCGAGCTGCTCGACGCCGAACCATTTGGCTTTGAGCGCGTAGTAGCGGTGCGACAGACGCGGATAGGATTGCTGCACGGCCGTCATCAGCGCGTCGACGACTTCGTCCTCGACGCGGTTGGCGAGATTGCGCGCCGAGATGGGGGCCGCGTAGCGGCGCCATCTGTCTTCGATCTCTTTGTCTTTGGCGAGCGTGTTGGTGATGAGCGCGAACAGCCGCGCATTGTCCCCCAGCGTCTTTCCGACCGCTTTGGCGGCCGTCTTGCGCACCGCCCCCGAACGGTCCGACAGCAGATGCAGCGCTTCGGCTGAGGTGAGGCTCTTGCCGTCCACGTCGAAGCGCAGGCCCGCCATGGTTTCGTCGAACAGCCGCGTCCAGGCGGCTTTACCGGCCACGTATTTTTCATGCAGCAGCTTTTCCATGTCGTCGCCCAATTGGTGGGCGCGGAAGCTGCGCAGGTCGGACAGCCACGGCGCATAATGGCGCAAGGCCGGTTCTTTGAGTTTGGGGGCAAGGTCGGATTCTTCGAGCCGGTTGAGCTCGAGCGTGAAGAACAGCGTGTGGCTTGCCGCCGCGTTCACGCGCTCCTGGATGCCCTGGTAGAATTTGGCGATCGCCGGGTCCGATTGGTCGCCCGCATAGGTGAGGTCCGAATAGCTCGAGAGGCGCGACAGCCGCTCGTCGAGCTTTTCGTAGGTCTGGATCGCCGCCCCGAGTTCCGAACCCGACAGGCCGTCGAGCTTGCCCGCATATTTTTTCTCGAACGCCTGCGCGTCCGCCACTGCAGCTTCGAGGGCGGCCTTGAGTTCCGGCGAGTCCGGCCCCGGAAACAGATCGGCAAGGTTCCACACCGGCAGCGTGTCGGATGCGGCAAGTTTCGCGGCGGCAGACATAGATCCATCCCGGGCTTGGAATTGAGAGGAGAGACTACGATATATGTCGGGAAAGGCGGCGCGCCAAGCGCCGCCACCGATGGGAGGTCCGATTGCGCGTCGATTTTGCCAAGTGCCCCAATCTGCTGAAGCTTTTCTTCGATCGTGCTGCGGTTTTGGGCGAAGCCCCATTTCTCGTCGCCAAGATCGACGGCGCGTGGGTCCCGATCAGTTGGACCGCAGCCGCCGCCAAGGTGCGCGCCTTGGCCAAGGGGTTGGCGGCGTTGGGCGTCAAACCAGGCGACCGCATTGGGCTCATCGCCGAAAACCGGCCTGAATGGCTTTTGGCCGACCTCGCCATCATGGCGGCGGGTGCGATCACGGTGCCGGCCTACACAACCAACACGGTTGCCGATCATCGCTACATCCTGGCCAATGTTTCGGCCGTCGGCGTGATTGCGTCGACCGCAGAGCTCGCGACGAACGCGATTGCGGCCGCGCGCGAGGCGGGCCCGCACTGCCGCTTCGTCGTGGCGATCGACGTGCCGAAAATCGCCCAGCATGCGGGCGTCGATCTGCATGGCTGGAACGATGTGCTGGAACTCGGCAAAAACACGCCCGACCCGACCGATGCCACGACCGCGCGGCTCGCGCGCAGCGACCTTGCCTGCATCATCCATACGTCGGGCACCGGCGGCTTGCCGCGCGGCGTGATGCTGCATCACGGGGCAATCCTGTGCAACGCGATGGGGGCCGACGATCTTGTGCAGGTGCTGGGCGGCACGCACGAGCGCTTCTTGTGTTTCCTGCCGCTGTCGCATGCCTATGCGCACTCGGTCTATGTCGGGGTTGCGACCGGCATCGGGGCGACGATCCATTTTGCCGAAAGCGTGGACAAGCTATCGGCCAACATGCTCGAAGTGCGCCCGACCTTGATGACGGCCGTGCCGCGCCTCTACGAGGCGCTGCACCAGCGCATCCTGAGCGGTCTCAAGAAGGCGAGCCCGCTGCGCCAGAAGCTTTTTGCTGCCACGCTCGATCTGGGCACGCGGCGCTATCGCGGCGAAACGCTCGGGCTGTTCGACAGGTTGTTGGACGCAATCCTCGAAAAGCTCGTGCGCGAGAAAGTGCGCGCGCGCTTCGGCGGATCGCTGAAGGCGTTTGTGTCGGGAGGGGCCGCCCTCAATCCCGAAATCGGCATCTTCTTCCACGCGCTCGGCGTGCGCGTGTTGCAGGGTTACGGACTCACCGAAGCCGCGCCCGTCGTTGCGTGCAATCGGCCCTTTATGGAGCGCATGGAAACGGTCGGCCCGCCCTTGAAGGGCGTGGAAGTGCGTTTGGCCGAGGATGGCGAAATCCTCGTGCGCGGCGAACTTGTGATGACCGGCTATTGGAACGATCCGGCCGGGACCGCCAACGCCGTGCGCGACGGCTGGCTGCATACGGGCGACGTTGGCAGCTTCGACGCGGCCGGGCGACTGTGCATCACCGACCGCAAGCGCGATTTCATCAAAAATTCCGGCGGGCAGATGATCGCACCCACGAAGGTCGAGGGCACGTTGCTGCTCGAGCCTGAAATCGCGCAGGCGATGGTCGTGGGCGACGGCAAGCCGTATCTGGCGGCCGTTCTGGTGCCGAACGCAGAGGCGATCGGCGTGGACGATGTGCGCGAGGCTTTGGCGCGCGCGGTCGAGCGTGCCAACGCCAAACTCGCTTTGCCGGACCGCGTGCGTAAATTCGTGGTAGCATCCGCCCCCTTCGCCATCGACAACGCGCAATTGACGCCCACGCTCAAGGTCCGTCGCCACGCCGTGCGCGACGCTTACGCCGACGCTCTGGAGGGGCTCTACAAATGAAATACGCACTAATTGTGTTTGCGGCCTTGGCACTCGCTGCCTGCGGTGCCCCGCCCGGCGTTTCGACCGTCGCACGGCTTGCGAGCGAAGACCGCACCACCTCGCAGATCACCGAAGACAACCGCATCCTCATCGCCTTCAACCGCGCGGTCGCGGGCGAATCGGGCGCGTTGTTCCGCGACGTTTCGACGGATGTGTATCTCACGCGCATGATGCTGACCGGAGCGGTCGCAACCGCCCCTGCCAAAGCGCGCGCCGAGGCGATCGCGCGCGGGGTCCAGGGCGTGGGCCAGATCGTCAACGAGATCAAAGTCACGAGCGAGGGCGGGGTCGGGGCCACAGCCAACGATCTCGTGATCGAACAGAAGCTCGGCGTGAAGCTGCTCGCCGCCGACGGCGTGCGTTCGGTCAATTTCCGCTACCGGGCGGTCAACGGCACGGTCTATCTGTTCGGCCGCGCGCATAGCCAGGCCGAACTCGACAAGGCGATGGCCGAAGCGCGCAGCACCGACAATGTGCGCCGTGTCGTCTCCCACGTGCAGGTTCGGCCCTAGCCGCAACGGCCCCGCATGGACGAGCTGCTCGAACTCAAGCTCTATACCGAGCGCCTGGTGCTGCGGGCACCAGAAGACGGCGACGCGCCGGCCCTGGCGCGCTGGTGCGGCGATTGGGAATTGGCGCGCTGGACCGCCAACATCCCGCATCCCTACACGCGCGCGGACGCCGAAAAATTCGTCGACGATGCGCGCCGCGCCATCGTCGACGCGCGCACGCTGACCTTCGCGTTCGAAAGGCTTGAGGCGCCGGGCCTCATCGGCACCGTCGGCCTCGGGCTCGACGGGGCGGGCGAAGAGGCCGACATGGGCTGGTGGGTCGGCGGCCCGTTCCAGGGCCAGGGCTACGCAAGCGAGGCCGCGTCCTGCATCGTCGATTTCGCGCGCACCATGGGATTGCAACGCTTGACGGCAGGCACCCACCCGGAAAACCTTGCTTCGCAAAGTGTCGCGCGCAAACTCGGCATGCGACCGGCGGGGCGCTTGATGCGCGCCCAACCGGCGCGCGGGCAGCCGGCCGAAACGCTGGAGTTCGCGCTGACGCTCTAGGTGCGTTTCAGATGCCGTGGTAGCTGCGGAACCAGGAGACGAAATTCGGCACGCCAACGTCGATCGACGTGCGGGGGGCGAATCCCAAATCGCGCGACGAGGCTTCGATGTCGGCGAAGCTTTCCGGCACGTCGCCCGCCTGCAAGGGCTGCAGATCGAGAATGGCTTTGTGGTTCGTCGCGCGCTCGATGAGCTCGACGAAGCGCAGCAGCGGCTCGGATTTGTGGTTGCCGAGATTGTAGACGCGGTGCGGGGCGCTCGCCCCTGCGGGCGGCACATGGTCGAGGGCGGCGATCACGCCCGCTACGATGTCGTCGATATAGGTGAAGTCGCGGCGCATCTGGCCGTTGTTGAAGACTGGGATCGGCTGGCCTGCGAGGATGGCCTTCGTGAAGATCCACAGCGCCATGTCGGGCCGACCCCAGGGTCCGTAGACCGTGAAGAAGCGCAAGCCCGTCGCGGGCAACGCATAGAGATGGCTGTAGCAATGGCCGACGAGTTCGTTGGCGGCCTTGGTCGCGGCGTAGAGCGAGACCGGCCGGTCGATCTTGTCGGCGACGTCGAAGGGCAATTTCGTGTTGCCGCCATAGACCGACGAGGACGAGGCGTAGACGAGATGTTTGATGTCGCCGCGCCGCCGGCACGCTTCGACGACGTTGAAATGCCCGATGATGTTCGTGCGGATATAGACTTCGGGGTTCGTGATCGAATAGCGCACGCCCGCTTGAGCGGCCAAATGCACCACGCGGTCGATCGCCTTGTCGGCGAGCGCTGCCGCAAAAGCGCCGTCGCTCGCAATGTCGGCGCGCACCATGCGGAAGCCCGCATGTTTGGCAAGCTCGGCGGCGCGCGCTTCTTTGAGCTTCACGTCGTAGTACGGATCGAAATTGTCGAAACCGACGACGCTTTCGCCGCGCGCCAACAACGCGCGCGCGACGGAAAATCCGATGAATCCGGCAGCCCCGGTGACAAGAACGCTCATGATGGACGGCGTTTTAGCCGCCTTGGCCGGCAAAATCACGCGCCAAGTTGGGGTGGGGCCAAGTTGCCGACCCCTGAAGTTCTGGACTCCGCCCCGACTTGCCTGCTAGCGTTCGAACCATGGAAAGCGTCGCGGTTCGCATCGTCCGTTGGCAGGCTTGGTGGCGCTAAGCGCCAGCCAACCCATTTTCCCTTTCCGATTCCCGTAATCGACCGATCGTTTCGCCGCCTTGGCACCAAGCTGGGGCCGCAGCCCATTCTTGGTGAGGATGCCATGCGCACCGAATTCGCCTCCAAAACCGGCCTTGTCGTCGCGCGCGTGAAGCGCCCGCTCGACTACGCAACCGCCCTCGACGGTTTCGCCGAAAAGCTCGACCGCACGCGCGGCGGGCTGTTTTCGTCGGGCGTGGATTATCCGGGGCGCTATTCGCGCTGGGAATTCGGCTTCATCGATCCGCCGCTCGAACTGGTCGGCAACGGACGTCGTTTGACTTTGCGGGCGCTGAATGCGCGCGGCGAAATCCTGCTCGATCTGTTCGATCCGATCCTCGCCGAATTCGCCTGCGTCGAGAAATCGACGCGGCTGCGCGTGCTCGAGATCGCGCCCGCCTCGGGGCCGTTTCCGGAAGAGCAGCGCAGCCTGCAGCCGTCGCTGTTTTCGCCGCTGCGGCGCATCGTGGCCGAGTTCGCCGGGATCGGCGATGCGTTCCTCGGGCTCTACGGCGCCTTCGGCTACGATCTTCTGTTCCAGTTCGAGCCGATCGCCCTCAACCATGCGCGGGGCCAGGATGCGCGCGAGCTGCATCTGTTTTTGCCCGACCGCATGTACATCGTCGACCGCCGCAAAGAGACGGCGTTCCGCTACGACTACGAATTCTCGCGGGGGGGCCAAACGACGGCGGGGGCCGCGCGCAGCTGCTACGCACCCGTTCCCAAGCGCCGCTATGTCGAACCAACCGAAAAGCCCGAAATCACCAGCGACCTTTCGGCCGAACAATACGGGGCGATGGTCGATGCGGCGCGCGAGCGCATGCGCGTGGGCGATATCTTCGAGGTCGTGCTGTCGCGAAGGTTCGATGCTTTGTACCCCGGCGCACCGTCGGGCCTGTTCGCCAAGCTCAAGAAAGTGAACCCGTCGCCGTTCGAATTCTATCTGCAGCTCGGGCCGGACCGGCTCGTGGGTACAAGCCCCGAAATGTTCGTGCGCGTCGAAGGTACGCGCGTCGAATCCTGCCCGATTTCGGGCACGGCACGGCGCGGGCGCAACGCCATGGAAGATGCCGAGCGGCTCAAAGCGCTCATCGATTCCGAGAAGGACGAAGTCGAGCTCACCATGTGCACCGACGTCGACCGCAACGACAAATCGCGCATCTGCGAGCCGGGCACCGTCAAGCTCCTGGGCCGCCGCCAGATCGAAACCTATGCCGGCCTCTTTCACACGGTCGACCATGTCGAAGGCCGCTTGCGCGCCGACGTGACGGGGCTCGACGCGTTCATCAGCCATATGTGGGCCGTGACGCTTACGGGTGCGCCGAAAAAATGGGCCGTCGAAATCGTCGAAGCGATGGAGACGGCACCGCGCGGCTGGTATGGCGGTGCCGTCGGCGCCTTGCTGCTCAATGGCGACGTCAATACCGGCATTACGATCCGCACCGTGCATCTCGAAGACGATTCGAAAAAACGCCAGATGGCGCGCTATCGCGTCGGTGCGACGTTGATCTGGGATTCGACCGGCCCGGAGGAAAACGAAGAGACGTATCTGAAGGCCAATGCATTGTTCCGCGTGCTGGCCCCGCCCGCCGCCGCGATGGCAAACACGGCGCAAGTGCCGGGGCCGGGGGCTGGCCGCAAGATCGTGCTGATCGACAACGAAGACAGTTTCGTTCACACGCTCGCCGACTATTTCCGCCAAACGGGGGCGACGGTTTCGACATATCGCCATGGGATGACTGCTGCGCAGATCATGGCCTTGGCGCCCGATCTCGTCGTGCATTCGCCGGGCCCGGGTACACCCCAGCAATTCGGCGTGCCCGCTTTGGTCAAGGCGCTGGCGCAAGCGGGCGTGGCGCAATTCGGCGTGTGTTTGGGCCTGCAAGGGACTGTCGAGGCGTTCGGCGGCACGCTGTCTGTGTTGCCCGAGCCGCGCCACGGCAAACGCTGGAACGTGCTGCACGAGGCAAAGGGCCTGTTCGCGGATTTGCCCAGCCCGTGTGCTGTCGGCGCCTATCATTCGCTCTATGCCGATATGGCGACGTTCCCGCATGAAGCCCTCGACATCACGGCCAAGACCGAGGCGGGTATCGTGATGGCGGTGCGCCACAAGACGCTGCCGATCGCCGCCGTGCAGTTCCATCCCGAATCGATCCTGTCGATGGGCTGGGCCGGGCGCGGCGAGATCGGGCGAATCCTGATCGAAAACGTACTCGCAGACCTTGTGGCAAAGAAGCAAACGCAGGCCGCCTGACGAAACGTCGTTGCGCGAACCTGCCGGGATCGCGCAACAACGCGAAAGCAAATCGAACGAACCCAAGCTGGAGATTGCGTTCTTTGCGGCAAGCTGCGGCGGCGATTGAGCGGCCCTGCACTTCGCTGTACGGTTTTGCCAAGCGCGACGTGATCGCCACCAGGGACGGGAAACGCAAATCATGACCCCAGCCGCCGGCAAGCTGCTCGATCTCGCCCTCGACGACAAATACACCGCGCATTCGGGCCGCGTGTTCCTGACCGGCACGCAAGCGCTCGTTCGCCTCACGCTGATGCAGCGCGAACGCGATCTGGCCGCCGGCCTCGACACGGCCGGGTTCGTCACGGGCTATCGCGGTTCGCCGCTCGGCGGTCTCGACCAGGCCTTGTGGAAGGCCAAACGCCATCTCAAAGACCATCACATCCATTTCACGCCGGGCGTGAACGAAGACCTCGCCGCCACCGCCGTGTGGGGCACGCAGCAAGTGAATATGTACGAGGGCGCCAAATACGACGGCGTGTTCGGCATGTGGTACGGCAAGGGCCCCGGCGTTGACCGTTGCGGCGACGTGTTCAAGCACGCCAATGCGGCCGGCACCTCGCCGCATGGCGGCGTGCTGGTGCTGGCGGGCGACGACCACGCCGCCAAATCCTCGACCTTGCCGCACCAGTCCGAGCACGAATTCGTTTCGGCCATGATCCCGATCCTGAACCCGTCGAGCGTGCAGGAATTTCTCGACATGGGCCTCTATGGCTGGGCGATGAGCCGCTATTCGGG
>Ga0315906_10007135_pt1 | contig 13658 bp, 9 predicted proteins | sample LakEriMetagenome_4_FD_203526 | JGI IMG/M metagenome (GOLD analysis project Ga0315906, IMG submission 203526) | Freshwater fungal communities from buoy surface, Lake Erie, Ohio, United States - Buoy 2 MA122 | ecosystem: Environmental > Aquatic > Freshwater > Lake > Lake biofilm | place: USA: Lake...
ACCCGAAGAAGAACTTGTGCAGTTATTTCAGAAGAAGGATCCGGAGGCATTCCGGAAACTTTACGGGCAATATGCGTCAAAAATGATGGCTGTTTGTGTGCGCTACATGGGCGATGCCGATAAGGCCCCGACCCTGTAGTGGTCGCATACCATAGAATATCGTTTTTTCATCCCGACCCTGTAGGGGTCGCATACCATAGAATATCGTTTTTTCATCCCGACCCTGTAGGGGTCTCATACCGTAGAATATCGTTTTTTCATCCCGACCCCGTAGGAGTCGCATACCATAGAATATTGATCTTCTCAAGTACCGACCCTGTAGGGGTCGCATACCATAGAATATCGTTTTTTCATCCCGACCCCGTAGGAGTCGTATACCATAGAATATTGATTTCCCCAAGTACCGCCCCTGTAGGGGTCGCATGTTCAATTCATCCGTAGGGAGTAGGAATCTGATGTCAATTGGATTGTATTGTTACAAAAAATTAATCGGAAGATTCGAGATTAAGAAATGGGGTCGTCAATCAAAAGCAGAATGAAATCATTCAGATAGCCATTCAAACAAATATTGGTTTTCAAATTCAATCTCATTGTCCCGCAGAATTCCGGTGTATTCTTTTCTGAATGATTGTTTTTGATGATGTTTTTTTTGATTCATGACATAATTAACAATTTTATCCTTGTCCCAGGCGCTATAAGAAAAGCAGCCAAATCCATCCTGCCATCTGAAAGCACGTTTTGTCAGATTTTTAGCATTAATAAATGCTGTTGATGCTTTTTTTACCTCCCGAATTAAATCCGACAAGCAACACATTGGCCTCATTGCAAAGGAAATATGTATATGATCCTGCGCCCCATTGATCGCAAGCATAATTTGGCCCTTGCCATTTATGATTCCTGAAATATATTTGAATAATTCATCTTCCCATGTAGGATCAATTAGCGCTTGCCTCGCCTGCACAGCAAAAACCACCTGAATATAGATTTTAGAATAACTGTTTGCCATAAAAGAGATTCGTGGCAATACTAATTATTTTACAATGTTTACAATCTGACAAACGAATATAATCGTTTGCAAACGGAGACTACCGGAGTGTTAATCCTTCAGTTGAAGCTCGGTAAATTCAAATTTGGCACCATCAAATAAACCTTTATCACTCAGCTTCAATTGGGGGATCACCAATAGAGCCATAAATGATAAGGTCATAAAAGGTGCTCTCAAAGGCGAACCCATCGCGCGCGCCATTTCACTGATCTCCGCATAATCTTTTCCAATGGTAGCGCAATCACGATCACTCATTAAACCCGCCACAGGAAGGCCAATCACTTTCTCAATTTTTCCGTTTACTGCCGATAAACCACCCTGTGTCTGCATCAGCAAATTTACAGCGCGTGCCATCGATACATCATCTGCACCGGTCACAAGAATATTATGCGAATCATGCGCTACACTGCCTGCAATGGCTCCCGATTTCAATCCGAAATTCCTGATGAATGCCGTGGCAACCGGGGCCTCCGAATAACGGTTCACCACCGCGATCTTTAAAATGTCCTTGCTGCTGTCAGAATAAAGAAACCCATCCTTAACAGGTACCTTATCGTGGAGCTCACGGGTTACGAGTTGACCATCCAGTGCCTCAATAATGCGCACACTTCCGGAATTTGCTTTTATACAAAAATCTTCTGTTGTAATCGTTCTGGAAAAAAAGCGGTTGGGTGCAGCATGCATCTTTTCGGGCAGGAAACAAATGCCATTTTCTGCAACACAATCTCCATCAATAACTGTCATCTGCACGCGCAGATCCTTGAGATTATCACAAACAATAAAATCAGCGCGGTCGTTCAATTGTAACAAGCCAACTGGTAGGTTATAATGCTGTACCGGATGAATACATGCTGCATAAAGAACATCCATTAGGTTATAGCCATGTCCAAGCGCACGCTTAACATGTTCGTTAATATGACCATTCAGCAATTCATCAGGATGCTTGTCGTCACAACAAAACATGCAGTAATCAGGATGAGTGCCAAGCAGCGGATGTAAGGCCTCAAAGTTTCTGGCGGCAGAGCCCTCGCGAATAAGAATTTTCATCCCATGTCCGATTTTACCCAGCGCTTCTTCGAGTGTAAAACATTCATGATCGGTACTGATGCCCGCCGCGATGTATTTTTCTGCATCATCACCCATTAATCCTGGTGCATGCCCATCAACAGGTTTGCCGATACGCTTCGCTGCTGCAATTTTTTGCATGACTTGCGGATCTTGAAATAATACACCCGGGTAATTCATCATTTCACTCAGGTAGTAAATGTCAGGGCGCTGCAAAAGCTGATCTACTGCATCGGCATTCAACTCGGCACCTGCCGTTTCAAAGGAGGTAGCTGGGACACAACTCGGAGCACCAAAACAAAATTTCAGTTTCGCATCACGTGCATTTTCGAGCATATACAATACGCCCTGTTCACCTAGCACATTGGCTATTTCATGCGGATCACTCACCGTAGCAAGCGTTCCGTGCGGTAAAGCAACTTTGGCAAATTCATAGGGCACCAGCATGGAGCTTTCTATGTGAATATGCGCATCAATAAACCCTGGAAGTATATGCTGCTGGTTGGCAACTTCCTTTTCCTCGATGGCTATTATCTTCCCGCCGCTGATGGTAAGGGTGCCGCCGAAAATCCTCCGGTTAACTACGTCAACTATTTGACCGCTGATGCTGTTTATCTTTTTCATTCTGCCCAAATGTACAAAGGGCAGACCCTGTTGAAAAAAAAATGTGCTGAAATAGTAAAATTTCCAAATATGTTTAAATTTGCTCATCATTCATCCATTAATTCCAATTCAATGAAAACAGGAAAAGTGAAATTCTTCAACGAAGCAAAGGGCTACGGATTTATCGTTGAGGATGAGTCTAACAAGGAAATTTTCATTCACCACAGTGGACTTGTCGACAAAGTGCGTGAGAATGACCTTGTATCCTACGATGTGATCGAAGGGCGCAAAGGACTTAATGCAGTAAACGTGAAAAAAGTTCAATAATCCACCGGTTTTTTGATCTTTCCAACGTACAGCAATCCCGGCTTCAAATGCCGGGATTGCTTTTTTCGGGGGTAGTCCTTTCCTTACTTTTGTACTGTGCAACGAAGCCCTGATTTCCTGGGAACTCCCATTGAATACCTGAAAGGGGTAGGGCCACAGCGCGGACAACTCCTGCGCACAGAGCTGGGCCTGGATACGATCGGAGATCTGCTCAGATATTATCCATTCCGTTATATCGACCGTTCCAAATTTTACAGCATTGCTGATCTGGCAGATGATATGCCGTACATTCAGCTGCGGGGACGACTTTCCAATATTACCGTCTCGGGTCAGAAACGTGCAACACGCCTTAATGCATGGCTCACCGATGAAACCGGTCGTATTGAACTGGTCTGGTTTCAGGGAGTGCGCTGGCTAAAGGAAAGTCTGAAGCCTAATACCGAGTACATCATTTTTGGCCGACCGACACTGTTTAACGGAAAATTCAACATTGTGCATCCTGAGATGGAAACATCGGCTGAATGGAACGCACAACTTGGTCCGGCCTTGCAGGGCGTATACAGTACAACGGAAAAGTGCCGTCAAAAAGGACTCGACAGTAAAGGAATCTACCGTCTTCAGAAAAATCTGCACGATCAGTTTACTTCTGCATTTCCGGAAACGCTTCCTTCAAACCTTATCGCTTCCCTTCATCTGGAAAGTCTGGGTGAAAGCTTAAAGCAGGTTCATTTTCCGAAGGATGAGAAGTCATTGGCAGCCGCCAGAAACCGACTCAAGTTCGATGAATTATTTTTTCTGCAATTGCGGTTACTGAGAGCTAAATCGGGCCGGCAATCCGCGTCAAAGGGTAAACCCATTACCCGTATTGGAGAGTACTTCAATAGCTTTTATCATTCACATCTTCCGTTCGGTTTAACGAATGCGCAGAAGCGTGTACTCAAAGAAATTCGCGGCGACATGGGTTCCGGTAAACAGATGAACCGATTGCTGCAGGGGGATGTGGGTAGCGGTAAAACGGTTGTTGCATTACTGAGTATGCTAATGGTGATGGATAACGGGTATCAGGCCTGCCTGATGGCCCCAACCGAAATTCTTGCCCGTCAGCATTTTCAGTCGATTTCTGAATTGCTGGCTGAAACTGATATAAAAGTAGGAGTGCTCACCGGCAGCACTAAGGCGGCTCAGCGACGTTTTTTACTGGAGGAGCTGCAGCAGGGCCGTTTGCAGATTATCATCGGTACTCACGCGCTTATAGAGGATCGGGTGCAGTTTGCCTCACTCGGATTGGTCGTGATTGATGAGCAACACCGCTTTGGTGTGGAACAGCGTGCCCGCCTTTGGAAGAAAGATGAAGAGGTGCCACATGTACTGGTGATGACTGCAACGCCGATCCCGCGTACACTGGCTATGACAGCTTATGGTGATCTTGATACGAGCATTATAGACGAATTGCCACCAGGGAGAAAAGCAATTCAGACGGTACACCGTACAGAGGCGAACCGTCTATCTGTTTTTGGTTTTATTAGGAAGGAAATTGCGCTGGGTCGCCAGGTGTATATCGTGTATCCTTTAATTGAAGAATCCGAGAAGTTGGATTACATGAATCTCATGCAGGGCTATGATTCGATTTGTCGTGAGTTTCCGTTGCCGGAATATCGTGTGGGTGTTTTACATGGAAAAATGAAGCCGGAAGAGAAGGATGTGGAGATGAAACGATTTAAAGAAGGTCAGACACAAATCATGGTGGCAACAACAGTGATTGAAGTAGGCGTGAATGTGCCCAATGCTTCGGTCATGATTATTGAGAGTGCGGAACGTTTCGGATTGTCTCAGCTTCACCAGCTTCGCGGTCGTGTTGGAAGAGGTGCTGAACAGAGCTATTGCATTTTAATGACCGGTGATAAGCTGGGCAATGATTCACGAATTCGCATTAAAACCATGTGCGAGACTAACGATGGATTTTTAATAGCGGAAACAGATCTGAAATTGCGGGGCCCCGGTGATATTGCCGGTACTATGCAAAGCGGTGTGCTGGATTTTAAAATTGCTGATCTTGCCCGTGATGGTAAAATTCTGGATCAGGCAAGGGAAGCGGCCACAAAAATTATTGATCGTGATCCCGGTTTAATCCTGTCTGAACATCAGCCGATGGCAATCCATATCGCTGCCCTCGAGCAGGTGAATACCAATTATAGCAGGATTTCTTAGGGCTTACTGATTAATACAACGGCATAGGCTGCAACGCCTTCTTCACGACCGATAAAACCCATTTTCTCATTGGTAGTGGCTTTGATGGAGATATCTTCTTCAGTTATTCCCATGATGGAGGAAAGCACACGGCACATTTCATCTATGTGTGGTTTGATTTTTGGCCTTTCAAGTACGAGCGATGCATCCACATTGCCGACGGAATATTCTCTTTCGCGTAAAAGAATCATTACTCGTTCCAGTAAAATTCTACTGTCGATATTCTTGAATTCGAGGGATGTATCGGGAAAATAGTGGCCGATATCTTTAAGGCCTGCTGCACCTAAAAGCGCATCACAAATGGCATGAATAAGAACATCGGCATCAGAATGCCCTAAAGCTCCTTTCGTATGAGGAATCTTTACTCCGCCAAGTACAAGGTCACGACCTTCTGTTAACTGGTGAACATCGAATCCGAAACCGGTACGGATTTTCATGTCAGGAATTAATCCGTTGTATTCTCGCGATTTTGTCCGCTGCCCACGCCATCAAAATCGAAGGTAAGTGTAAAGTGTAGTGTATTCTCGAGCGGGTTGCGCTGATCGGTAGGAATTAGGTAGGCAAGATCTAATCCGAATACATTGTAACGGAGACCGGCACCCAGGGTGAAATATTTACGGTTTCCTTTCGTTTCATGTTCCCAGAAGTAGCCACCACGGAATGCGAACTGGCGGTCATACCAATATTCCATACCAAATCCAACGTTCAATTCACGGAATTCTTCCGTTGCGCCGCCCGGAGCATCACTGAATGACTGTAGCATACCCTGTGCAACACTTACGTTAGGATCTCTACCGTAAAGAATCTGACTGGTGGCGCTATTGGTGGAGTCCTGGACATATACCGGAGGAGTAGGAACCAGCAACTTGTTCAGGTCAAACATAAAGCCCAGTGAATTGAACTCGTTGAGGTTTAATTTTAATCCGGAACCGAGGCGAAGATTGGTAGGAATAAAATTCTTCGTACCGGTTTCTGTATACGACATTTTGGATCCGATATTACTGATGTTGAATCCGGAAGTGAAAACCGCATCCTTGTTGCCTACTTCAACTTCTTTAGTAAAGTAACCGTTTACGTCAGCAGCCACAGAATTTCCGGCTTTACTGTCCGCACCTTCCACGGTAGTTCCGCCGGTAAGGTTGCTGTGTATGAATCGTAAGGCGATACCTCCCGAGAAATATTCACTGAGTTTGCGGCTATAAGCCATATCTAATGCAAACTCATTCGGCTTGAAGTCACGAATAAATTGCCCGTTCGCATCTGTAAAGGTGATATTGCCCAGCGAAAAATAACGAAGAGAACCACCAATCGCCTGACCGTTTTTCAAACGTGAATAACCGGATACATAACCGATAAACATGTCGTTTACCAGAGCACGGAGCCAGGGAGTATAAGAAACTGAGAATCCACTCTTCTTTTCGATGAAGGCCAGCTTGGAGGAGTTCCAGTGAATGGAATTGGCATCCGGCTCAGACGCGACACCCTGATCACCCATCCCACCGGCACGGGCTTCCGGAGAAATCATCATCAATGGCACTGCAGTGGTGATTGTATTGATTTCGTTCAGCACATCATCTATAGAGGGCGTGGTCTGGGCAGACGTGTTCTGACTTGTAAAGACAAAAGCTGCTAGTACTACAGCAACACGGCGGAAACTTTTCATAATCATAACTTATCGGTTGGTCATTTCTCCGAAGGGAGACAAATATAACGAAATTGGAAGGCAGTATGTTGTCTTTAAATTCTATTAACGCAGCAAGACCAGCTTTTCCAGCTTTTCAGCGGAGTCGCCATCGGGCGTCCTAACCTTGAGTCGGTAAACATAAACCCCCTTGGCTAGGGGATCCCCGAAGTCGTCTTTGCCATCCCAGGTAATCCCGGTTTCACGGGTTCCATTACAGAGGGAAAATCCCTCCAGGGTCTTTACCAGCCTGCCACTCACCGTAAATACCTGAATCTGAATGGTAATACCTTCACAAGGCCGGTTATGCTCAAAGAAGAAGCTGGTGTGGGTGGTAAAAGGGTTGGGGTAGTTTAATACATGGTCAAGTGCCATTTTCTCTGAAGATGCTACTACGAATTCAGTGACTCGCTCCGCTGAATTATTGTTAATGTCCCAGGCTTTAAAGGTCAGGGTGTGACGACCTTCACTGATTTTGGTGAGAGGATATACTACTTTCCCACTCTGATAACTGTTGAGATCCGCTTCGTAATAATCATTCAACACGTATAATTTCTGCGTCTCGTCATCAAGTTTAGCAGTTATGTCATGTCCGATTCCGTTGCCTACCGTATTGATGCCACTTGAATCCGTCATCAGTGCGTAAATTTCCGGGGTGTCATCCGTTAACCCTCCAAAAACAAACTGTTCATCGTTCATGTATAGGCGGATTTGTGGACCGTCCTGGTCATTGATGGCATTACTTGAAGAACCGCCAATGATGAACGATTCGTCATAGCCGATGGCATCATCAGTGTTGTTATGCGCGTAAAAACTGAGTCGTCCGCTCCCGAACTGGTAAGCTATATCACGGGGAATGATAAAGTCGGAGGAGAAAATTCCGTTGGTCACACTTGCTTTCCCACGATATAGGATATTGCGCCTAACCTTAAAGCTATCGGGAAGACTAATGTCGTTTCCTGTAGCATCATTCACCAGGGTTTTTACGGTAGTGCTTTTGTCATATATCACGGGGTAAACTACTCCGTTAAATCCGGTTAATACATTTCCATTCCCGTCGGTTACTGAGCCTTTTACAGTGATACGTGATAAGGCGCCTAAGGTGTCTTCCGGAAGTCCGGTGCTTGTATTCTGGATCGATGTGGCGGCTACTTTATATTTTGGATAGGAAAGCCGCAGGGCCGGATCACCCAGTAGGGTTAAATTTCGATTGGAAGGATTATCTCTTTTCGACAAACGCATGATATCACCTGTACGCGGCATAACTCCGTTCAACGGCTTGAAAAAGTATTCAAGCATATCTGAATTGATGAGTTCATTGTCGATAGCAAATGCAAGTCGCACGGTTGTAAAAAGACAAATACTACCGCCGGTACTGTTCAGCAAAACATATTCGCCGGCACTGGTTCGGAAGGGGTCGTCGTAACGACTGAATTCACAGGTTGCAGTGATAAATGCAGGAAGTGCGTTGGCGTTATTCCAGTTGCGAATCATGTCGTTGTTCAGGATACTTTCTGCTGCCCATCCAAGCTCTCCGCCGTGCCCAGTGTAATTTAAAAGGAAAGTACCTTTCTCAATCCGTTTGCTGATGGCATCATTTACATCCGGATAGCGCTGGCCTCCGGGAGTTGTTACCTGCTGATAGGCATCACAAACAATTTTGTCAATATTATATTCCGGATGGTCAGTCGTTACAATATTGATGATGCGTTCGGTCTGCCGCAGGTGCAGATTCCGGTCCTGATCATCCGCCACAAATGTTAAGTTGTTTCTCCAGTCGCCCAGCCTCGTTCCGGTATTGCCACAAACTGCACCCTGACTTGCATTTCCGGGTGTTGCATACACAATCACCTTGTCAACCATTTCTTTTGCCTGACTCAAAGTAGATACGGGAAAACGACCAATTCCAAGGTCAATAATTTCTGAACCGTTTAATGTTCCTTCTGCCGGATCCATCATGCCATAAAAATCGTCAGAAGCATAGGAGGAAAGATACGAGAGCGAGTTGTCGGATTGAAAGGTGGGAATGAAATTTGAATTACTGCTCAGTCTTTTTTTATGATCGTAGGAGCCATCACCAAAAAGTAATGCATAGCGCGGGTATTTTCCGGAAGTCGTACCACGATCATAGAACATCTTTATAAAATCACGAAGTGCAGCAACATCCTGTGAGCCGGAGGAGAATTCATTGTAGATCTGGTTGGTGGTTGCCACGATCGTGATCAGGGAGTCATTTGCCCGGTGAAAGTCAGCGAGCCGCTCTGCCTGTGCAAGGAATTCAGGGTGCGTAATGATGATGTAATCACATTGCGGTAGTGCATGCAGATTTTGATTTTCTACAGCTCCGGCAAGTATCGGTTTGCGAAAGGCTTGCTGGTTAAAAGCAATGTATTCCACCTCAGCATTGGCAGCAAGGGTCCGGTAAAATTCTGTCGAATTACCATTAATATTAAATTGCTGCTTACGCACATTGCTTTGCGAGGTGATATCCCAAATTTCCAGCCCCTGCGAATTACCATCCAGACGGAAAAGGCGTTGTAATAGATTGGCCGTCGTGTCCCGTTCTCTGAATTGCAAACTGTTGCCATTCATGGTAAGGGAGCGTCGTGCGTTCAACTGAATATAATCCAGCCAGCCGGTACTGGAGGAATTGTAAGGGACGTAGGTGTAGTCTAAAACAATGTCAGGGTTGGATGCTGTAAAATTTGTTCCTGAGACCACCGCTCTTCCGAAGTCATCGGTGTAGCTGGTGCCCACATTGGCCACATTTTGGGTGAGTATTGTTGCACCATTATAGCGAATCACAAAAGTGCTGAATACTCCGAACTGGGAGACCGAGGTTCTGGATACCACACTGCTTTTTAAACTAACCGTTCCGGGAACGAGGTTGGGAAATGAAAATGAAAATTGCTGATTCAGGTCCACATCGAAAGCTTCCCCATACCATTGTCGGCCCGACTTAATAAAGTTCTGCTGATCGCTTTCACGAAATGCATAATCTATAAAGGAGTTGACGGTTATAAATCCGGTTGGTGATTCACTGGCGGTTGTCTGAATCCGCTTTCCGGCAGTGAGCGGGTCAGTAGTAATAAAATAAAAGGTGGTATCGGAGTAATAGTTACGCTGATGTAAATAGCGCTTTTCACTGGTGTTATAGGTCCAGCGAGTTTGTCCTTGTCCGTAAAAGAGGAGATAGTCACCTGAATTAAACTGACCATTATTGTCGGTATCCACCACCTGTATTGCATTTTCTGCTAAATCATCGGTTCGGGGTGAGTTATTAAGGAGTGGTAACATTCCGCCACCATTTCCAAATAACCGGATGTTCTGCAAGGTTAGCTCCTCACTTTTCATACCCAATTGCAGGAGGTCATTATGGGTTAAGCGGTAGATTCCTTCAGCAATCACGCCTAATTTATACCAGCTACCATTTGCCAGTACTGAACTGGAGGCGGCCTGTGTCCTTGCCGGCTGCGGATTTCGGGTCAGGCTTCCGGTAAATTGCAGGGAAAAAGCTACCAGACGTTCTGTTTGACCCTGGGCATTGATACGGTAAGGGTATACAGTAACCAGGGTTGCTGGCTGACTTCGTTCGGTTACCGACTCAGTTTTTATGGCTGATCGGGAATCATTCAGTAAGGTTTTTTGAAAATCATTTAGTTCCGTCAGTTCATATTCTGCATTAACTATTTCAGCGTTACCCTTATTGCCGGCGTAGTATTTTTGCCACACGGGCAGAAAGGGTTCATCGCTTGGGTAAACCGCACCTTTAAACACAGGACGCCCGCCAGTAGCGGATTCCGGGCCGGAAATCCATTCAAGACGCTGAACGGAAATTTGCGAAAACACCGGGAAATGGAAGCAGGAAATGATCCCCGTAATCAGGATAGTCGCAACGTTTAATAGGTTTTTACGTTGAAGTACTATCATCGGGTAGCGTAAGGTTTAATGGTTTTCCTGCAGGTCATAATTTGAAAATATTTTACATTTGTACGGATTGGAGCAAAGGATTTTACATCTTTGAGCTTCGCCAATGAGCAATATCAACGATTAAGCCCCGTTTTTTATTGCTAATTGTCAAAAACCGAAACAAAATTACGACTCTGCGTATAAAAAGGTGATAAAAGCCTTAATCGTCATGCTGAAGCGCCTCCTCCTGTGTGTTCTTGTTGCTGTTTCTGCCGTTGCATACGCGCAGGACCCGCAGTTTACACAGTTTTATGCCAACCCGATTTATCTGAACCCTGCATTTGCCGGCTCTAACAGGTGCGCACGTGTAAATATTAACTACCGGAACCAGTGGCCGGCTCTCAAGGAGACCTACATTACTACGAGTGCCAGCTACGACCAGCATTTTGATGGCCTGAACGGTGGACTCGGCTTAATGGTACTGAATGATCAGGCGGGCGAAGGCACTATTAAAACCACGAACATCAGCGGAGCTTATTCTTACCAGCTGAACGTGAATCGCAAAATGTCGATGCGCTTTGGTCTTCAGGGTACTTACGTTCAGAAAAGTCTTGATTTTGATAAACTAACCTTCGGGGATATGATTGATCCCCGTTATGGTTTTGTATATGAAACGCAGGAAACACGTCCAAAAGAATCCCGCAGTTTTATGGATTTCTCCGGTGGTGTGTTAGCCTATTCCAGCAAGGTGTATGGCGGTCTCGCCGTTCATCACCTTACAGAACCCGATGAAGCCTTTATTGTAAAGGGTAGCTCAAAGCTTCCCATGAAGGTCACCGCACATATGGGGGCAATGCTTCCTGTAGGCGAGTCTGGCGGAGGTTACCGTGGCAGCGTGAATCGTGACGAGGGCACCTTCATTTCTCCAAACATTCTTTACCAACAGCAGGCAGGATTCAACCAGTTAAATCTGGGAATGTATATCCTCCACTCGCCCATTGTGGGCGGATTATGGTACCGCGGGAATTTCGGTAAAGATAAATTCTTGTCGAGCGATTCCTTTATTGCCCTTGTGGGTGTCCAGAAAGGCATCTTTAAATTTGGTTATAGCTATGATGTTACCGTGTCGGCACTCAGCAATTCTACAGGTGGTTCTCATGAAGTCAGCCTGGGTCTGAACTTCGAATGCCGGCCTAAGAAGAAGCGTTTCCGCGCAATAAGCTGCCCAAGTTTTTAGTTATTGTGCATATTTGTATCCTGATAAAACCCTGAAAGATGAAAGTTAAAAATCATTTCCTTCCTGTGATCGCCATGGGAATGATGATTTTTGCAGCCTGTGATGGCGGCGAGAAATCTGGAGTTACTGCCTGGAAGTACAACGACGAACGGAACGGTGGTTTTGAAGTCGTTGATTATGAAGAGCAGGAGACCGGTCCTGGCCTGGTCCTCATTGAAGGTGGTACCTTCACAATGGGTCGTACCGAGCAAGATATTATAATGAACTGGGATCAGATCCCACGCCGTGCTACCGTAGCCTCCTTTTATATGGATGAAACGGAAGTGGCAAATATCCACTGGCTCGAATACCTCTATTGGCTGGGCCGCGTTTTCGCTACCGATTATCCTGAAGTGGTGAAAAAAGCCCTTCCTGATACACTTGTTTGGCGCGATCGACTGGCTTTCAATGAGCCTTATGTGGAATTATACTTCCGTCACCCTGCCTATCAGGATTATCCTGTTGTTGGAGTGAATTGGTTGCAAGCCAGTGACTTCTGCGCCTGGAGAACGGATCGTGTAAACGAACAAATCCTGATTCGTGAAGGTATCCTGAGGGTGAACCCCAACCAGGTAAATGAAGATAATTTTAATACTGATGCATACCTTGCCAACCAATACGAAGGTTTGGTAAAAAGCCCGCTACAGGATCTTAATCCTAACGTGGACACCCGTAAAGTTCGCATGGAAGATGGAATTCTCCTTCCCCGCTACCGCCTTCCAACCGAGGCAGAATGGGAATATGCTGCGCTGGGTCTTATCGGAAGCACCGTTTATGAAAACGTAAACGAGCGTAAAGTTTATCCATGGGCAGGTCATGCAGTTCGTAATCCTGAAGATAAATGGCAGGGAGAAATGCTCGCCAACTTCAAGCGCGGACGAGGTGATCAGATGGGTACTGCTGGTCGTCTGAATGATAACGCAAGTATTACCGCTCCGGTATACAGCTATGTGCCTAACGACTATGGTCTGTACAATATGGCAGGTAATGTGGCCGAATGGGTAATGGATGTTTATCGTCCTTTAAGCCATGAAGATGTTAGTGATTTCAATTCTTTCCGCGGTAACGTTTACAAAACGCAGGTTACGGATGAAGAAGGCGCCATCGCTGAAAAAGATAGTTTGGGTCGCGTTCAGTTGCGCAATGTGGAAGAAGCTGAAGCAGCCAATCGCCGTAACTATCAGCGTTCGGATAATATCAATTACACCGATGGTGATGAACCGGATTATGCTTCCTATGCTGGTGGTATAACTACCCTGATCGATGATAAGGCTCGTGTAATCAAAGGCGGTTCCTGGAAGGATCGTGCTTATTATATGACTCCCGGTGTTCGTCGTTATCTCGATGAAAACCAAAGTACCGACTGGATCGGATTCCGATGCGCCATGGCGCGTGTGGGAAGTCCTGTGGGTCTGAATTCCAAACCAAGAAAATAAAATTGTGCCCCCGTCATAAACAAACAGGCCTTCGTTCACGAAGGCCTGTTTGTTTTTATACGGCCTGCT
>Ga0315906_10007136_pt1 | contig 13657 bp, 14 predicted proteins | sample LakEriMetagenome_4_FD_203526 | JGI IMG/M metagenome (GOLD analysis project Ga0315906, IMG submission 203526) | Freshwater fungal communities from buoy surface, Lake Erie, Ohio, United States - Buoy 2 MA122 | ecosystem: Environmental > Aquatic > Freshwater > Lake > Lake biofilm | place: USA...
TCCGCGACGTCGAGCGCAAAGACGTGTTCGCGATTGCCCGTGATCTCGCGACGCTCTCCGAGCGTGCGCGTGCGGGCAAACTTGCCGGCACCGACATGCAAGGCGGCTGCTTTACCGTCTCGAGTCTCGGCGGCATCGGTGGCACGGCGTTCACGCCGATCATCAACGCGCCCGAGGTGGCGATCCTCGGCGTGTCGCGCTCGGTCATGAAACCCGTCTATCGCGACGGCAGTTTCGTGCCTCGGTTGATCCTGCCATTGTCGCTGTCGTATGACCATCGCGTGATCGATGGCGCCCAGGGCGTGCGCTTCACCACGTGGCTGGCTGCGGCGTTGGCCAAGCCCGCGGCGCTTGTGTCCGCGCTGCGTAGCTGAGGCTGCTCATGAACACACAAGACATCCGCGTTCCCGATCTCGGCAATTTCGCCGACGTGCCGGTGATCGACGTGCTCGTGAAGGTTGGTGAAAGCGTCGAGGCCGAAGCCCCGCTGATCACGCTTGAGACCGACAAAGCCTCCATGGACGTGCCGACGCCGGTGGCCGGCACGATCGTCGAGGTCTGCGTTGGCAAGGGCGAGCGTGTCTCCAAGGGCAGCGTCATCGCGCGCATCGCCGTCTCCGCCGATGCCACGGCATCGACCGGTGTTGCGGCGGCCGCTAGCGCACCGACGACACCCGTTGCCTCGGGCGCACCCTCGGTCGCGGCGCCCAAGGCCGCGACGCCAAACGTGACGGCGTCGGTGGCTCCGGCAGCACCCGCTGCAACCGTTTCCGCGGCCGTCGATCTGCGCATCGAAACGGGGCCGGTGTCGGGGGCCGATCAGCACGCGCCGCTGCTGGTGCTCGGCGCTGGACCGGGTGGGTACACCGCGGCATTTCGCGCGGCGGACCTCGGTCTCGAGGTCACGCTCGTCGAGCGTGGGGCGACGCTGGGTGGCGTGTGCCTGAACGTTGGCTGCATCCCCTCGAAGGCACTGTTGCATGCGGCCAAGGTCATCGACGAGGCGCAGGCGATGGCTGAGCACGGCATCAAGTTCGGCACGCCGCAAATCGATGTGCCCAAGCTGCGTGCGTGGAAGTCCTCTGTGGTGGGCAAACTGACTGGCGGACTGTCATCGCTCGCGCGGCAGCGCAAGGTGACCGTGCTGCAGGGCGAAGGTCGCTTCGTGGCTCCGCGCGTACTCGAAGTGCGCGGCGCGCAGGGCGTCCGCACGGTGAGCTTTGATCACTGCATCATCGCGGCAGGCTCCATGCCGGTGCGCTTGCCCGGGCTACCAGAGGATCCGCGGATCATGGATTCCACCGCGGCGCTCGAACTCGAAGATATTCCCGCGCGGATGCTCGTCATCGGTGGCGGCATCATAGGTCTCGAGATGGGCTGCGTGTACGAGGCGCTTGGCAGCAAGGTGAGCGTCGTTGAGTTGATGCGCCAGCTGATGCCGGGCGCAGACCCCGATCTCGTCAAGCCGCTCGAGAAGCGCTTGCGCAAGCGTTACGAGCAGGTGCTGCTCGGCATCAAGGTGAAGTCCGTGGTCGCCGAAGCCGCCGGGATACGCGTGAGTTTCGAAGGCGAGGGTGCGCCCGAGCCGCAACTCTATGATCGCGTGCTCGTGGCTGTGGGACGCAAGCCGAACGGCGCGCTGCTCGATGCGGGCAAGGCGGGCGTCCGAGTCGACGAGCGCGGCTTTATTGCCGTCGACAAGCAGATGCGTACCAACGTGCCGCACATTTTCGCCATCGGCGATCTGGTGGGTCAGCCGATGCTGGCCCACAAGGCGAGTCACGAGGGCAAGGTGGCGGCGGAGGTTATCGCCGGGGAGAAGCGGGCCTTTGACGCGCGAGTGATCCCGTCGGTCGCTTACACCGATCCCGAAGTCGCCTGGGTGGGCCTGACGGAGACTGAAGCGAAGGCCAAGGGCATCGCTGTGCAAAAAGGCATGTTTCCGTGGGCGGCCAGCGGACGCTCGCTCGCGCAGGGGCGCGACGAAGGCTTCACCAAGTTGTTGTTCGACCCGCAGACCCATCGGGTGCTCGGTGGCGGTCTCGTCGGTCCGAACGCGGGCGAGTTGATCGGCGAAATTGCACTCGCCATTGAAATGGGCGCCGATGCGTCGGACGTGGGTCTGACGATCCATCCGCACCCGACGCTGTCGGAGTCCATCGCTTTCTCGGCCGAGGCATTTGAAGGCACGCTGACCGATCTCTACGTGCCAAAGAAAAAACACTCGTAACGGCGGCTGACGATCCGCTAGCGGCGGCTGACGATCAGTCTCTCGAGTTCCTCCAGGTAACGCCGCTCGTCGGGCGCAGTGCCCGCGCGCTGCGCGTCCCACAGCGCACGTCCGAGCGCCTCCATCATGTGGTGCTCGGCCTCGTGGGCCCCATGCTGACGCGTGAGGCTCCCGTGGATGCGGCGAATGCCGGCCGGTCGATCCGTGCCCACCTGCTCGCGCAGTGCCATGTGCATCGACAGATGCAGAAACGGATTCGTGCGTCCGCTCTCGGGTCCAAACTCTGCATGTAGAACGGTATCGCCCTGTTCGAGCCAGCGGTGATATTCCGGGTGATCGCCGACGATCGCGGCGAGCTGTGTTTCGAGCGGCGTCAGCACGGCGCCGGCACGGGCCTGCTGCCAGGCCTGCAGCCAGCCGCGGCGAAGTTCGTCACGCGAGCCACCGAACAAGAGGTTCATGCGTCGGCCCGCGTTTTGTGGCGAAAGGCGCAGAGGTCGGAGATGCCGCAGGCCGGGCAGGCGGGCTTGCGAGCCTTGCACACATATCGACCATGCAGGATCAGCCAGTGGTGGGCGTCCTTGAGGAACTCCGGCGGAATATTTTTGAGTAGCTTTTTCTCGACGGCGAGCACCGTCTTGCCCGGCGCAAGGCCAGTCCGATTCGCCACCCGGAAGATGTGCGTGTCGACGGCCATGGTCGGCTCACCGAATGCGGTATTGAGGACTACGTTCGCCGTCTTGCGACCCACGCCAGGAAGCGCCTCGAGCGCCTCTCGCGTGCGCGGCACCTCGCTCCCGTGCTGCTCGAGAATGATGCGGCAGGTGGCGAGGATGTTCTTCGCCTTGCCCTTGTAGAGCCCGATGCTCTTTACGTAACCGGCGAGGTCATCGCCGAGTGCCAGAATTGCCGCCGGCGTGTTGGCAACTGGGAACAGTTTGCGCGTAGCGATGTTGACGCTGCGATCGGTCGCTTGCGCCGAAAGGATCACCGCGACCAGCAACTCGAACGGTGTGGAGTACTCGAGCTCCGTCGTCGGGTTCGGATTACCGGCCCGCAGGCGTTCGAACATCGTTTGGCGTGCAGCGGGCTTCATGGTGCAGCGGGGGTGCTCAGCGCACGCTTGCGCTCGGCCAGCAGCGCGAGGCGCTCGGTCTCGCGTCGTTCGCGGCGTGCGGTGTGGGTGTGATACCGATGCCGATTGTCCGCAGGCTCGGGCGCATGGCCATGTTCGGCGATCCGGGGGCGCAGCACGATGCAGTCGACCGGGCACGGTGCGATGCACAGCTCGCAGCCCGTGCAGCGATCCTCCAGCACCACGTGCAGCTGGCGCTGTGCACCGACGATGGCATCGACCGGGCAGGGCGGCAGGCAGCGTGCGCAACCGATGCAGCGCTGCGGGTCGATCCACACCACTTGCGGCGGGGACTCCACGCCACAACCCGCGTCCAGCGTCAGCGCGGGCGTGTCGAGCAGTTCGGCGAGACGTTGGATGGTGTCACTGCCACCCGGTGGGCAGCGGTTGATGGCGGCCTCGCCACGGGCGAGGGCCTGCGCGTAGGGCAGGCAGCCGTTGTAACCGCAGCGGGTGCACTGCGTTTGCGGCAGCAGCGCGTCAATGGCTTCGACGCTGGCTGTTTGCCCCATGCGACGACACTCAACTGATCGGCATGCCGCCGGCCGCACCGTCGTCGGCGGTCAGCAGGAACACCCGATCGTTCTCGTCCGTTGCGCAGAGCACCATGCCTTCGGACACACCGAACCGCATCTTGCGTGGCGCAAGGTTGGCGACGAGTACGACGCGCTTGCCGATCAGCGACTCGGGCGAGTAGGACTTGCGGATACCTGAAAACACCGTGCGTTGACTGTCGCCGAGTCCGAGCGTGAGCTTGAGCAGCTTGTCGGAGCCTTCGACGGTGCTGGCAGCCAGCACCTCGGCGATGCGCAGCTGCACTTTGGCGAAATCGTCGATGCCGATCAGGGCAGACTCCGTCGAGGCCACCACTGTCGCGGGCGACGCGGCCGCTGCCGCGGGTTTGGCGTCTGCCGCCTTCTTCTGGCTGGGCGCAGCGTTCGTTACGACGGTCGCTGCCGCTGTCTGGGTTTCAGGCTGTGCCACGAGCGCTGCGACGGCCTTCGGCTCGAGTCGGGTGGCCAGAGGCTCATAGGCGGCCAACTCCGTGCCGAGCAGAGGCGCATCGACTTCGCTCCAGCGCGCGAGCGGTGTACCGAGGAACGCTGCGGCCTTGCAGGCCATCTGCGGCAGCACGGGCGCGAGATAGAGCATCAGCGTGCGGAACAGGTTGATGCCCTGCGTCGCGACCTCGAGAGCGGCTTGCGCCTGCTTCGGGTCACGCGCCAGCGCCCATGGCTTGCGCGCATCGACATACTGATTTGCGCGGTCGGCGAGCTGCATGATCTCGCGCATGGCCTGCGAGTAATCGCGCGCTTCATACAGCGCGGCGATTCGCGGCGCCGCGGCGGCGAACTCGGCATGAAGTTCGGGTTCGGGCAGGTTCGTCGCCAGCCGCCCACCGGCTCGCGACACAAAGCCCGCGCAGCGACTGGCGATGTTTACGAGCTTGCCGACGACATCGGAGTTGACGCGGGCCGTGAAATCCTCGAGTGATAGATCGATGTCGTCGACACCCGGTCCCAGTTTGGCCGCGAAGTAATAGCGCAGCGGTTCGGCGGGTAAGTGTTCGAGGTAGCGTCGCGCGGTGATGAACGTGCCCCGCGACTTCGACATCTTCTGACCGTTGATGGTCAGGAATCCATGCACGTGTATGGCGGTTGGGCGTCGGAACCCGGAGCCATGCAGCACGGCCGGCCAGAACAGCGTGTGGAAGTAGCTGATGTCCTTCCCGATGAAATGGAACAGCTCCGTGGGTGAGTCCGGCTTCAGGTAATGCTGCATGTCGATGCCACGCCGGTCGCACAGCGCTTTGAAGCTGCCGAGATAGCCGATCGGTGCGTCGAACCACACGTAGAAATACTTGCCGGGATGTCCCGGGATGCCGAACCCGAAATACGGCGCGTCGCGCGAGATATCCCAGTCCTGCAACCCGGAGGCGAACCACTCGTCGAGCTTGGCGCGCACCGCTGGCTGCAGCGAGCCGCTCGCCACCCACTCGCGCAGCATCGCGTCGAAGTGTCCCAGGGCAAAGAAAAGATGTTCGGATTCGCGCCACACCGGCGGAGTACCCGAGATCGTCGATTTGGGATCGAGCAGTTCGGCAGGGGTATATGTGGCCCCACAGGCTTCGCAACTGTCGCCGTACTGATCGGGCGTCTTGCAGGTCGGGCAGGTGCCGCGGACATAGCGATCGGGCAGAAACATGCCCGCCGTCTCGTCGTAAGCCTGACGCACGCTGCGTCGGGTGATGTGACCCGCCGCGTTCAGCCGCTCGAACATCAGGTCGGTGAAGTAGCGGTTTTCGTCGCTGTGTGTCGAGTGGAAGTGGTCGTGGCCGATCAAGAAGTCACGATAATCGGCGCGGTGCTCCTCGGCGACGCGCGCGATCAAGGCCTCCGGGGTGACGCCCTCGGTCTGCGCCTTGATCATGATCGGCGTGCCATGGGTATCTTCGGCACACACGTAGAGGCAGTCGTGTCCCTGCATCTTCTGGAAGCGCACCCAGACGTCCGTCTGCACCGCCTCGATGATATGGCCGAGGTGCAGAGGGCCGTTGGCGTAGGGCAGGGCGCTGGTGACGAGGATCTGACGTGGCATGGGTCAATTATCGCACAAGCGATGCTCGATCCCGGCGCGTTACCGGCTAGAATTGCCGGATGCCGGAGACACACGACACGAACGCCCTGCAGGCTGCGATCGGCCAGTTCGTCGAGCCTAATCTGCGCCAGTCACTGGCCGACGCCAAGGCGATACGCGGCCTCGAGCGGCACGGTCCAGGTTGGCGGGTGACGCTGTCATTGGGCTTTCCCGTCGAGGGCTACGCCGCATCCCTGCAGGCTGCGCTACAGCAGCACCTGGCGGCTCAGGGTATGACCGATCCGGTGGTGGTGACGCTGCAGGCCAACGTCGTCTCTCACGCCGTGCAGCGCGGACTGACGCCGCTTCCGGGCATCAAGAACGTGGTCGCGGTAGCCTCCGGCAAGGGTGGTGTCGGCAAATCGACGGTGGCCGCTAACCTCGCACTCGCGTGGGCGGCGCAAGGCGCGCGCGTCGGTCTGCTCGATGCCGACATTTACGGACCCTCTCAGCCGATCATGCTCGGCTTGCAGGGGCAGCGACCGAGTTCGCGTGATGGCAAGCGTATTCAGCCGTTGCAGGCCCATGGCGTCGTCGCCATGTCGATCGGCTTTCTTGTCGATGTGGAGCAGCCGATGGTGTGGCGCGGGCCGATGGTGACCTCGGCGCTGAACCAGTTGCTTGCCGACACCGAATGGGGCGAACTCGATTATCTCGTCGTCGACATGCCGCCCGGCACCGGTGACATCCAGTTGACGCTGTCACAGCGCGTGCCGGTTTCGGGTGCCGTGATCGTCACTACGCCGCAGGACATTTCGCTCGCCGATGCGCGCAAGGGTTTGCGCATGTTCGAGAAGGTCAGCGTGCCGGTGCTCGGCATCATCGAGAACATGGCCGTCCACGTCTGTACGAACTGCGGGCACGCCGAACACGTGTTCGGCGCCGGTGGTGGCGAGCGGATGGCGGCGCAATACGACGTGCAGTTGCTCGGCTCGCTGCCGCTCGATGCGCGTGTGCGCGAGGAGGCCGATGGCGGTCGACCCAGCGTAGTGGCGGCACCGGCGAGTGCGCGGGCCGAGGCGTTTTTGGCGCTGGCGCGTCGCACGGCCGGCGAGTTGGCGCGCCGCTCTCGCGATCGCAGCGGGGCCTTTCCGAAAATCATCGTCGAGGACACATGAGCATCAAGTCCGACCACTGGATCCGCCGCATGGCGGCGTCACACGGCATGATCGAACCCTTCGAACCCGGTCAGGTTCGCACCGTCGACGGGCACAGGATCATCTCGTACGGCACTTCAAGTTACGGCTACGATGTGCGCTGCGCGCGCGAGTTCAAGATCTTCACCAACATCAACTCGACCATCGTCGATCCGAAAGCCTTCGATGAAAAGAGTTTCGTCGACGTCGATTCGGATGTGTGCATCATCCCGCCGAATTCGTTTGCGCTCGCTCGCACCGTCGAGTTTTTCCGTATCCCGCGCAGTGTGCTGACGGTGTGTCTTGGCAAGTCGACCTATGCCCGTTGCGGAATCATCGTCAACGTGACGCCGCTCGAGCCCGAGTGGGAAGGGCACGTGACGCTCGAGTTCTCCAACACCACGCCGCTGCCTGCCAAGATCTACGCGAACGAGGGTGTGGCGCAGATGCTGTTCTTCGAGAGCGATGAGGTCTGCTCTACCTCGTACCGCGATCGTGGCGGCAAGTACCAGGGGCAGACGGGCGTGACGTTGCCGCGCACCTAGCGGCGGTAGCTCTTCAAGCGCATCGACCACTCGAGACGATCGCCGCGCTTGCGTTCCGCCTGCACCGGCAGGAAACCGAGAGAAGGGGCGTACCACACGCGCGTCACGCGATCTGAACTCGGTCGGTGACTCGACCAGGCGACCGTGTCCACTTCGCCCGCAACGGTGCGCAGCGTGGCGCGACCCTCGTCTACGTAGACGTATTCCTTCACCTCGTCCTTGTCGATGAGGCGAAAACCGCTCGGACGCTCGCCCGCAGCGAGCGCGCGCAGCAGGGCAATCTGTACCGACATGCCATCCTGCAGACCTGCCTGGAGCGGCAGATCGACAGGCTTGAGCTCTGCCGTGCCGCGGACTCGGCTGGTGGCCCAATCGAACTCGAGGGTGATGTCCTTGTCGGTCGCCTTGGTCCCATCGTCAGCGATGTAGCGCAGCGGGCGCGGTCGGTCGTCCTCCAGCACGAAGAGGCTGGTCTGGCGGATCTCCCCCGGCAGGGCGAGCTTGAAGAGGCCACGGGCTTCATTACGCGACACGTAGCGCCAGCGGTTGCCGTTGTCGCGCGTGAGCTCGAGGCTGCTGGTGCCGGCATTCATGCCACGAAAAACGACTTCGAAAGTCGCCTGAAAGGGCTCAAGCGGGGGCGGCGCGGCGAGCGCCGACGAGGCTGCCGCGCCGAGCGAGACGGCGAGCAGCCAGCGAACGAGGGCGACGAGGCGAAATGTCCGACGAGGCGTCATGCGCGGGAAAACTCCTCTCTGATCGGTTGCTGCAGCGGCACGCCATCGAACGTCGGCAACCCCTCGACGAGTTGCAGACGGCCGGCCGCGGCCCAGCCGACGACCCTAGGGTAAATCACGTGCTCGATCCGATGCACGGCGAGGCGCAGCGACTCGGCGTCATCGTCGGGACGCACGGCGAGATAGCCCTGCAGCACGCAGGGGCCGCCGTCCAGCTCCGGGGTGACGTAATGCACGCTGGCGCCGTGAGTCGCATCGCCCGCCTCGAGGACGCGACGGTGGGTATGCAGTCCCTTGTGCCGCGGCAGTAGCGAGGGGTGGATATTGAGCATGCGCGTGGCGAAATGGTTGACGAACTGCTCATCGAGTATGCGCATGTAGCCGGCGAGCACGACGAGCTCCGCGCCGCTGTCCTCGATGGCGCTCCGCAGACGCAGATCGTGCTCGTGCCTCGATTCACCCGACTCGAAGGGCAGAGCCTGCACCGGCACACCACGGGCCGCCGCCTTGGCGAGCCCTGCGGCTTGAGGTTGGTCCGAGAGCACCCTGACGATCTCGCCCGTGATCTCGCCACGGGCACAGCCCTCAAGCAACGCCAGCATGTTGCTGCCGGTGCCGGAGATCAGCACGGCGATGCGTCGGGGTGGACGGGCGCTGCTCACTCGATGATGACGTCGCCGTTGCCTGCGCAGACTTCGCCGATGAGGTTCGCCGTCTCACCCTGGGCGCGCAGCAGCGTGAGGGCTGCATCGGCCGCGTGACCCGGAACGACCGCCACCATGCCGATGCCGCAGTTGAACGTACGGTACATCTCCGCATCGGCGATGTTGCCCGTGCGTTGCAGCCAGTCGAACACCGGGTCGCGAGCCCAGCTCGCGCGCTGCAGGCGCACCCCGCAGTCGGTCGGCAACACCCGCGGGATGTTGTCGGTCAGACCGCCGCCGGTGATATGCGCGAAGCCGTGCACCGGCAAGGCTTTGGTGAGTGCCAGCATGGCGGGAACGTAGATGCGCGTCGGCGCGAGCAGCCGATCGTAGAGCGAGCGCCCATCGACCTGGGTGTCTGCCGTCGCATTGCCGAGCGCAAGCAAGCGGCGGATCAGGGAGTAGCCGTTCGAATGCGGACCGGAGGAGGCGAGGCCAATTACGGCGTCACCGACACCGACTCGACTGCCATCGATGATGGCGTCTTTCTCGACCACACCAACGCAGAAGCCGGCCAGATCGTAGTCACCGCCGTGGTACATGCCAGGCATTTCTGCGGTTTCGCCGCCCACCAGCGCGCAGCCGGCGAGTCGACAGCCTTCCACGATGCCCGCGATCACGCTTTCAGCGACGTCGACATCGAGCTTGCCGGTCGCGTAGTAGTCGAGGAAGAACAGCGGCTCCGCACCCTGCACGGCGACGTCGTTGACGCACATGCCAACGAGGTCGATGCCGATGGTGTCGTGGCGGCCAGTGTCGATGGCCAGTCTCAGCTTCGTGCCGACGCCGTCGGTGCCCGACACCAGCACCGGTCGCTTCCAGCGTCCCTCCGGCAACTCCACCAGTGCGCCGAATCCCCCGATCCCGGCCAGCACTTCAGGGCGTCGCGCTCGCTTGACGAGCGGCTTGATGCGCTCGACCAGTTCGTCGCCGGCGTCGATGTCCACACCGGCGTCGCGATACGTCAGCCCTGAGGTTTTCGATGATGTGTCTGTCATGGTCGCGAGGGGTGGGGAAAGTGCGGTGCGGTATTGTAGGCTATTCGCCCATGAGCATCCTGTTTAGGCGTCGCCCCCGAGCCTGGTTGGCGGGCGTGGCGCTCCTGTTCTGCGCCGTGTCGGTACCGGCGGCGCAGCCCGTGGCCATCGGCGAGGTGACCGTCCAGTCCACCGGTGACGCAGGCTTCGCTGAGGCCATGCGTATCGTGCTCGTGCGTTTGACCGGGCGTCGCGCTGCGGCCAATGACCCGGCGCTGGCGCCCCTCGTTCGCGATGCCCGCCGTTACGTGCAGATCGTGCGCCCCGCAACGGGCAACAGCCCGCCGCGCATCACCCTCGATGCAGCAGCTATCGAGCGCGCTCTGCTGGCGCTTGAGCAGCCGGTCTGGTCGCGTGAGCGGCCACTGGTGCTTGGTGTCATTGCAACGGCTCCGGCGGGGGCCGATGCGGCGGCGACGCGCACCGCGCTCGACAATGCGGCACTTGAGCGCGGTTTGCCGTTGCGCTTGATGTCGGCGAGCAGCGCAGGTCTGACGGCGGGTATGAACGTCGATGCGACCGCGGCACTGGCTGCGGCGCGCCGCGCGGGGGCGGATGTGACCTTACTCGGCGAAGCTGACGGTTCGGAATGGCAGTGGACCTTGTTCGATGGGGTGGCCCCTGCGGTGTTCACGGGCGGTGTGACCGCGGGCATTGAAGGTGCGGCCGATACACTTGCGATCGGCGCGCAGGCAGCCATTGCCCAGGCTGTGGAAACGACCACGGTGCGAGTGATCGGTTTGGCGAGCCTGCAGGACTACGCCGACGTGCAGCGTGTGCTGGCGGCTCTGCTCGGCGTGCGTGCCGTCGGGGTGCGATCGGTTGAGTCCGACGCAGCAATCTTCGATGTGCAGTTGCCAGGTGGTGCGCAGGGTTTGCAGTCGGCGCTCGCCGGCAGCACGCGGCTGCGTCGCGATGCCGCTGCGACCGGCATGCCGACCTATCGGCTGCAGCGGTGAGCTGACATGTTGCGCCACTTGCCGAACGCGATTTGTGTATTGCGCATTGCGCTGACTTGGCCGACCGTCACCGCGATCAATTCGGGCGAGTACGTCACGGCGTTGCTGTTGTTCGCCATCGCCGCCATCTCGGATGGCGTCGACGGGTATCTCGCCAAACGATTCAACTGGGTCTCGGATCTCGGACGAGCGCTCGACCCTCTGGCCGACAAGATCCTGCTGGTGGCCGTGTTTCTCGCCCTCACGTGGCAAGGTCTCGTGCCGGTCTGGCTCGCAACGGCTGCGATCGCGCGGGACGTGCTCATTTCGGCGGGCGCCATCATCTATCGACTGTGGTTCGGCGACCCCAATGGTCGGCCCACCGTGATTTCAAAGATCAATACGGCGCTGCAGATCGCCGTGCTCGTGGTGGTGTTGCTGGTGGCGGCCGAGGTGCTGGTCGTTAACGGCCTCGTACTGATCCTGTCGATCGTCACGTTCGCGACGACGGTCGCCTCCGGTGCCGATTACCTGGCGCGGTTCGCGCGGCAGGCGTGGCACCTACCGGTCCGATGATCATGCAGCAACTGCCCCTCGGTGTGCGCCTGCAGGACCGCGCGACCTTCGACTCGTTCGTCGCGGGCCCGAATACCCAGGTTTTGGCGCGGCTGCAGGCCATAGCATCGGGTGAGCGCGCCGTCGCCTGGGTGTGTGGATTGCCGGGGTCCGGACGGACGCACTTGCTGCACGCGGTGTGTGCTGCCGCGCCACTCACGCTGCGCGTCGCATACCTGCCGTTGGCAACCTTGCCGCGCAGCGAGGCTGTGACGGCCGTGTTCGAGAGCTCGGGCGAGGTCGACGTGCTCTGTCTCGACGATCTGGACCATCTGGTCGGGGAGCCCACTGCCGAGCGAGCGTTGTTTTCCGCCTACCGCAGGCTCGAGGAGCGACAGCGAAGCCTGCTGGTGTCGGCGAGCCAGCCACCTGCCGCTCTGCCGTGGACGCTGGCCGACATCGGCTCGCGATTTGCAGCCAGCGAGGTATTCGTCATGCATCCACTCGATGAGGCCGCGCAGCACGAGGCGTTGACGCGCCGGGCCGCCGGGCGAGGTCTCGACCTGCCTGAGGACACGGCGCGCTATCTGCTGCGGCGTTCGCCTCGCGACATGGCGAGCCTGTGTCGACTGCTCGATGACATCGACGTGGCGTCGCTGTCGGCGCAGCGTCGTCTCACGGTGCCTTTCGTGCGTGCGCTGCTCGATGGGACTTGATCGCGAGCGCCACCTCCGCGACTCGCGCACCGTGCGCCTGGGCAATCAGCTTCTCTTCGTCGCGCAACTGCACGGCCGTACCATGCGGCGTGAGGTGTGAGGCGCCGTAGGGCGTGCCTCCTGAGCGCGTGGTCGACAAGGCGGCTTCGGAGTAGGGCACGCCGACGATCAACATGCCGTGGTGCAGCAGCGGAATCATCATCGATAGCAGGGTGCTCTCCTGTCCGCCATGCAGGCTGCTGCTGCCCGTGAACGCACCGGCGGGTTTTCCGGCGAGGGCGCCCGCGGCCCACAGCGCGCTCGTACCGTCGAGGAAATATTTGAGTGGCGCTGCCATGTTGCCGAACCGCGTAGGACTGCCGATCAGCAGCCCGTCACAGCGGCGCAGGTCATCCGCCGTTGCCCAGGGTGCGCCGGCTTCGGGCACCAGCGTGACCGGCCTCTCGTTCTCGGCCGAGACCGGTGGCACGCTGCGCAAACAGGCGCTGGCTCCGGCCACGGTCTCGATGCCGCGGCACACCTGACGCGCGAGTTCCGCCGTCGCGCCATGACGCGAGTAGTACACGACGAGGATCTCCACGGACAGTGTCATGGCGCGGATCTCGGGTGGGTGTTTCGACGAGCGAGCAGGCGGTCGATCACCTCGGCCACAGGCCAGGCTTCGTTGTCGGCTGCACGTCGATGGCGATATTCGAGGTTTCCCGAATCGATGCCGCGATCGGAGATAACGAGGCGATGCGGGATGCCGATCAGCTCGGCGTCGGCGAACTTGACGCCGGGTCTGGCATCGCGATCGTCGAGCAGAACCTCGACGCCGCGCGCGAGGAGTTGCTCGTACAGCGATTCGGCCATGGCCTGGACGCGAGGCGACTTGGCCGCGTTGAGCGGCACCAGTACGACGTCGAACGGTGCGAGCGGCTCGGGCCAGAGGATGCCGGCGGCATCATGGTTTTGCTCGATCGCTGCGGCGACGATGCGCGTGACGCCGATGCCGTAGCACCCCATGTACATCGTGACGGGTTTGCCTGCTTCGTCGAGCACGGAGGCCTGCATCGCCTCGCTGTACTTGCGACCGAGTTGAAAGATGTGGCCCACCTCGATGCCGCGCCGGATACCGAGCGTTCCGTTGCCGCCCGGGCTCGGATCGCCAGCGACGACGTTGCGTACGTCGACGGCGGTTGGCTCGGGTAGATCGCGTTGCCAGTTCACACCGCGATAGTGCTGATCGAGTTCGTTGGCCCCACAGATGAAATCGGCCAGCGCCACGGCCGCGTGATCGGCATAGAC
>Ga0315906_10007138_pt1 | contig 13652 bp, 10 predicted proteins | sample LakEriMetagenome_4_FD_203526 | JGI IMG/M metagenome (GOLD analysis project Ga0315906, IMG submission 203526) | Freshwater fungal communities from buoy surface, Lake Erie, Ohio, United States - Buoy 2 MA122 | ecosystem: Environmental > Aquatic > Freshwater > Lake > Lake biofilm | place: USA...
GCGGAGGGGCGGGTGATGCGAAGGGAGGGGACTGGTCAGGCCTCCGTCACGGATCGAAGGCGGCCGCGACCGGGACGCCGACCGGTTGCTCGCCGACGGCCTCGGCGGCCGCCGGTTCGTTCCCCGGCCCGTCGCCCGCTGCCGGCCCGGCAGGACCGGGGGCCGCGGCCGAGGGTGCGTCCGCAGCCGGCGCCGGTGACTGCTTCAGGTAGGCGTCGAGCGACAGTGCCCGCTTGGCGAAGCGGTCGTAATGCATGAGCAGGTCGGTCAACGCGTCGACCTGCTGGTCGCTGTCCCCGGCGTACAGATCCTGGCTGACAGGCTTGTCGAAGGGGATGTTGACCGGCATGCCGGTGTAGGGGAGGAACCGCTTCGGGTTGGCGATCCAGTCGTGTACGTAGCCAGGACGGAGTCGCTCGTGCACCGCCTCCAACTGCGGCGCCAGTGCCTTGGGATTCCCCGGCGGGGCGTAGGACCCGACGAGGTGGCACTTCACGCAGTAGTTGTTGTTCGTGACGATCTTCATCGCGCCGTCGAGATGTCCGGGGCGGAGCGTCTCCGTCGCCGCGACCGACGACTCGTCGAGACGGGGGTCATACACGTAAGGATAGTCGGCACCGTCGACCGCGGCGAAATAATCGACGAGTGCCGCGGCCTCCGAGGACTGGAAGTTGAACTTCGGCATCCGCAGGACGGCAGCCGGGCGGATCATCGTGGGATTGAGCAGGAAGCGGTGCAGCCATCCCGATTGGACCTTCTTTCCCTCTCCCGCGAGCGGGGGAGGCAGCCAGCCCCAGGCGTCGTCCGGCTTGACGTTCGGATTGATCTCCTTCTCGTCGGCGATCACCACCGGAAACAGCAGTCGTGCGAGATCGCCCCCCTGGGCGGGGTAGTGGCGTCCGGCACGCATCGCCGCGTCGGGCACCATGACGTTCGTCCCTCCCACGATCCGCGGCGCGCCGTCGACGAGCGTGTCGCGGAACAGCATCACGGGCGTTCCCCTCGCCTCCGGATCGTCCGCTTCCACGGGGGTGCCATCCTCGTCGACACGCTGCGGCAACCCCGTCTCCGCGTCGAGGACCGGCATGCCGACGAGCGTGGCCCGCCGGAGCCCCTGCCGATCGATCGCCAGCGAGGCCTCCACCTCCGCCGGCGTGAAGTGGGGGGACAGGAAGGGGTAGTCGGCGACTTGCTGACCTTCGCCGAGCGCGTCGGGCTTGAAGCGGACATCCCACCGGTCCATCTGCAGGGTGTGGCAACCGCCGCAGTTGTACTGCTCCGCGACCTTCAGTCCGGAGAGCCTCGCCTGTTCCCGGGCCGTAGGTTGGTAGACGAACTGGGGGGCCGGCGGCTCGGCGACGAGGCCGAGCACGAACGTCATCACCGCCTCACGCTGCTCGGGCGTGAAGGGGAACTGGGGCATGCGGTAACGCTCGTTGTAGCCCTTGTTCTCGGCCTTCTTGTAGTCGTAGCTCCGCGGTGCCCGGAGTTTCTGCCAGAGGAATCCCTCGCGCTCGTGGGCGAGCAGTTTTTCGAGGAAGAAGCCGGTGTCCGGATCGAGCGACTCGAGCGCGACGTGGTGCTCCGGCGGCGCGGCGTAGGCGAGATCGGAATCGAGACCGGAGGGATCCCGGGCCGGCTCCGCCCCATGGCCCCCGTGGCCGTCGCCATGCCCGCCGTCACCATGGTGGGACAGTCCGTTCATCACGAACTGCGCGACCTGCTCGAAGGCGATCTTCGACGATTCCTTCCGTCCCCAATCGGCGAGCGCCGCACCGGCTGCCTTGGCGTCCTCGAATCCCGGGATGTCGTGGCACCCGGCGCAGGCCAACTTGGCGATCGTCTTCTTGCCGACGTACTCGAGCAGCCGGGCTTCACGCTCGGGACCGGCGAGGCCGAAGAGCATCCGCTCGTCCGACTCCCCGGCGGCGATCTCCGGTCCGACCCCTTCCTGGAGCACGACCTTGGCCCGGGCCTCGGGGAACCGGTCCTTCAGGTACATGAGGGCCAGCTCCTCCGTGGCCTCCCTCTCCTCGACGGTGAGCGACGACTCGGAGGGGACGTTCTCGGCCCGCCAACCCTCCGTCGATTCCAGGAGCCAGGCCACGGCGTCGGCCGCCGGGTCGCTGACGGTCCCGTCGGCGTGCCTGACCGGTTCCAGGAGGACGTTCGGCATGAGCGTCCGCGGGTGGTAGCGGGCCGGCTCGCGGAGCCAGCTGTAGAGCCAGTCCTTGCCCCGCGGGTGGGAGGCCACCTTCGCGCCGATGCGGCTGAGACTCGGCCCGTGGGTGCTCGTCGCCTGGGGGAAGTCGGCGTGCTGGTGGCAGGCCAGGCATCCGCGCACCTGGACGACCTTCTTGCCGCGTTCCACGTCCGGGGCCGCCGTGATCCCCTCGTGGGGTGCGACGTACTCGAACGGCGCGCTGGCCCGCTGCAGGTAGGTGATCATCGAGCGGATCTCGATCGGCTCGTAGCGTTTCGATTCCTCGAGGCTCTCGCCGGAAAGATGCTCCCAGAGGCCGAAGAACCGCGGCATCTTCGTCGACGGGCGGAAGTCCTGCGGGTTCCGCAGCCACGCGTAGAGCCATTCGAAGCTGTCCTTCGCGGCCACGTGACGGAGGCTCGGACCGACCTTCGGAAGGTCGCCCGGGGTCTCGGGTGCCTTGAGCTGCGCCGCCAGGGTGTGGGCCCTGGCCGACAGCTTCGCGTCCGCGCCGGCGGCGGCGTCGGCCTCGATCGTCTGCCGGAGGCGTTCGCGCGACGAGCGGGAATCGGGGCTGGAACGGACCTCCTCCACGAGCCGGGCGACGTCCGCGCCCATGTCGGCCAGTCCCGGCTCGACCGCCAACGCCTCCGCGACCTCGTGATAGTTCGGCGCCACCCGCATGTCGGGGCCGACGCGCTTGTCGGGACCGGCGTAGCCGTTGATCTCGTGGCACCCGTAGCAGCCGTACTGCCGGATCGTGTCCCACCCTTCCACGAGCTTCGGCGCCGGAGCCTCGGGGAACCGCTCGCTCGGCATCAGATCGACCACCTGATGGTGGCACTTCAGGCAGCTCGACTGCTCGAATCGATTCGGGAGCATCGGCAGGATCCAATGGTGGTTGTTGAACCACCCGTGCTCGTCGTGCCAGGCGTGGGCCTGGGACGGATTGTCGGGGGTGTGGGAGGACCACTTGAAGCTGGTCGCGCTTCCCTGCCCCTGATGGCAGATGGTGCAGCCGAAGGTCTGCATCGGGTGCGGGCTCGTCGAGCCGACGAACAGATCGAGCCGCGGATGGGTGGCGTAGGGCTGCGGCACCCCGCGGCGCACCGAGAGCGAAAGGGGACGGGAAGCGCCGGGAGTCTCGACGAGCGCCGTCACGGCGGCGGACCGGGCGAGCGTCTTGCCTCCGTCGACCGCCGTGATCACGTCTCCGGCCACCAGGCCCGCCTCGGCAGCGGGGGATCCCGGAACGACGAAGCTGACGGTCGGATCCTCCGCGCGGAAGAGCCCCCGCGGGGCCAACTGGAAGCCGAAGCGCTTCTCGAGTTGGGCGTTGCCGTCGCCGCTGACCGTGCCGGTCGCCTCCGCCGGCACCGGCAGGGCGACAACGAGGTCCGACTGCTCGGCGTAGGCCGGCTCCGTGGGGGCTCCGGGCATCGATTTGTCCATGCCGCGATGGCAGGTGATGCAGCGGTCGAAGCGGGCCACATCGCGGAAGTTGTTGTTGAGCGTGAGCTGCGGAAGCCAGATTTGGTCGATCCGAAGCGGTCCGTTGAACGCGTCGAGGACGGGCAATTCGAGGAGCGTCTTGCCGGCGTTCGGGGCCCTGTCCTTGAGGGTCTTGGAGAGCTGCGAAAGCTTGGTTCGATGGTCGGCCAGGGCCTTGGCGGCGGCGTCCTCACCGGAGGTGACCTCGCGGACGATCGACTCCAGATTCTTGCGGTGCGTGTTGGCGGTCTGGGAGGCGCGAGTCGCCTCGACCACCTCGGCCTGCTTCGCCTCCGCCACCGCAAGGAGCGCGTCGAGTTTGGCCTGATCGGCGTCCGACGCCACGGCGAGCTCGTAGTCGGCCCTGCACTTGTCGAACTCCGCCTTCCGGAGCTTGAGTTTCCCGGCGAGATTGTCCTCGCGGAACCGGGCCCGCTTGGCGATGTCACGCATGCGCTCGACCAGATCCCCGCGGAGCGCCAGCGCCTGTGCCGGGTCGGACTGCGACACGAGGCGATCGGCCGCGACCTGCACCAGATCGGCCGCCACCGCGTCCTCGGCGTCGATCCGGGCCTGACCCAGGAACTTCGTCACCAGGGCCGGGGCGACCGGTTCGCGCCGTGCGGCCGCGAGCGACTCCTCGAGTGCCCGGCCCGCCTCCTGGAACGTCGCCGAGTCCTGCTCGTCGACCCGGGCGGCGGCCGACCAGGTCTCGAGTTCCCGGAACTCCTTCTGGTACTTCTTCCACGGTCGGGCGTGGTCGGCCGCCAGCATGGCGATCGTCGCGATCAGCAGCAGGACCGCCGTGATGCCGAACACCACGTGCAGCAGTTTGAGATTGCGCCAGGTTTGTTCAGTGGCAGGCATGGAGTCGGCTCGGAGGGAGGTGCGGCCCGTGGCGACGACGCTCGCCCGGATGCCGCCGACGCGAGGACTGGACCGGCGACGTCAGAAGTTCAACGAGAACTCGGGGATGCTGATCAGGTACTTCAGGTTGAGCGTCCAGCGGAGGATCATCTTCAGGGGCAACGTCAGCATCAGGAGCATGAGGTTGACCATCACCATGTAGCGGATGAGCCCCATCTTGGCGAAATACTTGCGGAACACCGTGACCGCCAGGAGCGGCGGGAGAAGCAGCAGGTACGCGGCCATGATCAGGAGGCCGGGCGCCTCGCGCAGCAGGATCGTGCCCACCTGGGCGTACCAGGGGGCATCGGTCGCCACGCGCGGCAACGGACGATTGAGCAGGTTGACCCAGAACATCTGCGGGAGGTCGACGTTGTTGAGCACCTCGACCTTGTAGGGGCTCCAGTACTCGAACGGGCCGAAGAAGTTCCAGTTCGGACCGCGGAGAAACGTGCCCAGGATGATGAGGGTGATCCAGAGCTCGAGAAAACCGAACTGGAAGGTGAGGTAGGCGAACTTCCGGTCCTCGATCGAATAGTAGCCGTTGCCCTTCTTGTTGAAGTCGAGGTAGGGCATGGCCATGAGGCCGAAGATGACCATGCTCGGCAGGGCGACGCCCGCGTACCACGGGTCGAAGTAGACGAGCATTTCCTGGAGGCCGAGGAAGTACCACGGGGCCTTCGAGGGGTTCGGCGTCTTCACGCTCGAGGCGGGTTCCTCGAGCGGGGCCGGGAGGAGCAGCGCCCAGGCCAGCAGGAAGGCCGAGACGGCCACCATGCAGATCAACTCGGTGTAGACCAGATCCGGCCACACGAGCACCTTCTCGTCGTTCTCCTTCTCCACCGGGGGCAGGCCCCGGGCGATGCGATCGTCGTTCTCGACCGCCTGCTTCGTCGCCACCCAGGTGAAGAAGGCGAGGAGGAACACCAGCCCCACGATGGGGACGTTGTCCGCCTTCATCACGATCGAGGCGAAGTTCTCGTCCGCCATCGCCATCCCCATCGCCACCAGGGCGACGTTGAGGATCGTCCAGGCGACCATCGGCCGGACGAAGAACCTCCGGAAAACGAAGGCCAGCGCGAAGAGTGCCGTCGTCCCGGCGGTGTAGTTCACCGGCCCGGAGAGGGCGTTGACGAGGTTCCGGAGCCAGGCGGGGAGATGCGGCACCCACGTCGGCGACCCGGAGAGCGCGAGGCTCGCGAGGATCATCATGATGCCGGAGACGGTGGCCCAGGTCACCGCCGCGCCGGGTTCGTTCTTCCGCTTCCAGAGCAGGAACGCCGCCACCGCGTTCATCACCGCCAGTGCGGTGTAGTACGAACCGAGGAAACCGGCGACGTCCTTGAGGAACAGTGGATTTGAATGCATGGGAATCGCACTACAGCGGACCGCTGATGCCTCCGTCCTTTCGCACGCGCCAGAAATGGATCGCCAGGAGCAGGGCGACCGCCAGGGGGATCGCGATGCAGTGGAGCACGTAGAAGCGATTGAGCGTCTCCTCGCCCACGAAGCGGGCTCCGAGGAGACCGAACCTCGCGTCCGAACCGTCGGTGATCATGTCGATCCCGCCGATCGTGAGCAGTTGCTGACCGGGGCCCTCGTAGCCGAGCAGCGGGGAGGCCCGCGCCATGTTCGAGCCCACGGTGATCGCCCAGATCGCCAACTGGTCCCAGGGGAGCAGGTAGCCGGTGAAGGAGAGCAGCAGGGTGAGGAGGAGGAGGATCACCCCGATCACCCAGTTGAACTCGCGCGGGGGCTTGTAGCTGCCGGTGAGGAACACGCGGTACATATGCAGCCAGGTGGTGATCACCATCGCATGCGCACCCCAGCGGTGGAGTTCGCGGAGGATGCCCAGGCTGGTGACGTCCCGCAGCGCCAGGATGTCGTTGTAGGCCCACTCGAGCGTGGGCCGGTAATAGAACATCAACAACACGCCGGTGACCGTCTCCACCAGGAACAGGAAGAAGGTCACCCCACCCATGCACCAGGTGAACGAGAGGGCGATGCCCTGCTTCTTGATCGACACCGGATGGAGGTGGAGGAAGAAGTTCGTCAGCATCACCACGATCCGATTGCGCCTGTCGAGCGGCATCGGGTGGCGGAAGATGCTCTTCCAGATCTGGGAGTTGCGGATGGTTTCGCCGATGGCCATGGAACGTCTGCCGGAGGGCTTATGAACGGAGGGGGGGAACTCGGAGGGAATCGACGCCCGGGACGGAACGGGTGGACCCGAAGCCTGGAAGGGTGACTCCTACGCCTGGATGTACGACTCGGGATCGGCCCACTGGCCGAGTTCCTCGTGGAAGGTGCGGCTCTTGTCCACCTCCAACTGACCGTCGTCGGAGACCTTGATGGCGTAACGCTCGAGCGGCCGCGGGGCGGGCCCCTCGAAGTTCACGCCGTCCTTGTAGAAGCCGCTGCCGTGACAGGGACACTTGAACTTCTGTTCCGCCTCGAGCCAGTTCGGCGTGCATCCCAGATGGGTGCAGACGGTCTTGAGGGCGTAGATCTGCTGCTGCCCCCCCACGTCGCTGTTGACGACCCACACCCCGTACTGGGCGACGTACTTGGTCTCCACCTTGCCGGAGGGGAAGCCCTCCTTGAAGCCGACCTTGAACCGGCTCGGCGGTTCGGCGAGCACGTTCGGAAAGAGGAACCTGGCGAGCCCGAGACCGAAGAGGCCACCGGTGATGGAGAGGGCGGTGAACCCCGTCGCCATGAACGAACCGACCGCCATCTCGAGGAACCCGCGTCGATCCTCGACCGCATCGGCACCCTTCTTGGCCGCAGGCTTGACCGGCTTGGGCGGGAGTTCAGGGAGCGGAAGCTTGGCGGGAGCCGCCTTCGCAGCCGGTTTCGACGCCTGTTCCGCGGCAGGTCGCGCTGCGGTGCGGGCCGAGGCCGGAGCCTCCGCCTTGCTGACCGGACCGGGCTTCGCACCGGCCCGGGCGGCGGCCAGGATGCTCGCGGTGTCGCGGGCCATCGGCTTGGCGGGAGCCGCTTTCGGAGAGGGCTTCTCGGCCGTCCCCTTGGCCGCCGCAGGCTTCGCCGCGGCAGCCGGCTTGGCAGGCGCCGCAGCGGGGGCCTCGGCCGCCGGTGCGTCGGCCGCTTTCTTCGCCCGTGCCAGGGCCATGATTTCGGCGACGCTCGGCCTGGCCCCGGGGGCGCCGGCGGGTTTCGCCGCAGGACTGGCCGCCGCAGGTTCGGCGGCCTGGGGCGCGGGGGCGGATGTCGCCGCTTCGTCCGGCGAAGCCGCAGGGGGCTCGGCGGCAGGGGGCATCGGCGCGGACGCCGCCGCTTTTGCCCCTCTGGCAGCCGCGAGGATCTCCGCCGTCGTCAGCTTTTTCTTTTCAGCCATGCGTCGCCTCAACGCTCACGCCTGCCGCTCCAACCGCCTCCAGAACGGTGATTCGTCCGCCTGACGTTTCGTGGCCCTGAACGGCCTGCGACTCGACGTCGAGCTCCCGGACCATGGGAGCGGCCGAAGCGACAGGGCGGATACACCGGACCGCCCCCGCAACCGCCCCGGACGGCACTTTTTTTGCGTCCTGAGGCCGGAAACGTGGGCTGGAATTGAGTTCGTGATTTTTTTCACGAACTCCCTTCCAAACTGTATCGGCTGGGCTACGGGTGTCAACGTCGGCGCGGTGGTCACATCGTGGAAATCAGCCCAACCCGCACGATACGCCCCTTCCATCCGGTCGGCGGGGATGGCGGGAGGCGGCCAGACGGTTTCGACCGACGCCAGCCGGGGCGAATCCTGAAGCGGTTCGCAGGGTCGCCGGCGAACGGTACGCTCTGCAGTCCGGGAGCGGCCGGAGGGCCCGACGCCCGCAGCCGCGTGTCGCGCCGACGGAGCGACCGTCGTGCGGGGCGGACGATCCGGCGTCCACGGGGCCGCCCACGGGCGATCGTCGGCCCCGCCATCCGGCCACCCCAACCGCTCGTCCCAGCGTCCGGCACACCGGCGCGATCACCCATCCCGAGGACCCATCGCTTGCCCGAGTCATCCCGTCGCGTCCTCGTCGTCGGCAGCGGAGGACGCGAGCACGCGCTCGCCTGGAAGCTGGTGCGGGACGGCGCCGAGGTGCTCGTCGCACCGGGCAACGCCGGCACCGCGGGCATCGCCGAGAACGTGCCCGTCGCAGCCGACGACATCGGGGCGCTCCTGGGCGTCGCCCGATCGCGTGCCGTCGACGTGACCGTCGTCGGGCCGGAGGCTCCGCTCGTGGCCGGCATCGTCGACACCTTCCAGTCCGCCGGGGCCCGGATCTTCGGACCGACGGCGAAGGCGGCGCGGATCGAGGGGAGCAAGGCGTTCTGCAAGGAGATCCTCCGCCGGGGGGACGTCCCGACGGCGATGCACCGGCAGTTCCAGTCGGCCGAGCGCGCGATCGAGTACCTCGAAGCCCGCGAGGACATGCCGGTGGTGGTCAAGGCCGACGGGCTCGCGGCCGGCAAGGGGGTGTTCGTCTGCGCGGACCGCGCCGCGGCGATCGAGGCGGTTCGCACCCTCGCCGCGGACCCGGTGTTCGCACCGGCCGCGCGGACGATCCTCGTCGAGGAACGCCTCGACGGGCGTGAGGTGAGCGTGATGGCGGTCACGGACGGCCGCACCATCGTGACGCTCCCGCCGCTCCAGGACCACAAGGCCGCCCATGACGGCGATCAGGGCCCGAACACCGGCGGCATGGGGGCCTACTGCCCCACGCCGTTCGTCGACGCCGCCCTGCTGGCGGAGATCGAGGCCCGGATCCTGGTGCCCACCGTCCACGCCATGCGGCGGTCGCAGGTGCCTTTCCAGGGTGTCCTCTTCGCCGGATTGATGCTCACGCCCCAGGGACCGAAGGTGCTCGAGTTCAACGCCCGCTTCGGCGACCCGGAGTGCGAGGCGCTGATGGTGATGCTGGAGTCGAGTTTCCTGGAGATCGTCGACGCCACGGTCGATCGCCGTCTCGAGTCGATCGCCACGCCGGTGTGGCGGGCCGGCGCGGCCGTGACGGTGGTGATGGCCTCCGAGGGATACCCCGGTCCGGTGGCCAAGGGACGGCCGATCCGCGGCCTCGACCGGGCGGGCACGGTGGAGGGGGTGGAGGTGTTCCACGCAGCCACCCGCCGTCGGGAGGGTGACGCCGGGGGAGTGGTGGTCACCGACGGCGGGCGAACTCTCGCGGTGACGGCGCTCGGGGATTCGCTCGCGGGGGCGAAGTACCGGGCCTATTCCGCGGTGCGACACATCCGCTGGGAAGGGGCCTGGTGCCGCAAGGACATCGCCGACAAGGGGATCGATCAGGAACGCGCCGCGGCCGCCACGGGACCTGAACGATGAGGCTCCGCGTCGGGATCGTGGGGCTGGGTCCGGCGTGGGAGAAGCGCCATCTGCCGGCGCTGCGCGCTCTGGCCGACCGGTACGAGGTTCGCGGCGTCTGCGAGCAGGTCGCCCACCTCGCCAGGCGTGCCGCCAACGAACTCGGCACCGTGGCGGTGGACGGCTTCCGGTCGCTGGCCGCGCGGGACGACATCGATGCCATCCTCCATCTGGCCGACCAGTGGTACGGCGTCGCTCCCATCCTCGCCGCCTGCGATCACGGCAAGGCGGTCTACACCGGCGCCTCGTTGCCGCTCGACGCCGCCGAGGGGGATGCGCTGCGCCGCCGCGTCGAGGCGTCCGGGATCGCCTTCATGGCGGAACTGCCACGGCGGTCCGCGGCGGCGACGGTGCGTCTCAAGGAACTGATCGCCACGCGGCTCGGGGCCCCCCGCATGCTGTTCTGCCACCGGAGGGTGCCGCTCGACGCCCCCGCGGCGCTCCGGGGGCGAACCACCGAGGCCCGCGACCTCATGGAGCTCGTCGACTGGTGCCGCTACGTCGTCGGCTCCGACCCGACGAGCGTGGTCGGCGTCCGCCATGCCGAGTCCCCCGGCGCCGACCGCCACGACTACGGCATGATGAGCCTCGACTTCACACGGTCGGGTGCGCCCGGGGATGGCGCGATCGCCCAGGTCAGCTGCGGGTATTACGTGCCGGCGTGTTGGGAGGAGGCGGTGGGATTCCGTCCGCCGGCGGCGCTGCAGGTCGCGTGCGAGCGCGGCATCGCGTTCGTCGATCTTCCCGCCGCTCTCGTCTGGTTCGACACCGCCGGCCGCCACCAGGAATCGCTCGAGTCGGACCGGCCGGTGGGCGAGCAGATGCTGCTTGATTTCCATCGCAGGGTGACGAGCCTCGTGCGCCCGCAGAGCGGTCTCGACGACGTGCTCATGGCGATGCGCGTCGTCGAGGCCGCGGCCACGAGCCACCGCGAGGGGCGCCGCGTGCGTCTCGACTGAAACGACCGCCCCCCCTTCCCCGCCGGCGTGCGCCGTTCACAGCGCCGCCACCACGAGATCCCCGACGGCCCGCGTGCCGTGGCCCATCCTGCCGGCGGCCTGGCTCTTCATCTTGGTGCCGGTCACGTGGGCGACCGCCCGATCGATCCGCGCCGCGGCCCCCGGATGGCCGTTGTGCTCGAGCAGCATCGCCATGGCGTTGATGGCGGCGATGGGATTGATCTGGTCGGTGCCGGTGTACTTGGGGGCGCTGCCCCCCATCGGCTCGAACATGCTCACGCCGCCCGGGTCGGGGTTCAGGTTCGCCCCGGCGGCGACGCCCATGCCCCCCTGGAGGATGCCCCCCAGGTCGGTGATGATGTCGCCGAACATGTTGGTGGTGACGATCACGTCGTAGGCGTCGGGATTCTTCACCATCCACATGCAACAGGCGTCGACGTGGTTGTAGTCGGTCCTCACGTCGGGATAGTCCTTCGCGACCTCCTGGAACGTGCGCCACCAGAGGTCGTGTCCGAAGGTCAGCACGTTGGTCTTCGCCACGAGCGTCAGCGTCTTCTTCGGGCTGTCGCGCTTCCGGGTGTAGTCGAACGCCCAGCGGATGCACCGCTCGCACCCCTTCCGCGTGTAGACCGCCGACTGCGTCGCCACCTCGTCCGGCGTGTCTTTCTTGAGGAACCCGCCCACGCCGCAGTACAGATCCTCGGTGTTCTCGCGCACCACCACGAAGTCGATGTCACCGGGGCCGCGGCCGGCCAGGGGCGTCTCGACGCCTGGCAGGAGTTTCACCGGCCGCAGATTGACGTACTGGTCGAGCTTGAAACGGAGCTCGAGGAGCAGGCCCTTCTCGAGGATGCCCGGGGCGACCCCCGGGTGACCGATCGCCCCCAGGAAGATCGCCCGCTTCGACCGCAGCAGATCGAGCCCGCCTGCGGGGATGATCTCCCCGGTGCGCAGATAGCGGTCGCCGCCCCAGTCGAGCATCTCGACGTCGTAGGAGATCCCCTCGCTCCGCGCGACCGCGGCGAGAACCTTGAACGCCTCGGCGGTGACCTCGGGACCGGTGCCGTCCCCGGGAATCGCGGCGATCGACAGGACTGGGGAAGCCATGGGGCGATGTCTCTCCGGTGATGCGGTGAAGGGCCGGCGGATCCGCCGACGGGGCCCCACCGTACCGCATCGCGACCGGGGAGTCGACCGCCCGCCCCGACCGCGGCCGATTCAGTTGTTGCTGAAATCCAGCCGTTTGCCCGACTTGATCCCGAGCGGGTTCCTCACGAACCGCTGCCGGCATCCCTCGCAGAGATCGAAGCGCAGCGAGCGCGTCCCGTCGTCGAAATCGACCTCTTCCTCGCAGTCGCCGATCCGCTCGAGCAGTTCGTGCATCGCGTCGAGATGGTCGGCGTCGGCTGCCGCGTCGCCGGATCCCTGCGACGGATCGTCCACGGCCGGGAAGACCTCGATCTTCACCACGTGACGGACGTCGCGGTGGGGATCGATCGGCCGTTTGCAGACGTCGCAGGAGTAATGGAGCATCGTGCTGTCTCCGCTGGTGACCAAGGCCCCGCCGGATGGTCCGGGGCTCGGAGGCTCTACCGGTCTCCGCCACCGACCGCGAGTCGAGTGTGCCCGCGATCGGCGTCGATGGCAAGGGACCGGCGGCGCTCGTGACGACGCGGCATTTGCCGCGGTGACTGCCGCGCGGCTACACTCCCCCGGGGGCCCTCCCCCACGCTCCGGCAGGACTGCCATGCACGGGATCGGGAAACACGCCGCGGCACATCCGCCGCGATCGAGCGCCGGCCCGGGCCACCATGCGGCGGCCCTCGCCCTGCCGCCGAGTCTCGGGATGAGCGTGCTCGTCCTCAATCGTTCGTTCGTGGCGGTTCACGTCACCAACGTCCGGCGGGCGCTCACGCTCCTCTTCCGCGACCTCGCGGAGGTGATCCACGTCGAGGACGGGCGGTTCGCCAGCCACGACCTCGACTCGTGGCGCGAGTTGTCGTCGCTGCGTTCGTCGTTTTCCGCCGAGAGCGACGACGACTGGGTCCGCGGGGTGGGCTTCGTGCTCTGCGTCCCGCGGGTGATCAGGCTCTTGGCCTGCGATCGCGGACCCCGGCAGGGGCTCCGTTTCAATCGACGGAACGTCTTCGCCCGGGACGGCAACCGGTGCCAGTACTGCGGCAACACCTTTCCCACGAGCGAACTGTCGCTCGATCACGTGGTGCCCCGTAGTCGCGGCGGCATCACGAGTTGGGAAAACATCGTCTGCGCCTGCGTCGCCTGCAACGTGCGGAAGGGGGGACGGACACCCCAGGAGGCACGAATGCAACTGGTGCGGTTGCCGGTCAAACCCCGGCGCAGCCCGCTCTTGTCGATCAAGCTCGGGAATCCGAAGTACCGGACCTGGCGAGGCTTCGTCGACAGCGCCTACTGGAACGTCGATCTCCGCTGACAGCGATGGAGTCGGGAGCGACGGAGGCCGCGCCGCTCGACGCGCCGCAGGGTCGGCCCGTCACACCGGTGGCACCGCCACCCGTGCACGGGAAGCCACATCCCCCGGGGTGCGACGAACTCCGCCCCGAACGGGCGGCAGGCAACCCCGCCCCGAACGGGCTGCTGGAACCCCCGTACGGGCGGCTAGCAGAGCGGGTCCTTCTTCTCGGTGATCACCGGCAACTGCGGTGCCATCTCGGCGTTGAGGGCCTTGAAGTCCTTCCAATCGGCC
>Ga0315906_10007140_pt1 | contig 13652 bp, 8 predicted proteins | sample LakEriMetagenome_4_FD_203526 | JGI IMG/M metagenome (GOLD analysis project Ga0315906, IMG submission 203526) | Freshwater fungal communities from buoy surface, Lake Erie, Ohio, United States - Buoy 2 MA122 | ecosystem: Environmental > Aquatic > Freshwater > Lake > Lake biofilm | place: USA: Lake...
ACGCCATCGTAGCCCGCGCAGCACTTGAGAAAATCAACTTCCGCATTGTGGACGCCAATACCTTGGGCATCGCACTGGATGAAGCCACCACACCGGAAACCGTGGAAGCGGTCTGGCGCGCCTTCGGTGGCAAGCTCAACTACACGGATGCTGCAGCGCCCGGCGATGCCGTGCCTGCCGGTCTGACCCGCAATGAAGCCTGCCTCACGCATCCGATTTTCAGCCGTTACCGTTCCGAAACCGAGTTGCTGCGCTATATGCGTAAGCTGTCCGACCGCGACCTGGCGCTGGACCGCGCCATGATTCCGCTCGGTTCCTGCACCATGAAACTCAATGCCACCGCCGAAATGATTCCGGTCACTTGGCCGGAATTCGGGACCCTGCATCCGTTCGCGCCGGTCGAACAGGCCTTGGGGTATTACGAACTGTTTGATGATCTGAAAAAATGGCTGGTCGAGATTACCGGCTACGATGCGGTATCGCTGCAACCCAACTCGGGTGCCCAGGGCGAGTACGCCGGTCTACTGGCCATCCGCGGCTACCACCATGCCCGTGGCGATCTCAACCGCACCGTCTGCCTGATTCCGTCTTCGGCACACGGGACCAACCCGGCATCGGCCCAGATGGTCGGGATGGACGTGGTCGTGGTCAACTGCGATGCCGATGGCAATGTCGATGTCGACGATCTGCGTGCCAAAGCGGAAAAAAACAGCGCCAATTTGGCGGCATTGATGGTGACCTATCCGTCCACGCACGGCGTATTCGAAGAGCGCATCCGTGAAATCTGCGATATCGTGCACCAGCACGGCGGCCAGGTTTACATGGACGGTGCCAACATGAATGCCCAAGTCGGCCTGTCGCGTCCGGGCGATTTCGGTGCCGACGTTTCACACCTTAATCTGCACAAAACCTTCTGCATTCCGCACGGCGGCGGCGGCCCGGGCATGGGCCCGATCGGCGTCAAAGCGCATCTGGCCCCGTATCTGCCAGGTCATCCGGTACTGGACGGCGGCACTGCGCCGGTCGGCCCGGTTTCGGCGGCACCGTTCGGTTCCTCATCGATTCTGCCGATCAGCTACGCCTACATCCTGATGATGGGCGGCGAGGGCCTGAAGCTGGCGACCGAAGTGGCGATCCTCAGCGCGAACTACATGGCGGCCCGCCTGCATCCGCATTTTCCGGTGCTGTTCCGCAACCACAATGGCCGCGTTGCGCATGAGTGCATCATCGATCCGCGTCCACTAAAAGATGCCTGTGGCGTGAGTGTGGATGACATCGCCAAACGCTTGATTGATTTCGGCTTCCACGCCCCGACCATGAGCTTCCCGGTGCCGGGAACACTGATGATCGAGCCGACCGAATCGGAGGCCAAGGTGGAGCTGGACCGCTTCTGTGATGCGATGATTGCCATCCGCAACGAGATTGCCGAGGTCCAGAACGGGCGGTTTGCCATTGAACACAGTCCGCTGCGCCATGCGCCGCATACCGTCTTCGATCTCGCCGATGCCGAATGGAAGCGTCCGTACTCGCGTGAGGAGGGGGTATTCCCGGCCGGCAGCGCGCGTCAGGACAAATACTGGAGTCCGGTCGGCCGCGTTGATAACGTCTATGGTGACCGCAATCTGATCTGCATCTGCCCGACGCCGGACGATTACCGCTGAACAGGCTGTTCATGAGATTGACCCAAAACGGAGAGGATTATCCTCTCCGTTTTGCTTCCGTGGGCGGCCGTCGGCGTGTTCATGACAAGCTGGAGTTCGGATACTGACGTATTTCCGGCATTGCTGGACAATAGCGGTGGATTCCGCTAAAATTCTCACTCGCCTAAACCGCCTTTTTACGGCCTTTGTGCAATGCAAAGTCTTGCCGTGGGAAGAACCTTAACTTTTTGAAAAGGCGAGCTTTGTGACCCAATCAGCCATTCTCGCTCTCGAAGACGGTACCGTATTCGAGGGTCTTTCCGTAGGCGCAACCGGAATTTCGGTCGGTGAAGTGGTGTTCAATACCGCCATGACCGGTTACCAGGAAATCCTGACCGACCCTTCCTACAGCCGGCAACTGGTCACCTTGACCTATCCGCACATCGGCAATACCGGGATTACCGTTCAGGATAACGAATCCAATCAGGTCTATGCCGCTGGATTGATAGTGCGCGATGTGCCGCGCCGGGCCAGCAGTTGGCGCAATCAGATTGATTTGCCGGAATGGCTGAAGCAGAACGGTATCGTCGCCATTTCCGACATCGATACCCGCAAACTGACCCGCATCCTGCGCAATAGCGGTGCCCAGAGCGGCACCCTGATGGCCGGCGTGATCGACATCGACCACGCCATCGAGGCGGCCCGCAAGTTCGCCGGACTGAAAGGCATGGATCTGGCCAAGGTGGTGTCCTGCACCGCCCCTTATGCTTGGACCGATGGCCAGCTCGATCTCAACAGCCAGACTTACGTACAGGCGCCGGAGCGATTCCATGTGGTCGCCTATGATTTCGGGGTCAAGCACAATATCCTGCGCATGTTGGCCGAACGCGGCTGCCGCATTTCGGTAGTGCCTGCCCAGACCGCGGCCGAGCAGGCTCTGGCCCTGAACCCGGATGGCATCTTCCTGTCCAACGGCCCCGGCGATCCGGCGCCCTGTGATTATGCGATTGCCGCCATCAAAACCTTCATCGCCCGTCAAATTCCGACCTTCGGCATCTGCCTCGGCCATCAGCTGCTGGGTCTGGCCAGCGGCGCCGCAACCTTGAAAATGAAGTTCGGCCATCACGGCGCCAACCATCCGGTACAGGATCTCGATTCGAAGCGGGTGATGATCACCTCGCAGAACCACGGATTCGCCATCGATGAAAGCAGCCTGCCGGCCAATGTTCGGGTCACCCACCGGTCCCTGTTCGATCAATCGAACCAAGGCATTGCCCTCACCGATGCGCCGGCTTTCAGCTTCCAAGGACACCCGGAAGCCAGTCCCGGCCCGCACGATGTGGCCTACCTATTCGACAAGTTCATTACGCTGATGGAGAAACGCTGATGCCCAAGCGTACTGACATCAAAACCATCCTGATTATCGGTGCCGGTCCCATCGTCATCGGCCAGGCCTGCGAGTTCGACTACTCCGGCGCACAGGCCTGCAAGGCCCTGCGCGAAGAAGGTTACCGCGTGGTGCTGGTCAATTCGAATCCGGCCACTATCATGACCGACCCGGACATGGCCGATGCGGTTTACATCGAACCGATCAATCCGGCCACGGTCGAACGCATCATCGCCAAGGAAAAACCGGATGCGCTGTTGCCGACCATGGGCGGCCAAACTGCGCTCAACTGCGCGCTGGCCATGGCCGACGAAGGCACACTCGCAAAGTATGGCGTGCAGCTGATCGGCGCGTCACCCGATGCCATCCGCATGGCTGAAGACCGCGAGCTGTTCCGTGTCGCCATGGCCGAAATCGGCCTGGATTGCCCGAAAGCGGAAATCGCCCGCAGTCTCGAGCAGGCGCTCGACATCCAGACCCGCGTGGGATATCCCACCATCATCCGCCCAAGCTTCACGCTTGGTGGCAGCGGCGGCGGAATCGCCTACAACCGCGAAGAATTCCTGGAAATCACCAAGCGCGGTCTTGATCTGTCGCCGACCACCGAAGTGCTGATCGAGGAATCAGTGCTGGGTTGGAAGGAATACGAAATGGAAGTGGTGCGCGACACCGCCGACAACTGCATCATCGTCTGTTCAATCGAAAATCTCGACCCGATGGGCGTGCACACCGGCGACTCGATTACCGTGGCGCCGGCGCAGACCCTGACCGACAAGGAATACCAGCGTCTGCGTGACGCCTCGATTGCCGTGCTGCGCAAAATCGGCGTCGATACCGGCGGATCAAACGTGCAGTTCGGCATCAATGCCGAAAACGGCCGCGTAGTGGTCATCGAGATGAACCCGCGCGTGTCGCGCTCGTCGGCGCTGGCCTCGAAAGCCACCGGTTTTCCGATCGCGAAAGTCGCCGCCAAGCTGGCCGTGGGTTATACGCTGGACGAACTTCGCAATGAGATCACCGGCGGCGCCACGCCGGCCTCGTTCGAACCGACGATCGACTACGTCGTCACCAAAATTCCGCGCTTCGCATTTGAGAAATTTCCGGCCGCCGATGCCCGTCTGACCACGCAGATGAAGTCAGTCGGTGAAGTCATGGCCATGGGTCGGACCTTCCAGGAGTCGGTACAGAAAGCATTGCGCGGTCTGGAAATCGGCAAGGTTGGCTTCGACCCGACCGGCGCCGCTGCTCAGGGCGAAGACGGGCTGCTACGCATCAAACGCGAACTAAAAGAACCGGGGCCTGAACGGCTGTTCCAGGTCGCCGAGGCCTTCCGTGCCGGTCTGAGTGTCGATGAGGTTTTCCAGCTCAGCTTCATAGATCCCTGGTTCCTCGACCAGATCGAGGAACTGATCGCCATCGAGGCGGAAATCACCAACGGCGGTCTGCCGGCTTTGGATGCCGTCCGTATGCGTCACCTCAAGCGCAAGGGCTTTTCCGATGCCCGCATCGCCCAGCTGGTCGGCACAGACGAATCCGCCGTGCGTGCGCTTCGCCATGCGCTGAAAGTGCGTCCAACCTATAAACGCGTCGATTCCTGCGCCGCGGAATTCGCCACCGATACCGCTTACCTGTATTCCACCTACGAGGATGAGTGCGAAGCGGCACCGACCGATCGCAAGAAAATCATCGTACTCGGCGGTGGCCCGAACCGGATCGGGCAGGGCATCGAGTTCGATTACTGCTGCGTGCATGCCTCCCTCGCATTACGCGAGGACGGTTTCGAAACCATCATGATCAACTGCAACCCGGAAACGGTGTCCACCGATTTCGATACTTCCGACCGCCTGTATTTCGAACCGCTGACCTTCGAAGACGTGATGGAGATCGTCGAATTGGAAAAACCGGTCGGCGTCATCGTCCAGTACGGCGGCCAGACTCCGTTGAAGCTGGCGCGTGCACTCGAAGCCGCCGGTGCGCCGATTATCGGCACCTCGCCGGATTCCATCGATTGGGCGGAAGACCGTGAACGCTTCCAGAGCCTGGTCGAGGAACTTGGTCTGCTGCAGCCGCCGAACCGCACGGCACGAAATGCCGAACAGGCCATCGCGATGGCAAATGAAATCGGATATCCGCTGGTGGTGCGCCCGAGCTATGTGCTTGGCGGACGTGCCATGGAAGTGGTGTATTCCGACGAAGACCTGTCGCGTTATATCCGCGAGGCGGTCCAGGTTTCCAATGATTCGCCGGTGCTGCTTGATCGTTTCCTCGATCATGCCGTTGAAGTCGACGTCGATATCATCGCCGACATGGAAGGCAATGTCCTGATTGGCGGCATCATGGAGCATATCGAGGAAGCCGGCGTGCATTCCGGGGATTCGTCCTGCTCGTTGCCGCCATACACCCTCAGTGCCGATATTCAGGATCGTTTGCGTGTGCAGGTCAGCCAAATGGCGAAAGCCCTGAAGGTTGTGGGATTGATGAACACCCAGTTCGCCATCCAGGGCGATACCATCTTCGTGTTGGAAGTAAATCCCCGCGCCTCTCGGACGGTTCCGTTCGTGTCGAAAGCCATTGGCGTGCCGCTGGCAAAAATCGCCGCACGGTGCATGGCTGGCCGCAGTCTGGCATCCCAGAATGCCGTACGTGAAATCATTCCACCTTACTACTCGATCAAGGAAGCGATTTTCCCATTTGCCAAGTTCCAGAACGTCGATCCCATCCTCGGGCCGGAAATGCGTTCCACCGGTGAAGTCATGGGTGTCGGTCGGACCTTCAGCGAAGCCTTCGGCCGGGCCGAAGAGGCGGCCGGAATCCGGGTACCGCAGGTCGGCAAGGCCTTCGTATCGGTGCGTGAGGTCGATAAACCGCGTCTGGTTGAAATCGCGCAATCGCTGCTGAAGAAGGGATTCAGTCTGGTCGCTACGCACGGTACCGCCGCCTATCTGCGCGGGCAGGGACTGCCCTGTGATGCCATCAATAAGGTGGCCGAAGGTCGTCCGCACATCGTCGATCTGATCAAGAACGGCGAAATCAACTACATCGTCAATACCACCGAAGGCAAGCAGGCCATCGCGGACTCGTTCTCAATCCGGCGCGAAGCCCTGCAGCACCGGTTGGTCTATTCGACCACCATCCCCGGCGCCAAGGCGTTGATCCAGTCCATCGAAACCCGTGACAATCCGCGGGTCTGGTCCCTGCAGGAACTGCATGGGGAATTGAACGGATGAGCACCATTGTTCCATTGACCCAAGCCGGAGCCATCCGGCTGCGCGCGGAGCTGGAAAACCTGAAGTCGGTCAAGCGGCCGCAGGTCATCGAAGCCATTGCCGAAGCACGCGCCCACGGCGATCTCAAGGAGAACGCGGAGTACCATGCGGCACGAGACCAGCAGAGCTTCATCGAAGGCCGTATCCAAGAACTGGAGTACACGCTTTCGCACTGCCAGATCATCGAAGTCGGCAAGCTCAAAGCAGGTTCGAAAGTGGTGTTCGGCGCCACGGTCGAGCTGGTCGATGTCGAAACCGACGCCACCGTCATCTACATGATCGTCGGCGACCTTGAAGCTGATCTGAAACAGCAGCGCATTTCGATTTCATCACCGATAGCGCGCGCCCTGATCGGCAAGCATGAAGGTGATGCCATCACGATACTGGCACCGGGCGGCAACCGCGAATATGAAATTACCGCGGTCCGCTACATCGATTGAGCATGTCGGATTATGGCACCTGCGTCATCCTGCTGCCGGAGAAACGGTTTTTTTCCGGTCAGCAGCTCTCGGATGGGTTCATCCGTTACGCACGCCGTTTCGGTCTCGAGACCTGCGAACCCGCTGAAAGCCGGCAGCTGCAGCGCCATTTCAGTTGTCAATCCGGCTACAGCTGGCCCGTGGCGGCACTGTGCAGACAGCATGATTCGGGCGATGCCGGCACCTACTGCTGGTTAAGGGCCGATCCGATTTATCTGCAGGCGGAGATTCGCGGTGCGCGTGTGATGGCCTGTAGTGATTTCGGACTGGGCCCGGACGATGTAATGGCCGTAGTTTCGGCGCTTCAACCGGCATTTGCCGACTATGGCTTCACTTTTTCTGCAGGCAACGACGGCAGCTTCTACATTCGATGTCCTGAGAATACTGAATTGCCTGATTTTCTGCCCGTCATGGATCTGCTTGGCTGTGACCTTGCCGGACAGCTCAGCGCTAGCCGCACCTGGACCGCATTGTTCAATGAATGTCAGATTTCCCTGCATAACCATCCACTGAACGTTCAACGTCAACGTGACCGACAGCTGCCGGTTAACGGACTCTGGTTCTGGGGCGGAGGGGTATTGCCGACATCCGTGGCCCACAGCTTCAAATCGGTGACCTCAACGGACCCTGTCATTCGAGCGCTGGAAAACAGCTCGAATCCGAAACGTGGCAGGGACGTCCTCGTCGATCTGCGGCATGTCCGGTCCTGGCCGGAAGTGGAGTCGCACTTCGATCCGCTCCGAAACACGCTATTCGACTTCGCGGACGGCACACGCTGGTGCTGGAGACCTTCATGGCGCCTGCGGTTCTGGCGTCGGAAATCAATTCCCGTCTTCTGAATCCCCGGCCGCTTCCGGCTTGCCCTTGTCGATGAATTCGGGGGAGAAGGGAATCAAGAATGAAGCGCCTTTTCCTAGAGGGTCGACTTTGCCGAATCGTGTTTCGCACAGGGTTTCATTGGCACGGATTTCCTGTTCCGGGAGCTTCGGTCGTTTTTCTTCGCCGCCTGCGCCTTGTAGAAGAAGCTGGCCGAATTCACGGGTGAAGGTCTCGATCAAGGCGTAGGCATCGCCGATCGAGGATACCTTAGCACTGTTGAATACGGGATTCGCACCCTTTGCCCAACGCATGAATGCCAGTGTTCCTGCATCATTGCTTGCGCGCGCATCCAGGGCAATCGCGCCCATGCCGACCGGAATGCGGAAGGGACCGGGAACAAAGGTATCGACCGCTGCGGATAGGCCGGCAATGGACTTGGATGTCGGAGTGATGCCGGTCAGGGAGACGTCAACGCGCATCGCCTCACCGGATGCTTCGGGATCTGCAGCCAGATATTGGCCGAGCCGGGTGCAGATGGAGCGATTCAGGGCATTGCTGATCAGGGCCAGCTGTTCGGGACTGATGTCAGGATTTTCAGCAGGCAAACTCAGTGCGATGTCCGGCAATGCATAACGGCTGATTTTCGAGAGCCGCTCGGCATCAAGGTAACGCGATACGCTCCGCCCCTGTTCCTCGGTGACCGTCTCGAGCGGCTTGTCGGCAACCAGTTGATTGCCGTTCGGCTGTGGAATGCTGGCGCAGGCATTCAGTAATACGATAAGAACGAAAATGCCGATTTTACCGAACATGGCCCACACTCTGGATGATTACCTCGCATAAGAGTACACGGAAGTCCGGTTGCCCATGTCAAGACCGTCTGAAGGCCGGCATTCCGACACGCAATGACATTATCCCTGAGGTCCGGCCGTTGTTAACGATGGATTCCCCGTCTATCATGACAGCATGTTGCCGAACCGTTCCATCCAACAGCGTTCTTTTGCTCCGGAATCCGCCCGCTTGCATGAATCCGCCTTATTGAGCCGGATTTATGCCGCCCGTGGCATTGAACGTGCCGAACAGATCGATCTCAGTCTCCAGCATCTGTTTCCGCCGGACACGATGCGTGGTTTGGAGAATGCCGTAGCCTTGGTGATGGATGCCATCGCCCGGCAATCGCGCATCGTCGTTGTCGGGGATTTCGACTGCGACGGTGCCACCGGAACAGCGGTCGCGGTCCGGGGGCTGCGTATGCTCGGCGCGGAGCAGGTGTTGTTCAAGGTTCCGCACCGTGTCCGCCACGGCTACGGATTGACGCCCGGTCTGGTTGAAGATCTGGCGGACATGAATCCGGACCTGATCATCACCGTGGACAGCGGCATTGCCTGCAATCCTGGCGTGGCGGCGGCAAATCTCCGCGGATACCGTGTGCTGGTTACCGATCATCATCTTCCGGGTGATGTCCTGCCGTCGGCAGCAGCCATACTCAATCCGAATCAGCCGGGTTGCGGATTTCCGAGCAAGGCCTTGGCCGGCGTCGGGGTCATTTTCTATCTGCTTGTGGCGGTACGTGCGGCCCTGCGGTCCCAAAAAGCTCCCGGTGCCGATGCCGACTTGTCTGCACTGTTGGATTTGGTGGCCATCGGTACCATTGCCGACATGGTCAAGCTGGATGCCAACAACCGGCGGCTGGTGCGCGCGGGGCTTGCGCGCATCAATGCCGGCCGCTGTCAGCCGGGCGTCTCGGCACTGGCGCGTATCGGCGGTCTGGAACCGGGCAAGATCGATGCCATTGACATCGGGTTCCGGATCGGTCCGAAAATCAATGCCGCCGGCCGGCTTGAGGATATGGCTTTGGGCATCGAATGTCTTTTGGCCGATGATCCGCAATGCGCCATGGAGATGGCGGAAAATCTGCATGCCATCAATCTTGAACGGCAACACCTTCAGCAGGACATGCTGGATGACGCCGAGATGATGTTTGCCTCGATTGATTTGGGCGCATTCCCGGATCAGAAATGCCTGATTCTGCATCAGCCGGACTGGCATCCCGGCATCATTGGTCTGGTGGCTTCGCGCATGAAAGACCGCATCCACCGACCCGTATTGGTTTTTGCTCCCAGCGAGCCGGACGGTTCGGAATTGCGGGGTTCATGCCGTTCGATACCGGGGTTTCACATCCGGGATGCCTTGGCTTTGGTCGATGCCAGACATCCGGGAATGATCGCACGCTTCGGCGGGCATGCCATGGCGGCAGGACTCACGCTGGACCGCGGAATGTTTCCCGTGTTTTGTCAGGCATTCATGGCCATTGTCTCGGAAACGCTCGATCCGGATCTGCTGCAGGAAATCCTCCTGACCGACGGGCCACTGACCGAAAAGGAACTGTGCAGGGATACCGCGGTGATGTTGGCCGATTCCGGCCCCTGGGGCCAGGGCTTTCCGGTGCCGGTATTCGACAATGCTTTCGAGGTCCTCGGCTGGCAGGTTCTGAAGGACAAACACCTCAAGCTGCAACTCAAGCCGGTGGATGGCACGATAGGCATTCAGGCCATCCATTTCAACGGTTACTCCGGAGAGGCGCCGCCGTCGCGGGTCCGCGTGGTTTATGAATTGCAAACTAATGATTTCAGGGAAAGGCGTGAAGTTCAGTGCCTTATCCGTTACATGCAGCCTGTATAGACTCATTAAGGGAATTCTAACCACCCCCAGTAAATTCCAAGTGTTAGCGCATGAATAGCCCCCAGCACCATGCTTCGGGGGCTATTTTGTTTGATGCCAGGCAAGGTCACTGTATTCGACAGGGCAGCTCTGATACAATAGAATACTGATTATCTTGAATTTTTCACTGCATGGAACTGAATCCGATCCGCAACCGCATCGCCGAGTTGCAAGAGCGTGTCACCTCGCTCAGGGGGTATCTTTGACTTCGACAATAAAGTCGAGCGTCTGGAAGAAGTAAACCGCGAGCTGGAAAGTCCGCAGATCTGGAATGAGCCTGAAAAAGCCCTGGCGCTCGGCAAAGAGCGGGCAAGTCTGGACAAGACTGTCTCTGAAATCCGCGGAACGCTTGACGGTCTCGGCGAAGCGCTGGAATACCTCGAACTGGCCGAAATGGAAAACGACGAAGGCATCGTCGAGTCGGTCACCGGGGATGTCGCCAAGATTGCCGAACGTGTTGAAAAGCTGGAATTCCGTCGGATGTTCTCCGGCGAGCAGGACCATACCAACTGCTTCGTCGACATCCAGGCCGGTGCTGGCGGTACCGAGGCCCAGGACTGGGCCGAGATTGTGCTGCGCATGTACCTGCGCTTCTGCGAAGCCCGTGGCTGGAAAACCGAGCTGATGGAAGCCTCTGACGGCGATGTGGCCGGCATCAAAAGCGCCACGTTCCGCGTCGAGGGTGAATATGCCTACGGCTGGCTGAAAACCGAAATCGGCGTACACCGTCTGGTGCGCAAGTCGCCCTTCGATTCCGATAACCGCCGGCATACCTCGTTCTGCTCGGTATTCGTCAGCCCGGAAGTCGATGACAATATCGAAATCGAAATCAATCCGGCGGATCTGCGGACCGATGTCTACCGTTCATCCGGTGCCGGCGGCCAGCACGTCAATAAAACCGAATCGGCAGTCCGGATTACCCATATTCCGACCAATACCGTCGTGGCCTGCCAGATCGAACGTTCCCAGCACGGCAACCGTGACCGGGCCATGAAGATGTTGAAAGCCAAGTTGTACGAACTCGAGCTGATGAAACGCAATTTCGAGAAGGATGCGCTTGAGGCGACCAAATCCGATATCGGCTGGGGCAGCCAGATCCGCAGTTACGTACTCGATCAGAGCCGGATCAAGGATCTGCGTACCGGCATCGAACGTACCGACACTCAGAAAGTCCTCGACGGCGATCTCGACGAGTTCGTCGAAGCCAGTCTTAAAGCCGGGCTGACCGCCGGCGCCGGCCGCAGTAACTGATTCAAGGAACCGTATGAACGAGAACATCACCGAACAGCCGCAGGACGAAAACCAGCTCATTGCGGAACGACGCGCTAAACTCCGTGCGCTCCGTGAGCAGGGCATCGCTTATCCGAATGATTTCGTGCGCGCCGATTATGCCAGCGATCTGCAGGACGAATACGCCGACAAGGAGCGTTGGACCACAGAGGCGCTTCAGGAAATTGACCGCAGCGTACAGATTGCCGGACGGCTGATGGCCAAACGCGTCATGGGCAAGGCCAGTTTCGCGCAGCTGCAGGATATGTCCGGCCGTATCCAGCTCTATCTGGCGGGTGCCGATCTGGGCGAAGTCTACGAATCCTTCAAGCACTGGGATGTCGGCGATATCATCGGTGTCAGCGGCATGCTGACCCGGACCAAGACCGGTGAGCTGTCGGTCAAGGGCAAAAGCCTGCGACTACTGACCAAATCCCTGCGTCCGCTACCCGACAAGTGGCATGGCCTGTCCGATGTCGAGCAGCGTTACCGGCAGCGCTATGTCGATCTGATCGTGACCCCGGAAGCACGCGAAGTGTTCATCAAACGTTCGCAGGTGATTTCGGCCCTACGCAATTGGCTGGATGCTCAGCGCTTCCTGGAAGTGGAAACGCCGATGATGCATTACATCCCTGGCGGCGCCACGGCCAAACCGTTCATGACCCACCACAACGCGCTCGGACTGGATCTTTATCTGCGTGTGGCACCGGAGCTTTATCTGAAACGGTTGACTGTTGGCGGTCTTGAGCGCATCTATGAAATCAACCGCAATTTCCGCAACGAGGGGGTGTCCACCCGCCACAACCCGGAATTCACCATGCTCGAACTGTATGAGGCCTATGCCACCTACAACGAGATCATGGATTTGACCGAGGGCATGATCCGCGCCGCTGCTGAAAAAGTCCTGCCATCCATGCAGGCACATTGGGATGGGGCCGACATCGATCTGTCCCAACCGTTCAAGCGCTGGACCATGACCGATGCGGTACTCGCGCATAACCCGCAGATTTCCGCCGCCGACATCCGTGATGTTGCTGCCATGCGCGGGCATTGCGATACGCTTGGTGTCCGCTACAAGTCCGGCTATGGCTGGGGCAAGCTCCTGCTGGAAGTATTCGAGAAGACCGTTGAGCACACACTGGTCCAGCCGACCTTCATCACCCAGCACCCGACAGAAGTCAGCCCCTTGGCCCGCGCCAACGACAACGACGCCGGACTGACCGACCGTTTTGAGCTGTTCATCGGCGGCAAGGAAATCGCCAACGGCTTTTCCGAGCTCAACGATTCCGAAGATCAGGCCGCGCGCTTCGCCGAGCAGGTCAACCAGAAGGAGGGCGGGGATGATGAAGCCATGCACTTCGATGCGGATTACATCCGCGCGTTGGAAGTCGGCCTGCCGCCGACCGGCGGCCTCGGAGTCGGCATCGATCGCCTGGTGATGATGCTGACCGGCTCTGCATCCATCCGCGATGTGCTGTTGTTCCCGTACATGCGGCCTGTGAATGACTGAATAAAAAGGGCGCCGAGGCGCCCTTTTTTCATGCTTCTATCGGGGTATCCCGCAACTCACGCCGCAGTATCTTGCCCACATTGGTTTTCGGCAGTTCGGTCCGGAACTCGATGACCTTCGGCTGTTTATAGCCGGTCAGGTGCTCACGGCAGTAATGCTTGATGTCCTCGGCGGTAATCGATTGATCTTTGCGGACCACCACGATCTTGACGGCCTCTCCGGATTTTTCGTCCGGAACACCGACCGCAGCCACTTCCAGAATGCCTGGCATTGCGGCGATGACATCCTCGATTTCATTCGGATATACATTGAAGCCGGATACCAGAATCATGTCCTTTTTGCGGTCGACGATATAGAAGAAGCCCTTATCGTCCATCTTGGCGATGTCGCCGGTATGCAGCCAGCCTTCGGCATCGATGACCTTGGCGGTTTCATCCGGGCGCTGCCAGTAGCCCTGCATGACCTGCGGACCCTTCACACATAGCTCGCCGATTTCGCCCTGCGGCAGGATGTTGCCATCGTCGTCCTTGATGCAGCAGTATGTCGAGGAAACAGGCAGACCGA
>Ga0315906_10007141_pt1 | contig 13651 bp, 10 predicted proteins | sample LakEriMetagenome_4_FD_203526 | JGI IMG/M metagenome (GOLD analysis project Ga0315906, IMG submission 203526) | Freshwater fungal communities from buoy surface, Lake Erie, Ohio, United States - Buoy 2 MA122 | ecosystem: Environmental > Aquatic > Freshwater > Lake > Lake biofilm | place: USA...
CAAAGGGCGGGGTGAGTTCTTTCACTTCTTTCTAACTGCTCGTCGAGCGGAGCCGAGACGAGAGTCTGGTTAGTATATGTACCCCTCGGCTCCGCTCGGGGTACAAACCTCGGCTCCGCTCGGGGTAAAAAACATTTCGCCCCTCTGGGGCTATTATGATTTCGCCCCTCTGGGGCGGGATTCTAGTAACAGCTCCTGGGCTCCACAAACTGTTCGTCGAGCGAAGCCGAGACGAGAATCTGATGTGTTCATGTACCCCTCGGCTCCGCTCGGGGTACAGACCTCGGCTTCGCTCGGGGTAAAAAACATTTCGCCCCTCTGGGGCGGGATTCTAGTAACAGCTCCTGGGCTCCACAAACTGTTCGTCGAGCGAAGCCGAGACGAGAATCTGATGTGTTCATGTACCCCTCGGCTCCGCTCGGGGTACAGACCTCGGCTTCGCTCGGGGTAAAAAACATTTCGCCCCTCTGGGGCGGGATTCTAGTAACAGCTCCTGGGCTCCACAAACTGCTCGTCGAGCGGAGCCGAGACGAGAGTCTGGTGAGTATATGTACCCCTCGGCTCCGCTCGGGGTACAAACCTCGGCTCCGCTCGGGGTACACTCGGCTCCGATCGGGGTACAGACCTCGGCTCCGCTCGGGGTACACTCGGCTGAAACTGTTCGTCGAGCGAAGCCGAGACGAGAGTCTTATGTGTATATGTACCCCTCGGCTTCGCTCGTGGTGCACTCGGCACTGCTCGGGGTACAAACCTCGGCTTAGCTCGGGGTGCAAACACAATTGCTACTCTGAAGATATTGTATCAATATTGATAATTACACAAATACATACTAAATAGGTCAAATATTTCGATAAATAATAGCAAATAGGGGCAAATGTGTATATAATGAGTAGAAGGAGTTGTATGTGGATAGTCGAGATTGTTCTATTGTTTTGATTTAGTCAATTATTAGGGGATTATCATGAAAAGATACTCAACTGTATTATGGGTTGTAATTCTATATTGTGTTTCAAATGCTCTTTTGCTTGCAGAAATACCAAGATCATTGTCTGTACAGGGAATATTATCGAATTCAGCATATGATATTGATAAAGTTCACATCATTAAAACAACTTTATATTCTGCGAAATCGGATGACAATGTGCTTTTTACTCAATTTGACACCTTGCACATAGAGAAGAATGGATTATTTGCAATCAATCTTGGAAAAGATGAGGGTCTACCGTTATCCATTCCTTTTGACAGACAGTATGTAGTGGAATTTTCGGTGAATGGAATCGTGATGCCCATGCGTATGCCACTACAATCCGTGCCATATGCAATCACCTCAGAGAAGGTATCCGAGAATTCTGTTGAATTGCGACATCTCAGTGAAGACCTCAAGAGTGTTTTGCAATTGAATGATGATTCTGAAAAGGGTGAAATGAAGCTTGCGAACTATGTCTCAGGACATCGTGCTGTCATTGCCGGAGGAGATGAGAATAGAACATCTGCGAGCTATGCTTCAATATTGGGTGGATATTCCAATAGTGTCACAGGAACATATGGTACAATTGCCGGTGGACAAAGCAATGCTTCATCCGGAAGTTGGTCATTTGTCGGAGGAGGCTTATCAAATAGAGCATTAGGTACATTCACGACAGTGACCGCAGGTGCAAATAATATTGTTTCGAGTTCAGCTTCATATGGTTCAATAGGTGGAGGTGGTTTTAATCAAATTGGTGGATTATATGCCACAATAGCGGGTGGAAATTCGAATACCGCCAGTGGAAATTATGCGAATATTGGAGGAGGTAATTCGAATAGAACGATGCAAGACTTCTCCACAATATCCGGTGGTAATAGTAATAATGCGGGAGGTTTTGCCTCAACAATAGGTGGTGGTATAAACAATGTATCTTCCGGTCAACATTCCTTCATCGGAGGAGGAAAAGATAATATTGCAATAGGAATGAGTGCTGTAGTAGCCGGTGGATTGTCCAATAATGCTTCAGGCATGAGCTCGGGAATAAGCTCAGGACAAAGCAATATAGTAACCGGTTCTCACTCAATTGTATCCGGCGGTTTAAACAATAGGATCACATCAATCGGATCAATCATATCAGGTGGAATCAATAATTCGATTACTACAAATTATGCTACTGTTTCAGGTGGTTCAACAAATATCATAGCTGCAAACTTTGGTACGATATCAGGCGGTGGATCAAATACCATTACAAGCACTGCTACTTTTTCCACGATTTCTGGCGGACAAAACAATATTGTTCAAGGAAGATTTTCAGGAATAGTTGGTGGTTTTTCAAATATTATCTCACAGAACTCTTCGAATACCAATGTTTCGGGTGGAGATTCCAATCAAATCACCCATACATCTTCAGGCATTAGTAATAATTCAGCGATTTCCGGAGGTCGCAGAAATACGATATCTAATTCAAGCTTTTCATCCATCAATGGCGGAAGATTGAATTCACTTTCTTTGTTGAGTGATAATAGTATGATTGGTGGCGGCTCTGGAAATTCAGTTTCCGGAAGTGATCATGCAGTCATTGCAGGAGGTAAAAGCAATGGTATTTCAACCGGTTCACATGGGGCAGCTGTTTCAGGTGGTGAGAACAATACAATCGGAACTGGTTCATTGCATGCATTCATCGGATCTGGATTGAATAATGCGATTGGAAACAATAGTATGCAATCGTTGATTGCCGGTGGAAATGAAAATACAATCAGTAATGGTTCGCCATTTTCTTCCGTGCTTTCAGGATTTTCAAATCAATTGAATGGTGATTATTCAGTTCTCACGGGAGGCCTTGAAAATTCTATCAATGGAGATCATGGATATATCGGTGGAGGCGAGATAAACTCAATTACAGGTTCAAATGGAACAATCATTGGTGGCCGAAATAATAGAATTACATCCAATGCAGAGTACGGAACAATCATCGGTGGGAGAAACAACACTGTTGAATCAGATCATGCAATCACGATTGGTCAGTCAAATACAGTATTGGCAGTCAATGGCATTGCGATTGGTCAATCAAATGGAACATCATCCGGTGGGATAAACAGTGTGTCAATAGGGAGCAATAATAATCTCAGTGCAGCACATTCTTTTGCGATCGGTACGGGAAATATTGCTACTTCTCAACATGAGTTTGCAATTGGAGCATATTCAGATGATGCCTTTAATCCTGCAAGTACTTCAAATACTTCCTTTACGGGAAATCGAAAATTCTCTTTTGGAATTGGTACATCAACAAGCCAAAGAAAGAATGCAATCACTGTATTTGATCATGGGAATACACTGATTCAAGGAAAACTAATGGTAACAGATACTGCATTTCTTAACATCGCATCAATTGCAAACAATACTTCAATTGGTGGTTCAGTGAATATTGCCGGAAATCTTACTATTGGGGGAATATTAAGTATGACAGGTACAATTGTGTCATCGAATCTCTCAGGAACAAATACCGGAGATATTACGATTGGAACAGCAAATGGACTGAGTTTGAGTGGTCAAGTATTATCATTGGATACAGCAACCATTACATCTAATGGTGCAATGACATATCATGATAAAGTAAAGTTGAATGCACTTCCAAATCAGATTTCATCTGGAGCTTTTTTACCTACAAAAGTTACAGCAGAACAAAGAAATGCACTCACTAATTTGGAAGCCGGCATGATTGCATTCTGCTCCAACTGTGGTTTGCAGGGTGAATTACAATACTATAGCGGTACAAACTGGGCAACATTCACGGGTGATCCGGTAGCAAGCTTGAATGGCTTTTCAAAAACTCAAATTGGTACTGACATCAATGCAATTTCTCAAGAGGATCATGTAGGTCAAATAAATTCAATTGATCTGAGCTATGATGGTTCTGTTCTTGCAGTGGGTTTTCCATCAAATGGAGCAGTTAATACAAATGGATTGGTGAAAGTGTTTAAATGGAGTGGTTCATCATGGATTCAATTGGGAAGTGATATCACTGGTGAAGCTGCATATGATCAATTTGGAGCAGCTGTCTCAATTTCAAATAATGGTAGAATTTTGGCAATTGGTGCTCCACAGAATGATGGAGGAGGATCAAATGCTGGATCTGTCAGAATCTATAATTGGAATGATACAACATGGACCCAAGAAGGCAGTGATATTGATGGTAATAGTTCAAATCTACAAGTAGGAACGAATGTTGATCTATCAGGTGATGGTAAGATGCTCGCAATACTTTCATCCAATGCCATATTTAGATTTTATAGAAAATCAGCATCTATTTGGTCGCAAGTAAATAGTGATATTGGATTAGGAAGATCTATATCTTTTTCGATTGATGGAAGACTTGTGGCCGTTTCTGATATTAATCATGTGAATGTTTATTATGATAATGGTACAAATTGGACTAAAAAAGGTGGATCACATATTGATGTAAATTCTGAGACAATGGCAAATGTATCAATCAATCATGATGGGAATATCATTGCCATTGGAATTCCACTCAATGATGCAAATGGAAGTAATGCAGGAAAAGTAAAAGTTATGCAATGGAATGGCTTTCATTGGATAAATAAAGGTCTAGATATCTTAGGTGAATCAGCGGGTGATTTTTTTGGCTTTTCTGTCTCTCTATCATCTGATGGAAACAAACTGATAGCCGGAGGACCAAATAATGATGGTAATGGAAGTGATTCCGGACATGCAAGAGTCTATCAATGGAATGGTGAAAACTGGATTCAACAAAACACAGATATTGATGGGGAAGCAGCCGGCGATAATTGTGGAAGTAGTGTCGTGATTTCGGGAGATGGAACAAGAGTGGCTATTGGAGCAACTGAAAATGATGGTGGTGCAGTCAATGGCGGACATGTTCGAGTGTTCAAATAATATACACCCTCCCCTCGGCTCCGCTCGGGGTAAAAAACATTTCGCCCCTCTAGGGCTATTATGATTTCGCCCCTCTGGGGCGGGATTCTAGTAACAGCTCCTAGGCTCCACAAACTGTTCGTCGAGCGAAGCCGAGATGAGAGTCTGTTGTGTATATGTACCCCTCGGCTTCGCTCGGGGTACAGCACTCGGCTTCGCTCGGGGTACAGCACTCGGCTTCGCTCGGGGTACAGCACTCGGCTTCGCTCGGGGTACACTCGGCTCCGCTCGGGGTACAGACACTCGGCTTCGCTCGGGGTACAGACCTCGGCTTCGCTCGGGGTACAGACACAACAGCCCCATCGGGGCGACATCATAGTAACAGTCTCACCCCAATATCTTCACACACTCTTCCACATGTGCGCATATAAAATCGGCTTCGGTAATAACGGAATAATCACCCACAAGAATGGTTTTTGTTCCGGCATGTTTTCCTGCTTGTGCATCGGAGATGCTATCGCCGATCATCCAAGAAGAAGATAAATCGATATCGAGTTTTTGCGCAGCATCGAGGAGCATGCCGGGTGCGGGTTTACGGCGTGATGAGTTGGTGCCGGCGAGATCACTGCAGAATTCTATTGCATCAGGAGTAAAGCCATGATCTGCGAGAAGTGAACACATATGTGCATGAACATTGACAAGATCTTGTTCGGTCATAAGACCTTTTCCAATGCCTTGCTGATTGGTTACAATTACCGTGAGATAGCCATGCGCTTTTGCCCATGCGAATAATGCCAGTGATTCGGGAATGAGCCTGAATTCAGACGGTTTGGTTATATATCCACCGATAATGCGCTCATTGATGATGCCATCTCGGTCGAGAAAAAGTGCTTTGTTCATGCGCGCTCCTTGTCTTTTGAGCATATTTCAGAAGTGATTGTGTCGAGTTCTTTGAATATCGCATCCCATGAAAAATGTTCTTCAATCAGCCGGCGACCATTCATCGCCATTCGTATGCGAAGTTCATCATTGTTCAATAGCTCGATTGCATATTGTGACATCTCTTTATCGTTTTGGGCTATGAATGCATGCTCGCCATGAACTATAGGAATGCCTTGACTTCCGGATTCAGTCGTGATCAATGCACATCCCATCGCAAGCGCCTGCAAAGCTTTGTTCTGAATGCCGGATGCGCCTTTATGTGGATGTAGGAAAATAGCTGCATTATAATAATGGTCCTCAATCACATCCACATTCGGATGAATGGAAATACCATTTCCTTCGAGTTCCAGAATTGCTTTTCCGGGATCTGATCCCGCGATGTTAAGTGTGGCATTAGGAATTGCTTTGCGGATATTTGGGAAAATATCATTCGCGATATGCAATGCCATCATTTCATTTGCATGGACTTGCAATAAACCAATAAACACAATACCTTTTCTTGTTCTGAGTTGTTCTTCGCTCGAAGCAGGCATGGCTTTAAGATCGATACCATTCGTTAGTAGAGCATACTTCGCATTCGGCTTACTTTCCTGCATAGCCCGAATATCAGTTTCAGTCACACATGTCACGCAATCAAATTGTTCGATGATGCTTGGCTCATACGATTTGAGTTTCATGACCTCCCAAGAACGAATCATCTTTTGCAAAAGATTTGATGTCGTGGATACCGAACGAGATTGATACAGCACGCGACAATCCTCGGCGATGAGCAATTTCGGAATAGGAATATGCTTGATATATTCGGCGGTACGCATGAAAAATGCAATCAGCAAATCAAAAGATTGCTCGCGAATTTCACGCTGAACAATCTCATGAAAAGCAGGATCATCATAAAATGCAATTTCAAGTGGTTGATTTGTCCAAAAAGTCTTGATGCATCGCAAACCATTCTTGAATGGAGTCACTGTCACCGTATGGACTTTTATCCCAAGTTCTGTCAAAGGCTTGAGTCTCTCCGGTGTTGGTGCCTCTCCATGTATGCAGGAGATGAGCGTGACATCATGCTCTTTCGATAAATGTTTTAAGAGATGAAATGATTTAATGCGATCACCACCAATGAGCGGAAATGGAAAGCGTGCTGTGAGAAAGAGTATCTTTTTTCGTTTCATGCTTGATCATCTCCATCGGGCAATAAGGCGAAGCGACCTGCAATTTGTTCTTCGACGGAATCAAGAAATCTTGAGGGAGAACCAAGTACCATACCGCTTTCTCTATCGAAAATGTCTATCGGATAGAGCAAATATAGATGCTCTTTCGCGCGAGTGATTGCGACATACATCAGGCGACGCTCCTCTTCGATATGTTCTTCATCGACCAGAGCTTTATTCGGTGGAAATTTACCATCCAAAACCCATGGGATGAATACGGTATTCCATTCCAGTCCTTTCGAGGAATGTATCGTTGAAATCGTGAAAAACTCATCTTCATTGAATTCTTCACCTGCTTCAGCTGATTCAGTTGGTGGTTCGAGAGCCATTTCGGATAGCATGGTCGCGATATCGGTATAGCGCTCAGCGATAGCGGAAAATGTTTCAATGTCTTTCCATCGCTTTGTACTATCATCATGCTTTTTACGAAGAATCGGCCGATAAAATTCTCCGGCCAAAAATAATTTCTCATTCATGCTCAGCGATGGATCTTGCATATGTCTCAAGAGCGCGATCAATCGAAGAATTTCATCTTTTCCGCGTTTGATATCCTGCCAACCATGATCACTCAATAGGTTGAGTTTTCCTGAAGAAATATCATCGGTGATGATGGATGCAGTGCCTGGTCCTACTCCCTCAAGAAGCAATAGCAATCGATGCAAAGCAAGAATATCACTCGGATTATTTGCTATGCGAAAAAATGCGAGCATGTCTTTCACATGCGCTGTTTCTATGAATTTGAATCCACCGAATTTTCTGAATGGTATTTGTGCTTTTGCGAGTTCTATTTCAAGATCGAATGACATATATCCGGATCTCACCAAAGCAGCCATGGCATTCAGTGAAATGCCTTCTTCTCGAAGTTCCAAAATCTGCTGTACGATAAATGCCGATTGCTCTTGCTCATTTCTCGTTGAAATGATCATCGGTTTTTCTTCGGAAATCAATGAACTGAATAATTCCTTTTTATATCCGAAAGATGCAGATTGGAGAACATGATTCGCGCAGTCAAGAATGGGTTGTACAGATCTATAATTCTGCTCGATGGCATAGAGCGCGCAATCTTTAAACAGAGAAGGAAATTCCAAGATATTCGCATGATTGGCACCACGAAAGCTATAAATACTTTGCGCATCATCTCCGACAGCCATCACATTTGCTTGAGAACCGGCAAGAGCTTTAACGATGCGATGTTGGAGACTATTCGTGTCCTGATATTCATCAATCATGATGAATTGATGCTCTTTCTGAAGTTGTGAAGCTATATGTGGTTTGCTTTCAAGCAGCATCAGAAGATAGACAAGCAAATCATCATAATCCATCAAATGATGTTGCCTCTTATAATTCACATACTGCGTGAAGAGTGCGATGATCGCATCAAGCTCTTGAATAAACTGCGGATATTGTTCATGCACGATGGATTCCACTGTCTTGCACATATTGACAGATAATCCATAGATCGTTGCGAGCGTATGCTTTTGAGGAAATCTTCTCTTGGTCTTTTGAGCGGAACTGCGATTCCGAATGAGATTCATTGCATCTTCCATATCAGATTGATCAATCACGGAGAATGTTTGATTGAATCCCAATTCTGTTGCAAAGCGTCTGAGTGTACGATGAGCAAATGAGTGGAATGTTCCTCCATTCACTTTATCGCATCTTCCAGCCAGCATGGTAGATGCTCTGCGAAGCATTTCAGAAGCGGACTTTCGGGTGAATGTGAGAAGGAGAATGCGCTCAGGAGGAATACCTGATTCAACGAGTCTGGCAAGACGATAGACCAAAACGCGGGTTTTGCCTGTTCCTGCGCCGGCAAGCACGAGTGCCGGACCATAGACATGACATACCGCGGACAATTGAGCCGGATTCAATTCCTGTTCATAAGGAATGGTATAGCGTTCCTCTGCAGTCTTGTCCGATTGTACAATCGAATGTGATGTAGTAGAGCTGCGTAGGACGAGTTTTTTCATTGATAAACATCAGTGATGTTGAAATCAGAATTGATCTTCTTGTGTTTCCTCATCATCGAAGAGCGGATCATCATCTAGATCATTTTCATCGAATGCGAGTTCATCATCGAATTCATCCTCAGAGTCCCAACCACCGGTTGTGAGATCGGATTCCAAGAATTCTTCAAGTTGTTGCAATACAGGTTCTTGAGAAAGGAGTGAAATAAGCTTTTGTGCATGAGCATCTGCATCCGCAGAAGTGCAATTCCAAATCTCTTCTTTCATATATGAAGGGGTTTTCTTCGCATCTGTGATCATCCCGACGATTGCTGATTGATTCGTGATCGTCGTCGTCACATCCGTGTCTGCATTTGTTGCTCTCACTTCAAATGTTGCCGGCTTATCACCAGTGGTCCAGATGATGTCGATATAAAATAGATCCCCTTCAAAACTTTTCAAATGTTGTTTGTTCTTCATGATGATTTTGTCGGAAAGAGTAAAGAATGATATGATATAATGCGGGCAAAGATAAGAAAATGACAAGAATGCTCAATCTTGGAGAAGCTTGGTTCTGAATGCTTGATATTCTGGTGCATTTTTGATTTCAAGGGCTTTGCCAATATGCTCCCATGCTTTTTCATTCTCGGATATAGATTGGTAGATCATGCTCAGATGATAATGGAGAATCCCGCTTCTATCCATATCTTGATTCAAGGCTTTTTGAAGAATCTCAATTGCCGATTGTGTATTACCCATTTTGAATTGTAACCAAGCATAGGTGTCAAGATAGGATTGATTATCGGGATACTGTGAAATCGCCAGCAGAGACATCCGCAATGCTTCATTTAGATTCTCATTTCTTTCCGAGAGAGAATAGGCATAATTATTATTATACATCGCATTCATGCTATCAAGTTTGAGTGCTTCTCCAAAGCAGGAGTCGGAAGCGCGGTATGCTTTCTCATGACCATATATTCCGCCCATTTCTGCCCATGCATCACCCTCTTTTGGGTTTCTACGAATCGCTTCTTGCAAATAGGATTTTGCTTCAGAAAATTTGTCTTGCTCCCGCGCCTGTATTCCCAAGAGAAAATGAAATCTTGATTCTTCGGGATATTTTTGGGCATATCGTTTGCAATGCGTGATAAATAGCGAGATTCTTTCCATTCGCATCAATTCATAAGCAAGTCCGATTGTCTGTTTGACATGACTTGTATCCGCTCTATTCAGCGCCTTTTGATGCAATGCATCAGCTGTTTCATGTTGTGCAAATTCTGCCATCAATGCGAGTGAAATCAACATATTCCAAGAAGATGTGTTATAGTCCTTGACCTTCATGAGATGCCTTCCTATCATCCCATTCACATTCAGCGTGTCCTTCCGAATGAGAATATTCATGAGAAGCGCTTGATAATAATCTTCCAATTCTTGATCAATTGCGGTTGGAAGAAAACCTTCAATTACAGTGAGCACCTCTTCGCTGCGACCATATAATTGCAATCCTTCAATGAGCAGTGAACGAGCTTTGGAATTATCCGGATGCATCGCATAATGCTCTCGCATTAATGTTATGAATTCCTCCTCTTTTCCATTTCGTACAAGTAACATCCCGAATCGATTGACGATATCTGTTTCATATCCGGTGGAATTTATGAGTTTCCGAAAATGCTTTTCTGCCTCTTCAGGAAATAAGATCTCCGTCAAAGCGGCAAGGGCATAAGTATATTTGATATCGGACTTCATGCTGTCCAAATCGATATAAGCAATTAGTGCTTTGTCATATTGCTCATGATCTATATAGAATTCAGCTAGGGCTTCACGGGCTATGATCAAATTCGGTTCGAGCAATACGGCTTTTTTCATGTGCTCAATGGCAAGATCTGTCTTGAGAAGTTTATAGTAAGACATTCCCATTGAATAAAAGGTCATTGCCGAAGTATCAAGATGCAGAATACGCTTATAGATTTTAAGCGCTTCATCATGTTGATCACGCAATTGCAATTCAGATGCTTGAAGATAATAGTCCAAAACTATACCGGCCATTCTGCTGGAATCAGCTTTGGAAAGTGGCGATGGTTTTGTTCTGAAAATGGAAGGGAGCGGCTTGACAATTCGTTTGTTTACCGTATTGATATTTGTTTCAGGAAGCGGTGAGGTACATCCCCAGAATACCATGATTCCGAGAAGGATCATGGATAGATTCAAGAGTGATATACCTGAGGTGATTTTCATCTTCATGTGATGAATATGCATAAAAAAACCCCACTTGTAGCCAAGCGGGGTATGAGATATACTTTTTAGATTACTTGGAAGCAAGATCTTTCATCATTGCCGCATAACCCTTTTTGTCGAGCGTACGCAATGCACGAGCTGTTGCTTTCACTGTAATGAAACGACCTTCTTCAGGAATCCAGATGCGCTTCTTCTGAAGATTTGGAAGAAAGCGTCTGCGTGTGCGATTATTAGCATGAGAAACATTATTCCCATAACGGACGGTCGTACCGGTCAATTCACAAACCTTTGACATTGTCTTATACCTTGATATAGAGGTGTTTTCAATTACTTTTTTTAGACTGCAAATATAGGGTATTATCCTAATACATTCAAACTCTTTTACCGCTATTTTTCTCGACTTATGGCGTTTTTTTCGCTTCAATCACCCCGAAAAGTCGTTGGGAGATACCAGAATTCACCATTTTTATGGTTCTCATGGGCATTCCTGCGGATTTGTATGCGGATATGATTATTGCATACACAAGTCCATGATGTACCCAAAAAATCCAATTGATCCAATAGTAAGTGGAGAAGGAAAAAGCTACATGAGCAATCATGACATATGGTGCAATGGCTGTCATGGTGAGCATATCGGGTGATAATCGTGAGCGTAATTCTTCATTCCTTGAAGCATGAAATACACGCTTGAAGAGATATGCGAATACTGATACATAAGCCGCGAATCCCAAAGTGCCTCTTTCTGCGAGCAAACCGGAATGCAGGGAATCCGAGAATGAAATGGGGTTTAACTTGGAATAATACTCATAGCAACCGGCTCCGATTCCGGTGATCGGGAACTCTGCCCAAATGGAAAAACCCTGAAATATCGTAGAAAGTCTGCCGAAGAATGACTCGCCGACAATCGAAGTGCCACGACCACCGCCGGTTGACAGTACATCCACAATACCACCAACTCTTTTGGTAAAAAGGTCAAAAACGCTGATACTGACATATTGACTAACGATTGCATCTGTCACTAAAATGAGCGCAAATCCTCCTGCAATCGAAGATAGCAATGCCACTTTCTTATTGGATTTTTCAAATATCATAGCCCAAAGTGTGATGAGCGAGAGAGAAAATAGTGCAGTGAGTGAAAAGGTGAGAAACATGCCGATGATTGCGGGAATGACAATGCAAGCACGCAAAAGCTTTGATTCTAAAAAAGGTTTTGTATTGCGCAAAAAGGGGATAAGCAGGAATGTCAATACGAGTGTATTGAACTGCGCATAAAATGATGGCTCGCTGAATATTGATGTTGCACGATAGAAATTCTCGAAGCGAAGACTGAGCTGCGTCATATTGTCCATCGAATGATAATTCCGAATGCTGATGGACACATTATTGATTGGAATCCAGGCAAGTGGCAAATCAAATGCCCGCGCAAAAATCTGATAGATACCAAAGATATTTATGGCTATGCTGATCACAAGCATGAATCGTATCGCAGATCTGAATGCATCGGCAGAATAGATCCCGGAGGCAAATGTGATGATAAGAAGCCACTTTGAAAGAAAATTCGTGCTTGTTTTCAGCCACTGAATCTGCATGTCTGCATTATTTGAGATGAGAGGCATGAAGACGGATGCATATTCGGCAAATAGTATTGCAAAAAGTCCTGTCAATGCCCAACCCGGCAATGTTTGCGTTTGCTTGCCTTTCCAAAGAAATCTATATAGCGCAAAGAAAATCACAAGCCATGAACTGATATCTGCCGGAGTGATACCATAAGTACTCACATTGAAGAATTGATAGATATTAATCCAACAGGCAACAAAGACAAGCGATATGATGAATGACTGCGCTTTCATGAATGATCAGCCAAAGCTTCCTTCAGTGAATTGACATCATGGACCGGCAATGTGCAAGCATAATCTTTGCATAAGAAAATGGAAAGATCCTCTTTACTTTTTTGACCAGCAAGCATCGGAGAAATAGTATCGAGTTGATTATGGGTTTCATTATATGCAATGACTGCATGTGGCAAATATGTATTCAATATCAATTGTTTGCATGCATCTCTTTCATGCGATGTTCCTATTCCTGAAATCATGATTTCAGAGCGTGGTCCTGTAAGAAATGACAATGTCATCAGCATCGCAGTAAATCCATTTGGATAGGATTGAATATTCTTTCCATTGGCATGAATGATTGCATATGCCGTGGAGAAATACTCTTGTTTACCTGTCAATGCACCAAGTTTGGCGAAGACCATCGATGCAATGGAAGCGCCCGATGGAATGGCTCCATCATAAGCCGATGCATATTGATGAAAGTCGAGTTCTTGGATTTTCGACACCTTTATGCGACCTTCATCATCCATGAATTGCTCTTTGAAAATCTCGGCATATTGTATGCAATCATGTATATACTGATCTTTACCCGTTGCTGTGTACAATTCAAAGGTGGCATGCATCAGA
>Ga0315906_10007144_pt1 | contig 13648 bp, 12 predicted proteins | sample LakEriMetagenome_4_FD_203526 | JGI IMG/M metagenome (GOLD analysis project Ga0315906, IMG submission 203526) | Freshwater fungal communities from buoy surface, Lake Erie, Ohio, United States - Buoy 2 MA122 | ecosystem: Environmental > Aquatic > Freshwater > Lake > Lake biofilm | place: USA...
GTGGAACTGATCGACGGAGGTGGATCCACACCAGCGGATCCAACGAACCCGACGCCACAAGACCGGACACCGCATCACGAGGACACCATGAGGCATTGGCTCTGCAAGAGCGAGGAAACCTGCTACTCGATCGCCGATCTTGAGCGCGATGGGCGCGCCGGCTGGGACAGCGTGCGCAACTACCAAGCCCGCAACTTCATGCGGGACCAGATGAAGGTCGGCGACCTGATCCTGTACTACCACTCCAACGCCGATCCCACGGGGGTGGCCGGGATCGCGCGCGTGTCGAAGACAGGGGTGGCCGATCCGACCCAGTTCGATCCGCGGAGCGAGTTCCACGATCCCAAGTCGACCAAGGATGACCCGACCTGGATCATGGTCGAGGTGGAGTTCGTGGAACGATTCCGTGGGGTGGTCACGCTGGACGCCCTGCGCAAGGAGCCGACGCTCGCAGGCATGACGGTGCTCGCGCGCGGCAACCGCCTGAGCGTGATGCCGTGCGATCCCGATCACTTCCGGATCGTGCGGACGATGGGGCGTGCACTGGGGGGGCGTGCGCTGGGGAAGCCTGCACAGGGGAAGCGGTAGGATCCACGAGCACTTTGGTGCAGGAGGTCCGCAATGGGCATGGCCTTGGTGGTGATCGTTGGAGCCTTGCTGGCGTTCGTCGTCGTGGTCGGCCTGTGGGTGATCGGCGTCTACAACGGCCTGCAGCGCGCGCGCGTGGCGACGGAGGGCGCCTTCAGCGGCATCGACGTGAGCCTGAAGAAGCGCCATGATCTCGTACCCAACCTCGTCGAGACGGTGAAGGGCTACGCCGCGCACGAGAAGGGTGCGCTCGAGGCCGTGATGAAGGCGCGCGCGTCGGCCATGGGCGCCGGTTCGGTCGATGAGCGCATCGGTGCGGAGCAGCAGCTCACTGGCGCGCTCGGCCGGCTGCTCGCCGTGGCCGAGGCCTATCCCGATCTCAAGGCCAACCAGAACTTCCTGCAACTGCAGGGAACGCTGGGCCAGCTCGAGGGCGAGATCGCCTTCGCACGCACGGGCTACAACGGGAAGGCCGGCGAGTTCAACACGCAGCTGGCCGTCTTCCCCAACAACGTGATCGCCGGCATCTTCCGCTTCCAGCCCTTCCGCTTCTTCGAGGTGGGCGAGGGCGAGCGTGAGGCACCCAAGGTCAGGTTCTGATTCCGGGCGGCCACGGATGGCACGAGAACGAATCGTCGAGGCGGCGCAGCAAGGTCGCGACCGCGAGCCCGAGGCCGTGGCCGGGCCTGCGCTCCGTCCGCAACAGCTCGCGGAGTACATCGGGCAGCCTGACCTGAAGGAGCGGCTGTCGATCGCCATCGATGCCGCGCGTGCCCGCACGGCACCCATGGAGCACGTGCTGCTGCACGGCCCGCCCGGGCTGGGCAAGACCACGCTCGCGCACGTGATCGCCAACGAGATGGGCAGCCGTGCCTACGTGACGAGCGGTCCGGCGCTGACGAAGGCGGCGGACCTGATCGGCACGCTCACGAAGATGGAAGAGCGTGACGTGCTCTTCATCGACGAGATCCATCGCCTGCCCGCGGCGGTCGAGGAGTACATCTATCCCGCGATGGAGGACTTCCGCATCGACTTCACGGTCGACAGCGGGATGCACGCGCGCGTGGTGACGGTGGCGCTCAAGCCGTTCACGCTCATTGGCGCGACCACGCGTCCAGGCCTGCTCACGCAGGCGCTGCGCAATCGCTTCGGCATCGCGCACCATCTGGGCTTCTATGGCGCGGCGGAGCTCGTCGAGATCCTGCGCCGCGCGGCCGGCCTGCAGGGCATGCGTGGCATTCCCGAGGGCGCACTGGATCGCCTGGCCGGTCGCAGCCGCGGCACGCCGCGCATCGCCCTGCGGTTGCTGCGGCGTGTGCGCGATTTCGCCCAGGTGCGCCGTGGCGGCACGCTTGACCTGGCTGCAGTCGACGAGGCGCTGGAGCTCGAGGGCATCGATGCCCTGGGGCTTGATGCGCTCGACCGCGCGTATGTGCAGGCGCTCGCGGGCGTGTACGGCTGCGGCCCCGCCGGTGTCGAGGCGATCGCCGCGAGCATGGGTGAGGATGCGGGCACGCTCGAGGATGTGGTCGAGCCGTACCTGCTGCAGCTGGGCTTCGTGGCGCGCACGCGGCAGGGGCGGCGCCTGACGAAGGCAGCCTGCGATCATGTCGGCGCCACGTGGAAGGGGCCGGCTGATGGCGGGCTCTTCGAGGGCTGAACGTCTCGCGGGCCGATCTCGCGGGCTGATCCCGAGGCGAGGTGTGGTGGCGCTGACCAACCCAGGACGGCGAACGCGAGCGGACCGATGGCTCAGCGGCCGCCGAGCGAGGAGTTCTGGGCGAAGGCCGAGTTGAGTGCCGAGCCGAGATCGGAGCTGTTGCCGCCCAGCGAGACGCCGAGCCCGAAGGAGTAGGCATCGGTGATCAGGTCGTAACCGCCATTGATCGTGACCGCGAAGTCGGGGAACTGTCGCGTGATCGAGCCGGTCGCGCTGCGGAAGGTTTCGGCGAGGAAGTCGTACTGGCCGGCCAGCGCGATGTTGTAGTTCTCGCTGACGCGGTACTGCATGCCGCCCTGCAGGAGTTCGTCGTCGGGATACAGCCCCGTGTCGTCGAACGTGTTGACGTAGCGGTACTCCGTGTACCACGTCACGGCGGGCGACTGCGTGATGCGGAAGCCCACGGAACCCTGCGCGAGGTCGTCGCCCTGGCTGTCGCGGTCCTCGAGCATCCACGTCACCATGCCGTAGAGCCCCAGCGCATCGCCGAGCGCCCAGGTGCCGTTGCTGTAGAGGTGATCGCCCCACTGGCTGTACTCGGGGCGCCACGCGTAGAAGCTGGGCAGGGGACTCTGGAAGTTCTTGAGGCCGAACGTGTCGCCCGGCGTGGTGGTGCGCTGCAGGTCGTTGCTGCGGTCATCCACGACGACACCCGCATCGACCGTGACCCAGTCGACGCTCTGCCAATTGCCTGGCCCGCCTCGCATGGTCTGCAGTCGCTGGTCGAGGCCGGCCTGGCCGACCGCACCGCCGGACCAGCCTTCCCATTCTTGGTCGTAGATCGGGTAGTTCGTGAGGTCGTTGGAATCCCAGCCGTACCACGCCGTGCCGTAGGGCTTGATCACGTGGCGCAGGCGCTCGAGGTCCAGCAGCCTGCTGCGCACGGTGTCGTAGGAGGCCGTCAGCGTGGTGCTCGCCCGGACGCCACCTGACAGCAGGCCGCGGAAGGAATCGGACTCCGCCGAATAGTCCTTGAAGTCATCGAAGAAGTAGCCGATGCCGTTGCCCGAGGCGAAGGGCGTGACGCGGGCATCGCCCACGTCGAGGGGCAGCGCGAACTCCTGGCGTGTGGCGACGCGGCCGCGGATGTTCGAGTCGTAGCCGGCGCCCTCGTAGGCCTCGCGGATGTTTTGCGTGGCGGCGAAGGCCGGGGCGACGCTGATGGCATCGGGGTTCGCGCCGATCTCCTCGCTGTCCGTGTCCTGCAGGTTCAGCGACATCATCGAGCCCGTGTACTCGCTCGACCACGTCACCGAGCTGCCGAGGATGCGATCACCGAAGCGGCGGTAGTTGAGCTCGGGGTACTTCTCGGTGGTGTACGGCCGGCTGGCCAGCTGCCACATCGTGCTCACCCAGTCGTTCGCGCTGATCGATGCACCGAAGTCGAAGATCGAGTTGTCGCTGGACGCCGCGGTCCAGGCGGCAGTCTCGTACGGGCGGCGCTCCTGGTAGTCGTCGGGTCGGAAGATGCTCACCAGCGTGGGATCGCTCTGCACGCCGAGTTGCAGCTTCGTGTCGGCATCGGGCGAGGACTGCAGCACCCAGTCGGCCGTGACCATGCCGCGCCACTCGTTGGCGCTGGTGACGAAGCCGGCGTTGGCGGTCTGTTCGGGATTCAGGAAGTCGTAGACGCCGAAGAAGTCGGCGTTCCACGCGCCGCCGGCATCACCCTTCATGCGCAGGTCGGCGTTGACGCCGTACTCCGATTGCACGCCGGCTTCGAGCGTGGCATCGAGCCCGGGCTCGGGCTTCAGGCCTAGCAGGACGAACGGATCCAGCTCGACGCCGAACACCGTTCCCTCGGGGTCGCCGTACCCCAGCTGCACGCCCTTGATGGGCAGGCGATCGAGCGAGCCCTGCACGGTGGGCATCCAGAAGAACGGGATGCGGCCCAGGCGACCGGTCACGTCGTCGGCGATGACGAATGAGTCACCGGCGGCAGTCTGCGTGACGGTGGCACGCGAGACGCCGACCGAGAGGTGCGGCACGAAGAACTCGCTGTTGGACAGCGTGGACTCGCCCACGCGCCACTGGCGGCCTGCGACTTGCTGCATTTCGGCGGCACGCGCCACCAGCAGCTGTCCCTTGCGGTCGACGGTGCGCAGCACGGCGTCGGCGGCGTAGGCCTTGTTGCGCACGAGGTCGTAGTACACGTGGCGGCACCGGATGGTGTACTGGAAGTCGGTCGCGACGACGTCGCCTTCGAGGTAGATGCCGACGATGTCGAGCGCGCTGATCGTGGTCGCGGGCGAGGCATCCTTGCCCTTGGCCTTCAGGGCGGCGAGGGTGCCGGGTTCGAGGAACACCACGCCGCTCTCGGCCGAGAGTTGCAGGTCGCGCGGGCCGTCATCGGTCTGCATGCCGGTGGCATCGATCTGCACGCCGCCGGTGATCGTGACCGAATCGGTCGCGGCATCGAACGTGATCGCTCCGCCGAACCAGCTCACCATGGCCGAGCCGGCGATGATCGGCACGGTGCCGGTGTCGGCAGCGCGGATCGTGACTGGAGGCAACGGGGTTGCATCGGTGCTGGCCTTGATCGGTGCACCGACGGCGATGGGGGTCTCGGGCGGCTTGGGCGTGACGTCGATGTCAGGGCGTTGCTCGAGGACGGGCGCGCTCGTGGCGATCGTGCGAAGGTGACGCTGCAGGCGCGCGACGCCCTTGCCCAGTTCAGGCTTGCCGGCCGGCGCACCGCGATCGGTCAGCACGGTCGTGAGCTCGACGGCGCCGCGCGTGCTCCCGGTCACCAGCAGTTCCTTGCCGCCTGCACCCACGCCTGCGTAACGCGTCGGCTCGCTGGCGACGGGGAAGTAGACGGCGTACTGCGTGATGAGCCCGCCGGCAGAGGGAATCCGATTGATCCAGACCGCCGCCGCCGGGGCACTGAAGGCGTACTCGCCAAGGTCGATCGAGACGTCGCCCTCGAGCCAGAGGCGCTTGGTGTCGAGCGTGGTCCACTCCCATCGGCGTTCCGCGGAGATGGTCAGCCCACCTTCGACGGGCTCCACCGGCAGCACGAAACCCGCCAGCGATTCACCGTTCACCACGAGGTCGACCTGCTGCGCCAGAGCCACCGGACCGAAGGCCAACGGGAGCAGGAGGACCAGGGCAGTGCGCATGCCGCGATGGTAGTTCAAGGCTGGTAGTCGAGTGGTCGCGCCAGGTGGAGGCCGGTCCGTACGCCCGTGTCGACCAGCGCCAGCGCCACCGCGGCACCTGCGAAGCTCGCAGCGGCCTCGGGCCGACCCATGCACAGGAACCATGCTGAGGGCATCAGGGCCTGCGTGAGGGTGGCCAGTCGCGCGAAGCGATCGGCCTGGCGCGGCGCGCCACTGGTCGCGCGCCGCATCGCCATGGACACGGTCGCGAACGCGACGAGCAGGATGATCGCGACGAGGATCCCCTCGCCGGGATGGTCGAAGCCGATCATCGGATCGAGGGTCTGGGGCGCGATCCACCACGTGAGCACGGCCGACCAGGCTGCCCACAGCGCCGTGGCGACGAGCATGCCGCGAACCGTTGCGGCCGGCCGCTTCTGGCGCAGCCGATGCACGATGCCCGCCACGATCGCGGTGAAGGTCATCGAGAACCAGAAGGGCAGCAGCACGCCTGGGTGCTGGTCGGGCACAAGCATGTGGAGCGCGCCGATCGCGCCCAGGCTCACGAAGCCGAACGCCGGGATGAACTTGGCGAGGACGTTGTAGGCCACGATGCCGCCAGCGGCGAGACCGGCCACCAGCATGCCGCTGCGACCGAACTGGGATGCGGCAGCGAGTGCGGCGAGGAGGCTGATCACGGCCAGCACAGCCAGCCACTGCACCGAAAGCAGCCAGCGGCCCTGCCGCTCGGTGGCGAAGGCGCGATCGTGCTTGCGATCGAGCACATCGTTCATGGCGACGCCGAAGACGAAGAGGCCGAGCGAGACCACGCTCATGGCGAGCAGCAGCGCGGTGAGGTCCCCCTCAAGTCGGCCGGCTCGGTGGGCGATGGCGACGGCGAACCAACCTTCGGCCATGGCCCCGTAGGCCAGTCCGGCCCGCGCGGCCTGGACCCCTGCGGCAAGGCGGCGCAGCGCTGCGTGCATGATGGCGAGGCTACCATCTTCGCCCCATGCAACCTGCTGCTCCTTCCATCGCCATCAACGCTCGGTCGCTGCGCATCGTGATCGTGACGAGCACATACCACTCGGAGCTCACCGGCGCGCTCGAACGGGGTGCGGTCAAGGCGTTCGAGGAGGCAGGCGGCGACCTGACGAAGCTCAAGATCGTCAAAGCGCCGGGCGCGTTCGAACTCGTGGCGATCAGCCGCGCGGCGGCCGTGCGCGGCGATGTCGATGCGGTGGTGGCGATCGGCTGCGTGCTGACCGGCGAAACGAGCCATGACCGTCACATCTGCGATGCCGTGGCGCACGGCCTGGCGCGGATCTCGGTCGAGTTCGGCAAGCCGGCGGCCTTTGGCGTGCTGACCTGCCAGACCCTCGGCCAGGCGCAGGCTCGCGCCGGCGGAGCGAAGGGCAACAAGGGCGAAGAGGCGATGCGTGCTGCGATCGGTGCGGCGCAAGCCATCAAGGAGCTGCAGTGAGCGCGCCAGCGGATCTGGTCGTGCGGCGCTGTGCCCTGCAGGCCATGTACCAGTTCGATGCCGTGCCGGGCGTGTCGCCGGACGTCGTGCGTCGATCGCTCGATGAGAGCGATGGCACCGCGGACCATCATGACGCCGGCTTTGCGCTGGCGTGCCTGGCCTGGGAGCACCGTGCCGATGCAGATGCCGACATCGTCGCGCTCACGCCCGACTGGCCATCGCATCGGCAGCCGATGATCGACCGCAACCTGCTTCGGCTCGGTTGGTTTGAACTCTCCATCGGCAAGGTCGCGCCCGGCCTGGCCATTGGCGATGCGGTCGAGCTGGCCAAGGAATTCGGCACTGAACGCAGCGGTGGCTTCGTGAATGGCGTGCTCGACCAGATCGCGCGCCGGGTGGCCGGCGGAGGCGCCGCGTGATCTTTCGTGCAGCCGTCGAGGCCATCAAGCGGGGGCTCGCCAAGACGGCGGCCACGCTTGGATCCGGCCTGAAGACGCTGCTGCACGGGAAGTCACTCAGCGAGGACGTGCTCGCCGAGCTCGAGTCGCGGCTCATCGCGGCCGACGTCGGCGTGCGTGCCGCACGCGAGATCGTGGAAGCGCTGCGCGCGGAGTACCGCGCAGGCCGAGTCGAGCGCGGCGAGGATGCGCTCGAGTTCCTGAAGAAGACCTTGAAGGCACGGTGGAAGGAAGCGCCGACGGGACTTCGCTACGCAGCCGGCAAGCCCACGGTCATCCTGGTCGTTGGCGTGAATGGCGCAGGCAAGACCACGAGCGTGGCCAAGATCGCCAAGACGATCCGCGACAGCGGCCGGACGGTGCTGCTCGGTGCGGCCGACACGTTCCGTGCCGGTGCGGTCGAGCAGCTGAAGACCTGGGGCCAGCGGCTCGGCGTCGAGGTCGTGGCTGGCGGGGCCAATGCGGATCCTGCGGCGGTGGCCTTCGATGCCGCCGAGGCGGCGCTCAGCCGTGGTGTCGACGTGCTGCTCATCGACACGGCGGGCCGCCTGCACACGCAGGATCACTTGATGCGCCAGCTGACGAAGGTGCGCGACGTGGTGCGCCGCAAGATTCCCAACGCTCCGCATGAAGTGCTGCTCGTGCTCGATGCCACGAGCGGGCAGAATGCCATCCAGCAGGCGCAGGTCTTCAAGCAGGCCGTGGATGTGACGGGCATCTTCCTCGCCAAGCTCGATGGCACGGCCCGCGGCGGCGTGGTGGTGGCGATCCGTGATGCGATCGACGTGCCCGTCAAGCTCGTGGGCACGGGCGAGACCCCCGAGGATGTCCAGCCGTTCGACCCGGATCAGTTCGTCGAAGCGATGTTCTCGGCCTGATCGACGTGGATTCGAGCTGGTTCCTGCATGGCCGATGGCGGCGCCACGGCTACGATCCGATCGTGCGCAGGGCCTTCACGCTCATCGAGGTGCTCGTGGTCATCGGGATCATCGTGATCCTGATCGGCCTGCTGTTGCCCGCGCTTTCGTCGATCCGCGCCGAGAGCGAGAGTGCCCAGTGCCGCAGCAACCTCAAGCAGGCGTTCACCGGGCTGCAGTCCGCCATGAACGTCCGCAAGGGCATCCTGCCGATGTGCGAGTTCATTCCCGTCGTGCTGCCGGAGGGGCCCGAGGGCGGGCTGCCCAAGGCCCTCAAGGGTTACGTCGAGATCGACAGCCCGATCTGGCTCTGTCCGAGTGACTTGAACGAGGATTCACTCGCCACTGGCACCAGCTACACCTACGTGCCGGGCTTGATCCGTTACCTGCCGCAGTTTCAGCTCGATGTCTTCCAGGCGCTGGCGGCGCTGCCGCCCGGCACATCGCAGGAGCAGCGCGACCGCACGCGCAACGACCTCGAGGCGCGCCTGGTGACGCGGTTCCTGGAGAAGCCCTTCGTGAACGCCGAGGGCGGCGCCGTGAAGATCCCGCTCCTCATCGACAGCGAGGACCGGCACCTCAAGGGCGCCCGCAGCCCGCGCAATGGCGTCTTCCTGGATGGCAGCGTGGACGAGGCCACGATGGACGAGGGGATCCCCGAGGATGACGGAGGCTGATGGATGATCGCTCTTCCTGCTGGATTCGATGACCGTCGTGCCTGGCGCTCGCTGGCGATCGCCGCGCTCGTGGCGCTGCTCCTGGCGCTACCGCTGTACTGGTGGTTCGCCGTGCGCTGGAAGCCGCCGCCGAGCATCTTCGATGCACCGGTCGATGATGTGCTGGGCTACCTGGCGCTCGATGATTTCAACAAGCTTCCGCTCGACGAGCGCCTGAAGTTCATGATGGACTTCGCCGGCAGGTTCCGCGGCATGGAGGCGGGCGACAGTGCGGCCATGGCCGGCTTCATGGCCGGCGTCACCGGCCCGGCGCGCGAGCAGATGACGAAGAACGCACGCCAGCTGGCGAAGGACGTCCTCGCCGATGGCAGCAAGCGCTACCTCGCGCTGCCGGCGGCGGAGCGCGCCAAGTTCCTCGACCAGTGGCTCGTCGAGTGGGAGCGGCGCATGCGCCTGGTGACCCGCGGAGACGAGGGCAAGGAGAGCGATGCGGATCGCCTGAAGAAGATCAAGGATGACGTCAAGCGCAGCGAGGATCGTCGCACCAAGCGCATGGCTGACGGGCGCGATGGCATGCCCGACCTCGAGGGCGAGGGCGCCGTGGCGTTCATGGACTTCTGGCAGCAGGAAGTCGAATCGACGGCCAGCCCGGCGGAGCAGGGGCAGATCGGCCGGTTCCTCGAAGACATGCGCAAGCACCTGTCGGGCGTCTTCTGAGTTCCGCGATGGGCCACCCGGGCGAGAGCCTGCCGGTCCGACGGCTGGCGGACACGATCGAATCGCGACTGCGGGCGCACGCCACGCTCGTGCTGAGTGCCGAGACCGGCAGCGGGAAGACCACGCAGGTCCCGCAGATCCTGCTCGAGCGATCGCTCGTCGAGGGCGAGGTGGTGGTGCTGCAGCCGCGGCGGCTGGCTGCCCGCAGCGTGGCGCGGCGCGTGGCGCAGGAGATGGGCGTTGAGCTCGGCGGTCTCGTGGGATTCCAGACGCGCTTCGAGCGTGCCAGCGGCCCGTCGACGCGGATTCGCTTCGTGACCGATGGGCTCTTCGTGCGGCAGCTGCAATCTGATCCGTCGCTGCGCGGCGTGGGCTGCGTGGTGCTCGATGAGTTCCATGAGCGTGGGCTGCACACCGACATGGCCGCCGGGTTCGTGCGTCGGTTGCAGGCCGATGCGCGGCCGGACCTGAAGCTGGTCGTGATGAGTGCGACGCTCGATCGCGATCGGCTCGGCGAGGCCTTCGGCGTCGAGCCGCTCACCAGCGAGGGCCGCGTGTTCCCGGTTGCGGTGCGTCATCTTGGCGATGGGCGGCAAGGCGAGTCGATCACGGATCGTGCGGTGGCGGCCTTGGGCCTTGCGCTCGATGAGCGCCTCGAGGGTGACGTGCTGGTCTTCATGCCCGGCAAGGCGGAGATCGACCGCACGATCGAGGCCGTGGCCCAGTTCGCACGGCGTCGCGGCGAATCGATCGTGGCGCTTCCGCTGCATGGCCAACTCACGCCCGATGAGCAGGATCGAGCGCTCGTGCCCGCGCCCCGCGGCCAGCGCAAGGTCGTGGTCGCCACCAACGTGGCGGAGACGAGCCTCACCATCGAGGGCATCGGCGTCGTGATCGACAGTGGGCTCGTGCGCATGCACCGCTTCGATCCACGGCGGAACTTCAACGCGTTGAGGCTTGAAGAGACCAGCCGCGCGAGCGCCGAGCAGCGTGCCGGCCGGGCAGGGCGCACGATGGCCGGAACGTGCTTGCGGCTCTGGAGCGAACGGTCGCAGGCGCGTCGTGCAGCCTTCGACGTACCCGAGGTGCGACGTGTCGAGCTGGCGGGCCCGTTGCTGCACCTAGCGTCGATGGGCGAGCGTGACGTCGAGCGCTTCCCATGGCTGGATCCGCCGGACGCGGCCATGGTGACGCGGTCGATCGAGGTCCTGCGCACGATCGGTGCGCTGGATGCCGAGGGGGCGATCACTCGCTTGGGGCACGCGATCCTTCGTGTGCCGGCTCATCCGCGGATCGGTCGTGCGATGGTCGAGGCTACACGGCAGGGGTGCGCGCGCAGGGTTGCCACATGGTGCTCGATGGTCGAGGGGCGCGATGTGCTGGCGCGCGAGGGCGTCGATCCGACCCGCGTGCTGCAGGCCCATGACCGCCCGGGTGATGTCGTCGTCAGGGAACGCCTGCTCGAGGATCCGCGCGGCGATGGTCGCGGGCTGCTCGACCCTGATGCTGCGCGCGAGGCGCGGCGTGTGGCGCAGCAGCTGCACGAGGCCGTCGCATCGGGGGACCAGTCCTCGACCGATGATGCAGCCTGCGCGCGCGCGATGCTCGCTGGCTTCCCGGATCTGGTGGCCTGGCGCCCGGATGCGCAGAAGCCGACGGCATACCTGGCGGGGCGACGCAAGGTCGCGATCGATCGACAGAGCGCGCTTCGTGGCGCCGGCCCGTTCCTGGCGCTCGACGTGCGTGAAGGCGGCGGTACGGAAGTGCAGGAGTCCACGCTCTCGATGACGATCGGGCTCGATGAGGCGTGGGTGCGGGATGTGCTGCCGCACCGCTTCGTCCGCACGGTCGAAGAGCGCTGGGAGTCCGCGAACCTCGCCGTCGAGGAAGTCGAGGAGGAACGCTTCGACGACGCCGTGCTGTCGCGCACCGTTCGGCCGCCGCGCGACCTCGGACGGGCGAGCGAACTGATTGCGTCGATGGTCCTGTCGGGAGAACTCGTCCCCGAGCGCTTCGACGACGACGCCAAGCAGTGGATCGAGCGTGTCCGTTGCGTGCGAGAGTGGTTTCCTGATCGCGCGCTTCCCGCCTACGACGAGGGCGACCTGAAGCTTGCGTGGTCGGATTGGGCGCACGGCGCAACACGCTGGAGCCAGGTCCGTGATCGGCCCGTCCTCGAGCGGCTCAAGGACCTGCTCACCCACGAGGACTGCCGCTTCGTCGAGCGCATGGCACCCGGCACGATCAAGCTCACGCGCGGCTTCGGCATGAAGATCGAGTACGAGGCCGGCAAGCCGCCGCGAGGCCGCGCGAAGATCCAGGACTTCTACGACACGACGGCGCATCCGAGCGTGGCCACGGGCCGCGTGCCGGTGCTCCTGGAGATCCTTGGTCCCAACTATCGACCGCTGCAGGTCACCTCGGACCTGCCGGGCTTCTGGACCCGGCTCTATCCCGAGATCGTGCCTGCGCTGAAGCGCCGGTACCCGCGCCACGAGTGGCGCTGACGATCACTCGAAGTCGTCTGCGGCACCCATGTACTCGTCGCCGGTGCGCCACGAGCGGCGGCTGGTCGGCCGGCCGCGTGCAGCCTGCGCCGGCCGCGGCTCCACGGCTTCGAATCGCGGGAGTTTCGTGGCCCAGGGTTTCGTGCCCAAGTGCACTTGGTGCACCAGGTCGACCGCTTCGTTCACGCTGTCCGTGAGATGGAACAGCTCGAAGTCCTCGGGACTGATCGCCTTGTTGCGCTCCAGCATCGTGCCCCGGATCCAGTCGAAGAGCCCGCCCCAGAAGGCCTTGTCCACGAAGACGACCGGGAAGGGAGCGATCTTCATCGTCTGGATGAGCGTGAGGCTCTCGAACGCCTCGTCCATCGTGCCCATGCCGCCGGGGAAGATGATGAAGCCACGCGAATGCTTCACGAACATCACCTTGCGGATGAAGAAGTAGCGGAATGAGAGTTCGATCGACTGGTACGGGTTCGGTTCCTGCTCACGCGGCAACGTGATGTTCAGTCCGACGCTCACGCCGCCCGCCTCGAGCGCGCCCTTGTTGCCTGCCTCCATGATGCCCGGGCCACCGCCGGTGATCACCGGGAATCCGCGCGCGACGAGCAAGCGACCGCACTCCTCGGCGGCTGCGTACTCGGGCGCTTCCTTCGCCGTGCGCGCACTGCCGAAGATGCTCACGCCGGGGCCGACGCGCGCGAGGGCGTCGGTCGCGTCGACGAACTCGCTCATCATGCGCAGGGCGCGCCAGGATTCGCGGGCGTAGTTCACGTGATCATGATGGTGTGGCACGTTCATGGAAACCCATGCTAGGCCGATGGCGTTCTCGGAACACGATTCGCAAGTCCATGTCTAGCATGGCTTTGCATCCGGCCTTTTGCGTCGAACGCCGTCGATCGCTAGACTCGCCCGGATGTCGAGGAAGAGCGCTTCATCGGGCAGCGGTTCGCGCACCACCACCAAGCAGGGTTCGAGCAAGACTGCGGCCAAGCCAGCGGCGAAGGCTGGTGCCAAGCCTGCTTCAAAGCCGCAGCCTTCGGCGACCAAGGTGGCTGCAGCGAAGCCAGCAACGAGCAAGCCATCGACGGCGCAGGCCGCAGTGACGAAGCCCGCGGCGAAGGCCGCGCAGGTCGTTGCGGCGCCTGCTGCGCACCACAACGTGCTCGACGAGGCACCGGTCACCCACGTGCCGCTCATCGGCGTGCCCGCGATGCGCGGATCGGCTCCGGTGCGCGCCGAAGAGCCGCTTGAGCCCAAGCTCGCCGAGCACCGCACGAGCGAACTCTCCAAGAGCGAGCAGACGAAGGCGCGCCGCGGCGACTTCAGCGATTACTCGGTGGCCCTGAAGTGGCTGCATGAACGCGTGGACCTTGAGCGGCTGCACACCGTGCAGTACAGCGACGAGCCGTTCAAGCTCGACCGCATGCGCAAGCTGCTCGAGGCGCTCGGCAACCCGCACGAGCAGGTGAAGTGCGTGCAT
>Ga0315906_10007148_pt1 | contig 13642 bp, 10 predicted proteins | sample LakEriMetagenome_4_FD_203526 | JGI IMG/M metagenome (GOLD analysis project Ga0315906, IMG submission 203526) | Freshwater fungal communities from buoy surface, Lake Erie, Ohio, United States - Buoy 2 MA122 | ecosystem: Environmental > Aquatic > Freshwater > Lake > Lake biofilm | place: USA...
GACACCAGTTAATGTTGATGGCCTTTTTACAACGGGTCATTAATGGGGGAGGACGCATTGAAAGGGAAATGGCAGCAGGAAATGGGCGGACAGATCTGGTTGTTTTTTGGAAAGCACAAGTCATTACGATTGAGATAAAAATGCACCATGATAAATGGTCAGAGCCTGAAGGCATTGAACAATTAGCCCGTTACCTGGATAGATTGGGTCAAAAAACAGGATATATGGTGTTTCTCGAAAAGAAAAGTGCTGCAGAATTATCATGGGAGGATCGAATCCGTCGGGAAGTACATGTTGTTGACAACAAGGAGATTATTATTTATGCCATGTAGAGACGCTATGCTTGGCGTATTTACTCTGAAAGGTTTCAATGTAAATTTTAACTCTTGGCTCCAGTTTTGAATCAGGATTTGTAGGATACAGTCAACGTCTTTGGCTTATGCATTAGGTTTATTCTTCGTGGGTGTCAATCCTCATTTAAGTATTGGTATTTTAATACGAATGAAAGTATTACCTTTTAAAGCGCTTTTCCAAACAAATTATATGTAAATGTGAATGGTGTGGAAGGGAAGTATATTGGATTAAAAGTTTAAAGGTTCACAAAATTGTTTCTGGATGAAATCAAAAATATTAATTCAGTTCAACCCTTATCTTAATAGCACATATAAAAATACACAGCGAGGTAAATCTTTTGCTTGTATTATCAAAGGTCCACTATCTTAGTATGTATTTACAGTGTTTTATGAATCTGAGTAAAGGATCACCATTTTCTATTCCTGATATTTCTATTCCTGATAGCTATTTTGATTGGAGAAAAATGACAGACAAATTACATGTAAGTCAATTTCTTAAAAAGGGAGAAGAAATATGGTTTTGAAGAATTTATTATGTCCTTCGCCAATACCAGTAAAAAGGGATACCGGTAGCGATTAAACCTAGACCTAAAAGTGCTTCCTTCGGTTGGTTTATCGTTGTAATAACCAACAAAAGCAGACTGAATAAAAGAAAAATAACAGGCATAAACGGATAGGCAAATACCCGGTAGGTGCGAGGAATATCAGGCTCTTTTATTCGAAGAATAATAACACCCAAGGCAGTGGCACCGTAAAAAATGAAAGCTGCAAATACGAGTATATTAGTGAGTAGGTCAAATGACCCCGACCAAACTAAAAGACTCGCCCACATAGCTTGAATAAAAATAGCTTTGTAGGGGGTTTGAAATTTAGGATGAATAGAATTTGCACTTTTAAAAAACATGCCATCTCTTGCCATAGCATAAAGAATTCTTGCGGTCAATAAAATGGAACTATTCGCAGAATTGAGTGTTGTGGCCATAATTAAACATGCAACGAAAATTGCTCCAATACTACCCCAAATTTTATTAGCCACTTCAACGGCTACAATCTTATTAGGCTCGGAATTCAATGATATATAGTAATCTATCGGAAAAATATAGGCAAAAACGGTGTTTAACAAAACATAAATCACTATTACAATAAGCGTACCGATACCTAACGCCAGAGGAAGATTTTTCTTCGGATTTTTCACCTCTTCGCCTATGTAACCAATTTGATTCCAACCCTCATATCCCCAAAATGCTCCCAAACTGGCAATGGTCATCGCTTTGAGTAAGCCAAGACCCTCTAATTTATTAATATCGAAATGAACACTACGGCTTGTTAGATTATCCAGACTACCTTTTCCAGAGAAAAAGCCCCAAAAGATGATAGATAATACGGACAGTATCATCAAGGATGTAAGTAATGTACTCAATCTTTCAGCAAAAATGACGCCCCTATAATTCAAAAAACTTAAGGTAAAAATAAGGAATGAGGCTAAGAGTTTGACTCCATAGTTTTGAAAAAGAAAAAAATCAGTCGAAGACTGAGGCAGTGAAATAAAGCTATTGAGTGATTGAGCAAATATATAGGCCAATGCAGCAATGGCAGCCGATTTCATGACGGTAAAGTTGCCCCAACCATACAGAAATGCAAAAAAACGACCGTAAATTCGTTGAAAATAATGATATTCTCCGCCAGAATCTGGAAACATACCAGCCATTTCGGCAGTGGATAGTGCCCCCGCTAAACTGATAAACCCTGCCAAAACCCAACAAGCAATCACTAAGGTGGGAGAACCTAGCTCAGCTGACATAGGAGCCATTTTTTTGAATACGCCTGAACCAACAATGACGCTGACAACCAAAATAATTGCCGACCGTAAACCAATTTTTGCAATAAGTTTATTCATTTTTTTAAGTGAGATTTATATTTTTTCAAAACCAAAACCAGGTTGTTTATTAATTTTCATGTAACCATCATAAAGTGAGAATCCATTTTTTACTAAATCTTCTGCTAAATCAAAACTGCCATCCAAATCAATATATTTAGTATTGGGACAACTGTAAGCCACGTGTAATGCCGCGGTGATACTTACAATACTCTCATCGTTGCAACCCCAGAATAAATCAATTCCTGTATTTTGAGCTACACTGGCAATATCTTTTGCTCCAATAATTCCACCACATTTCATCAGTTTGATATTGTAAATTCCAAAGGTTTTTTTGTTAGCAAATTGAATGGCATATTTTGCATTTTTCAAAGATTCGTCGCCGGCAATCTTTTTTCTAATGTCTTCACCCAAAGCATCTAACGTGTCTTCTTTTCCAACCAAAACAGGCTGTTCAATCAATTCAACATCAAGATTTTTAGTGGCTTGATAAAACTTCAATAAATCATTGATTGAATACCCCTGATTAGCGTCTATTCTTATTTTTAGCCGATTTTTAAATACCTCTTGCAGTTTTATGATTCGCTCAATATCGGTATCTACATCTAAGCCTGTTTTGACTTTTAAAATTTTAAATCCTAATTGCTCAAAATTTCGCGCTTCTTCAAGGGTTTCATTAACATCCATTATGCCTATAGTTACGGAAGTTGGTAAGGAAGATATTTTTTGACCATAAAAATCAACTACCGATATATCTAAGTATTTACAAAAAGCATCATGAAGCGCAATGTCAATGGCAGCCTGAGTACCGGCCAATAGTGGGAAAATTTGTTTTGTTTCAAAGATTATCTGCAGAAAGTGGCGAATATCTCTTCCTACAAGATTTTGAATAAATCCGGATTGAAGATTGCTAAATGTTTGTTGGGAATTTTCGCCAATTACCGCTTCTGCCGGACTTGCAGAGCCAATACCAATTATGCCGTTTTCGAGAGTTATTTCAAGAAAAACAAGCTCTACATCCGTTATTGTATCGTAGGCAATGGTATATGGCTTCGTTAGGGTAAGTTTTTTCAAATAAGGCTTTACTTCAACAATTTTCATGGTTTTAGGGCATTTAACGTAGGGATTATTTTTTCTACACCTTCTTCAATCGGTAATAACACAGGAATATTGAGCAAATTCTGATAATGTTCTTGATAAAATTTACTTTCTTCAAAAGTACACCCCTGTGTGTTTAAAGCTAATGCAATGACCTTTGAACCCAATTTTGAAATAATTTCGATTTCTGATGCTAAGCTTGGAATTTCACCGAAATGTTCTTCATTATCGAAGTATTGCCTTTTAGGTGCATGAACTAATATCACGTTTTTTGCATGGCCGGAAATCAAAAATTCAAAGCCACAAGGGCCACTTGGATTTCTGAGAGAGGATTGCCCTTCAAGTAATATAAAATCCGCTTTTGTCTCCTTCCAGCAACTCACAATGGCATGTTCTATCTCGCCGGAAACGAAATCATTTAGTGTAGAATCAAATATAAATCCGTATTTTCCGCCTTGAAGCCAACCTGTTTGGCCTGTGTAGATCATTTGCATATTGATACCCTCTCTTAAGCACGCTTCTTTTATCATTCTTGCAGTGGTACGTTTGCCCATTGCACAATCCATACCCAAAACGGCAATGATGGGGGCTTTGACTGTCCAAATTTCACCTGTCCAAAAATGCAAATCTTTCCTGGATTTTGGTTTTCTAATATCTATCAATTCAACGTTATTTTCTTTAGCAAGCGAAACAAGTTCTTCTTTTTCAGAAAGATATTCATGTAGGCCATTGACAATCGAGATTTTGTTTTGGATGGCATTTCTAATGATTTCAAGCATATCAGGAGGAAAAACACCACCAAGGGTTGCTACACCGACAATTAGAAAATTGATTTCAGGGAGTGCATTTACAGCTTTTTCTACATCGGAGAAAATAGGAATATTCCGTTTTTTACCATCCAACAATTCCCCTGCATCTTTTCCAGCAGTTTCTATACCATCCACAACGCCAATAATCTCAAATTTTTCTGTTCCTCTGACTAGCCCGTGAGCTGTTTTGGCATTAATTTTTAAAAATAGACCATTGGTCAAAACGATTGCTTTATTCATTCAACAGATATTATGGATTTAAAAAAACATAGAAGAGCAACCTATTTTTTTGCTCTGTTTAATTACCCAGTAATTGTTTTCTCGGGTCAATCACCCTCAACACATCATCAATTCCGGGCTGATTGAATCCTTTAAATCCATTATTCCGTTCTAAATTTTCGAAATGAGAACCAATAGCGCCATTTTTCCTGAAATCTTCGGCCTCTTCTTCCGTAATATGTCCTTCTGCCTCTAAAACAGCTATTCTTTTTGGGTCAACTGACCACCATTCTCCTACGGTCAGCGCTTGGTAAAGGTGAGGAAAATCAGAAAACGGTTGCATCATGTCTATATTTAATCTGGCAAAAATTTCATTGAATCGTCTGGCATCAAACATACATTCCAAGTGATTAAGGCCCGCTTCCAATATACTTTCACCATGCATAGCACACCAAAGTCCTGCGCGACGATAAGGATATAGTGGCTTGATGTTCGAATCATGTGCGAAATCAATATCCAGTTCTTCAGGTGCCAGGTCAATATCTGCAAAAATGACCGATTGCAAAACTGGTTGCTCCAAAATCTGTGACCCCCATCCCGCTCCCGCGCCCGCATAAAAGAGTTCCCGACATTCAAAGCCTAATTTTTCCAAAATACGAATGGTTCGATAGAAATATTGACGTGAACTGTCAAAGGTGTGGTGATCTTGATTAGCCCAACCCATACCAAATTTATCTTGTCGTTCTTTTTGAACCCTGCCCGCCCGATTTCTTGACATCCAGTATTCTCGTTCAGCCCTTAAAAAGAGGTCACACGCCCAATCTGCACCAATGGCCTCAACTGCCGCATGGACTAAATTTTCAGTATTTTCAAGACCCTCTGTCACATCATCAAATAATCGTTGTCGGGTTCTAAAAATGTGTTGGTGAAATTGTGCTTGATTAATTATTTCTTCTGACTGTTCTTCAATAGAAAAAGATTTTGTCCCATGTCTTTCTACCGCCCAAAAAGAGGTTTCTTTTCCGCTAAAAATTTCTGCCATCCGCAATTGACTTCCCGCTTGTCCGAGCACCTCCCGATGAAGATTATTGGCTTTTAGAAAATCATCTATAAATTCAACCTTAAAAGCCACTTTACGCGTTCCTTTCTCATAAACAAAGGCTGGAAATATACCAGATTCATTGCGATAAATCCCTGAATTTCCATCTTCCTTCCAACCATTAGCCTCTAAGCCGGGGATTAAATCCCGATGGGAGAAAGTTATATGGTCAATAATATCTCTCAACCTTATGGCAATTTCATTGTGAATGAGATCGACAAAATTTCGAGCACTTGGACATTCTTTGTATGCTTTTTGCAATGTTTCATTCAAAAAAAATTCGGCTTGCTCTTCATTTTTCCAAATACCAGTGGTATTTTCTTTCATATTTTTACTATTTAGATTTCAATTTTGTTAGAGAAGTATTTTTCTAACCGTTGTTGGGCTATTTTCGTGGCTGCCTCTATGGTGTTTGTATCATCACTTTTCGAGTTGATGAATATTTTCTCTAAGGTCTCAGAAATGGTTTTTTGCACCTTTTCAATACTTTCTTCTTCCGAGGCCCCTTCTGCTTCAATGGCCGTTATGCCCATAGCACCGCCTAAGTTCACTACATAATCAGGTGCATAGAGAATACCCCTTAGTTTCAATCTTTCAGCGTCTTCCGGTTCACTCAATTGATTGTTAGCGGCACCCACTATACCTTTACATTTTAATCGGGAAATAGTATTGGAGTTGAGAATAGCGCCATGCGCACAGGGAGCGAAAATATCACATGCTACATCATAGCTTTTTTCAGGTGGCAGAAACTGGACTTTTTCTTCTTGGTTTAATATCCTATCTACCAATTCCGTGTTTGTATCAGTAAAAATGACATGTGCATTTTCTTTCAGAAGTATTTTTAATAAAATTTGCCCTACGTTTCCGAGTCCTTGTATAAAAATGGTTCTGCCCTCCAGGCGCTCTGTACCAAAAAGAAACTTACAGGTTGTTTTTATCCCCGCATAAACGCCATAAGCTGTTGGTACGGAAGAAGAACCTGCACCACCGGCTTTGACCGTCCTGGAAAAAACATAAGGCTTGCCGGTATGGTAGATAATATCCATATCTTCGGACGAAGTGCCGACATCGGGACCGACATAATAGCGACCTTGAAGGCTTTTCAATATATCTCCAAATCTCATTAAAAACAGTTTACGCTCGGTATTATCAAGATCGCGTGTCAGATAAACTACCGTTTTACCACCGCCCCATTTCATGTTTGCCATGGCAAATTTGGAAGTCATGGCTTGGGACAGATTCAGTACATCGGTAATGGCATCCTCCAGATTCTTATACTTTTTCATTCGCAATCCTCCTGCAGCAGGTCCTATTTGCGAGGAATGAATAGCAATGAGTATGATGGACTGTGTGTCTTTATCCAAATGAATGATTAATGTTTCACCACCCCACTTTTCCATGATTTCTTTTGATACATTCATATTCAATCCATTATTTCGTCAAAAATATTTCGGGGAAACCTACTTCTTAAATTTTCCATAGATGGGCTGCCCGGGAAAAACGTTTTTTACCATTTCTCCATTTTTTAAAATAAAATGTCCATTTACCATTACGTACGACATCCCTTCGGAGAACTTTAGACCATCCTCAAAAGTAGCTTTATCAATCACAGTATTGGGATTAAAAATGGTAATGTCAGCGTCAGCACCTACTTGTATTCTTCCTTTATAACGCATCATTGGAGCTACTTTTTCAAGCATTTTGGCAGGTAAAAAAGTCATTTTCCCGATGGCGGTAAGCAAATCTAACTTTTTGTCTTCTCTGACATATTTACCCAGAACCCTTGCATAAGTACCTGCTGTACGCGGGTGAGTCAAAGGGGAATAAGTACCTCCGTCTGAGCCTATCATCACACCCTCCATAACTATTCCTGCCTGAATCCATTCAGGTTTCATCATGTGTAAAATTACAGCCCCTTTTGTCTTTCGATATTTTTCAAAGGTTTCTTTGGTAAGTCTTTCACCTGTAGCGACCCATTGAAGATCTTCATAAGATATACCTATACGCTGCTGCCAGCCATCAGAAAACAAATTGGTGTATATTCCCGTTGCTGCAGCAGTGTAGGGATACATTTCGGTTGTAATGTTGAATCCTCTTTTTTGGGCAATTTGCACCATTTCGATACCCAATTTGATTTGCCCCAAAGTCACACTATTGATATGGACAATGTGTAAGGGAGCATTGGTCAAAACGGCATCAGAAATAGCTTGCTGTACAGCAGTGAGGTTAGGTTCACGCACGTGGCTAAAAATAGTTGCCTGCATCTCACCTGCCAATTGATACACCCGGAAAATCTCTTCGTTACTTGCCCCAGGCACATATCCAATAAAAACAGCAATACCAATACCACCTGCTGCTAATTCGTTCTTGATATTAACCAGCATATTATGATATTGTGCTGTGTCAAGGGTTTTGTCATAGGTTATACCCAGACTAACGACTGCCGCGTGAGGATTACCATTGGCAATATCTTGTTTTAATTCAAGTAGTTCCTGCTGATATTTTTCCAGTGCCTGCATTCTGGCAAACCCCCAATTGGCACTTGCTCCATAATTGATAAGTGCCTTTGATTGTCTGGAAGCATACCATTCTCCTAAAAATGGTACACCTATCTCTAGCTCCAAAGCAGTTGTAATGCCATCGTGCAGTTGATATTCCTGTTCCTGATTAGTTAAGCCGTGAACATGTGGGTCAATAAAGCCCGGGGATACTACTAAACCAGTTGCATTGATTATTTCTTTACCTTTCAGGGGTTCAGAACTGATCTGGGCAATTCGGTTGTTGAGTATTCCCACATTTTTGATGGTATCAAGTTTAGTTTCGGGATCTATCACTCGTCCGCCCATAATCACAATATCATAAATGACTGATGATTGAGCTAAAAGGGATAAAGAAAATCCTTTGATTAAACAAATTAAAACGAGGAGTGCTATCTTGTTTTTCATTTTTTAAAATTGAATTGTCCTTTACTCTTATTTTTTTGTGAACTCAATGGCCTTACCGCCACTTGTCAATCTTAGACCTGTAGCAACATCCGTTTTGTCCACAATAAACTCTATGGTTCTATCAGAAAATTCACGAATCTTAAAAACAGCATTTTTTAAGGGCTCAAGATGTTGCGGGGGAGATGAAGTAATCACTAATTCTTCACCACTTAATACAAAATTCAAAGTCGCACCAATTGACTCATAAGTTCCTTCTAATTTCTTGAGAAATGCTGTATCAGATAGTTTGGCATCAGCCTTTCTTAAAAATACAACCTCTTTTTCATCAAGGCTCACCTTTATATTTTGAACAATCCCATGAGCATCCGTATCAAATAAAAGGGACCATTTTCCATGGATTTCGTCATCTTTTGATACAAATCGGTCGTAATGATAGTGTCGGAGATCTAGTGTTTTGTTATTAAAAGTAAACTGCAGATTGTCACCCATTGCTTTAATTTCCATAATACCATAAGCTGCATTTTCATATTTGCCTATATAGTCTGTCAAAAGATGTGATGGTTTTGTATTCAATATATGGTCTTCATCCTGTTTTTTGCGTGCTTCTTGATTCAATGCCTTCATTTTCAAGTAGTCCTTCAGTTCTCTCTCATTCCAGGGCGTAGCTCCTAAATCAAGGAGTTTATCAATGATAATATTCGTTATCATTACCGGAAGTGGACGCGAATGGGCGGCATTGCTAAAAACAATTACACCGAGGCTGTCCGCCGGTAAAATGGTTATGTTTGAAAATATTCCGCCCGTTGAACCCCCATGTTCAGTCCTGTAATGTCCTTTGTAACTTGATGTGTTTCGCCCCATACCAAACATTGAATTGATGGTCTCATAATACTTATCTGGAACCGTAGCAGATAAACTTGCTGGCCGTAAGGTTTCTTTAATCACTCTTTGGGGAATTACTTGTTTATCGAGGTACTTACCGCCGTATATTTGTGTAATTAGCCATGTGGAAAGATCATTAATGTTTGATATGATACAACCCGCAGGACCTACTCCTTGAGAATGGTCAATAATTGGTTGTGGCTGCAACTTGCTACTTTCTCTACTTTCATAGTAAGGTAAGACAAAGGCTGCTTTTTTTTTCGCCTCTTCTACAGTGAAAATAGAATTACCCATATTCAACGGTATGAAAATCTTTTCTGTTACGTATTGCTCCCAGGTTTTACCCGACAGAAGTTCTACTATATGTCCGGAGGCAGCGTACATCAGATTATTATAAAGAAACCCTTGACGTAACGGAATACTTGGTTCAAGATATTTAAGTTTATCAAAAAGTTGCTGCCGGGTAAACCTTGAACCAAACCAGATATTATCGTGTCTTGAAATGCCTGTTCTATGAGAGAGCATATCTCTGATAGTGACATTGGTGTTTAATTCATTATTATAAAATTCAATCTGTGGGACATATTTCTTTATAGGCTTATCCCATTCTAATTTTCCCTCCTCAACAAGAAATCCAATGGCAGTGGCTGTAAAAAGTTTGGTATTTGAAGCAATCTGAAAAAGGGTGGAGGGTGTAATTGGCAATTTGTTTTCTAAGTCACGATAACCGTATCCTTTAGCAAAAACTAATTTATCCTTAATGACAATACCCACCCCACAACCTGGTACATTCCAATCTTTAAGGATTTTATTAATCGTCGAATCAATGTCTTTAAGTTTTTCTTCTGCATTGAAACGCTGTCCATTCGCACAAATATTAGCCGTAAGGACTAAACATAAGCATAAAAATAATCGTGCGGTTTTCATTTCTGAAATGTTTAATTTAATCAATTATTTTACCTATATTTAAAAGGTGTTTTGGGTCTAATGCATCTTTAATTTTTTTTATCAACCCAATTTCTTCTTCAGTACGGCAACGGCTCAACCATTGTTTTTTTTCCAAACCAATGCCATGTTCTGCGGAAATGGAGCCGTTAACGGCACTTAGTGGCCCGTAAATGATTTCGTTAACGAGTGATTTTATAGATGTTTCGTCGGTATTTTTGCCGATAATAAAATGCAGATTTCCATCTGCCAGGTGTCCAAAGCAAAAAACATGTTCAATCGCTTCCACTTTGGCAAGTTCACAGTTCACCTGTTCGACATACCCAGTCATTTGATTAATCGGTACACTTATATCAAAATGTTGTTGATATTTGGATTGTGCGTTAAGCACCTCCACCTCTTCGCGAATGCCCCAAAATAAATCATGTTCTTGTGCAGAGTGGGCAAATACAGCATTTTGAATCAGATTTTTTTCAACTGCTTCCTCAAAAACAGTATAAACGAAGTCCTTAAATAATGGGGAATGGTTGTCTAAAATTTCTAGTAGCACATAGTAATTATGTTTATCTACAAAAGGAGATTTATACCTCGACGCAAGAACCTCAAAGGTGTTTGCCCACAAAATTTCGTAAGCACTAAGCAAACCCGAGAATTTTGCATCACAAAAACGAAGGAAACGGATCGCATCTTGAAAATTGACTATTCCCACAAAAACACTGCTTCGATTAACCAATTTTTCTTCTAATTTGAGGGTAGCCCGCGTGATAATCCCAAGTGTACCTTCCGAACCTATAAATAGTTGATTGAGATTGTAGCCAGAATTATCCTTGATTATTTTCTTCAAAGAGTTGATAATCTTTCCGTCAGCAAGGACTACCTCCAATCCCAAGATTAAATTTCTGGTCATGCCAAATCGTTTGACACGTAAACCACCGGCATTTGTAGCGATACAACCGCCAATCTGAGCAGAGCCTTTCGCTCCAAAATTCAGTGGAAAAAATAAATCATGTGCATCAGCAGCCTGATGAATGTTTGCTAATATGCAACCTGCTTCTACAGTCATGGTTCGACAAAGAGTATCAATTTCCTCTATTCGATTCATCCTTTGTAGGCTGACTACAATATCTGTGTTCTGTGATACTGTCCCCCCAACCAAGCCAGTAAGTCCACCCTGCACGACTATAGGTTGATTATGTTCATAACAAATCTGACAAATAGTAGATACGTCGGCCGTCGTTTTGGGAAGTAGTAGGGCTTTAGCTTCCAACGGAGTATTTGTCTTCCAGATATGTGAATACCTGCCTCTAAGAGCCTCGCCTATTAGTACTACTTCTTTGTCAAGTACCTTTAGAAGATTTACCAGGACCGCATCTAACATTAGATTCATGTAACTTGACAGGTTTTAAAACGATAACATCGTAAAATTGTGGGTGAATTAATTTTATGAACGGCCACCCACGGTATTCAGAATCCATTAATAGTTTACTAATCCTCAAAAATATGTTAATATATTAATAGCAAATAATACTTAATTTTCATTAAATAATAACATATTTGCATTAATGAATATTCAACAATTAAGAAACGCCCTTATCCTTTCAAAGCGGTTACATTTCACTAAAACTGCGGAAGAAGCCTGTATTGTACAACCTGCACTCAGCCGACAAATCAGTACGCTCGAAGAAGAGCTCGGCATCCAACTCTTTAAGCGACATAAGCGCAAAGTTGAGCTAACACCTGCGGGTGAATATTTCACAATTGAAATGGAGAATCTTTTATTACAATTTGACCTGATACATCAAAAGGCTTTACAGATGGCAAAGGGCCAAATTGAAATCAGAATTGGATTTACCCATTCGATAAAGCAATCAATTTTACCTGAAGTCCTTAATAAAATCCGTAAATCGAAACCAGGAATATGCTTTGTTCTGAAGGAAGTCAACAATGAGGGACAATTCAAAGGACTCCAAACGAAGCAACTCGATCTTGGATTTTCTACTAATCCAATCATTCCACCTAACCTTTTTGGTAAAAAACTGACTTCTTGTGATTTTGTCATCCTTCTTCCAAAAAACCACCCGATTACGGAGGAGAATTATAATACATTTTCGGTATTTGCCGGTGAAGAATTTATTTTTCCGCCACTCGAAGATGGATCTAATCACTTAGAAATAATGAAATCCATCTGTCTCGATGCAGGATTCACACCTAAGATTACACACACGACGAGTTCGGCTGGCACCGCCTTCAAATTGGTAGAAAATGGAATGGGTGTTTGCCTGGAGCCGGAAAATTCGATACAAGGACTTAATTTACCCTTGAATATCATACCTCTTCGACAGGTGAGTCAAAAAGCTGAACTTACTATAATCTGGAACGAAGATTTTGCTCATGATTTTCCTGAACTACTTAATGAATTAAGTGATCCTTCCCATTATGAGTTTTTTAATGCTCAAAAGAATAATACATGACCTTAAATAATACTGGCAGGAATTAAAAAAAGAAAATAAAGCGAAGAAATAGTTGACGGTTTTGTTCTAAAATAGCAGTTTATAATAAAATATGTAGGGGAAACCGCATTAAAAGGGAAATGGAAAGTACAGCACATAGTAATTGAATGCGTCACAATAAATGGCCTGAACCAGGGAGTGCCACAAGACAACTAACTATTAGGTCAAAAAACAGGGTATAAGGTATTCTTCGAGAAGAAATGCTTCGCGTCTTCTTTTCTCCGCCAAGGTTTCAAGGGTTCGTTCACCTTGTTTTTAATCTATTTCCTTTAAATTCCGAGAATTTAAAGGAAATAATCTAATTAAATTTATGACGAATCATTGATTCCAAATAGTTTTGAACATTAAATGAATTACTCCCAGAAAATCATCTTCACCAGGGCATACATTGGTTATGTCTGGTGTTTGGTGATGTTTAAACCAAATTTGAAAAAAGCATGAATAACTTTAATGTTCTCTGCACTGGGTTTCCATTTCAGCATATTTGAATTAAAGGGTTTAAAATTTTAAAATAAAAGTATTTTTACTAGGTTGAAGGATAAGTTCAAAATGAAGAGAAAAATTAGGGAATAATTAATCTCAAAGTTTCTTGTTATTTTGTTTTAAATTTAAATAAATATTTCTAATGCTATTATTAAGTGGACTGGGGTTATTTTTTTCGGCTGTTTTGTTAACCTATAATAAAGGTTACAAAACTGCTAATCTTTATCTTGGTTTGTTTTTCACTGTTGTCCGGTAAACATTTTAAAAAACCGGGGGGACAATTATTTAATTGCCCCCGGTAATGTCTACTTTTAGTTACTACACAAAAAAGAAAGACATGGGTAAAAATATGAATTTTAGCGGACAGCCGATATTTAATCAGCTGTTAAATTTTATTGACAAGAACGAAATTAAACAAATAGC
>Ga0315906_10007149_pt1 | contig 13640 bp, 9 predicted proteins | sample LakEriMetagenome_4_FD_203526 | JGI IMG/M metagenome (GOLD analysis project Ga0315906, IMG submission 203526) | Freshwater fungal communities from buoy surface, Lake Erie, Ohio, United States - Buoy 2 MA122 | ecosystem: Environmental > Aquatic > Freshwater > Lake > Lake biofilm | place: USA: Lake...
GGGCTAACATTCAGAACATAGCCATTGCCGATATTATTCAGTGTTGCCGGGCTGCCATTTACCGTGTAACTCACATCGTAAGGAGCCTGTTGCCCGTTCAAACTAAAGATAATATCTGCATCATCGCCCTGACAAATGGCGACATCTTGACTTAGGGTTGCCGTCGGCAGGCTTAATACGGTTATATCAACGCAGGAATTAACCGCCTGGGTACACGATGGATTGTTAGAGTCGACCACAGAGCTTATGCAATACGTTGTGGTTGATCCCGGACTTACCTGTACCGTAGCATTGTCGTTAACGTTATTTGCTGTAAATGAGTTTACGCCGTTGTTCCAAGTCACATCGAATGGCCCCGCACCCGAAAGATCAAATGTTAAGGTAGCCTGGGCGCCCAAACAAATAGATGTGGCTCCTACCAACGTTGCCTGAGGCAAGGCATACACCACCAATTGAACTGAATTATTCAAGGCCTGAGGACACGATGGATTACCAACCCTGGAAATCGATGTAACGGTGTAAGTAGTTGTAGCGGTAGGATTAACATTAATCGTGTGTCCGTCGGAAACCCCAATCAAATTGAATGTAGATACTCCATCTGTGTAACTGACATTGAATGAGCCAAGCTGATCTATATCGAGCACTAAATTTGTATTCCCTCCTGTACAAATGGGATTGGGCGGCAAAAAACTAGCTACAGCTTCGGGCAACACCGTTACCGTAACTTGATCGTTTATGTTAACCGTGCAAGAAGGATTGTTATTATCGGTAACACTCAGCAGCGTGTAGGTTGTCGTTTGTAAAGGACATACCTGCAGAGCATGTCCATCAGGAACGTTAACTTGGTTAGGCGCCCCGGCAAGAGTAAGGTCGTAAGGGCCTGTTCCGCTAAGATCGAAAACGATATCTACACACTCCCCTTCACAAATGGTTGAATTAACGTTAGTAATAGCCCCAGTAGGCGCTGGTGTTGATCCAACAACTGAATTGACGACCGACTGACAGCCAGGGACTGACAGATCAGAAACGACAACCGAATAATTACCCCCATCCAATCCAGAAATATCTTGAGATATCGCGGAATATCCATTCGGCCCCGACCACGCGTACGAATAATTTCCACTTCCAACGGGTACGGTAAGATTAATGGCCCCATCATTTTGCAAGCAGGATTCATTGGTAACGACCGCCGACATATTGGCAAGCAGCACAACAACTTCAATAGTATCAGACTGATTGCAGGACGCATCGGCCGAGTTGCCTATTACTTCATAAACTGTAGTAACAGAAGGGGAAACGACAGGATTGCCGCAGTCGGCGCAACTAAAATTATCGGGGACATCGATGGGCTCTCCACTTATAACGTTCCATGTATAATCAGCGTCGCCGCTAACATTTAATTGAACATCGCTGCCAAAACAAATGGTTTCATTGGTAGATGATGTAGTGAGGCCGCTCAGAATATTAATCGTTAGTTGAATAACATCTGTATCCGGTGAATTACAATCATCGTCTGTTGCTGTAATAGAAACTACCGCAGAAGGAGGATAGCTCTCCTGCGCTGTAAGGCAAAGCAATCCTGTTACCGGGTTCGTTCCTGTTTGCGTAAACGTTGCTCCGGGAAAAATGCTTTCTACATCGGAAGAAAGGGTAATTGCTCTGAAAATATTAGCGTTGGAGGCTTCCACTTCTATGCACATGGAGCCTCCAAGACAAACACTGGCCTCTGTAGGCGATTCTAATTGTCCGTCTTGATCAATAGATTGTATTTGCGGAAGAGTAAATTGTGTCGGTGCTACTAGACAGGGACGTATAACGAAGCACATGCTTTCCAAGAGCGTTCCTACAAGATTTCCCAAGCCATCGTACATCTCAATAAGCACACCCACAGCATAGGTGCCGAATTGATTTGGCGCCGTAAAACTAATAACCCCTGTATTTGCATTTATAGTTATCCCCGGGATTGGTGAAGACCCCGTATATCCTGCCTCATAAATAGCCGAAACACCGCCATCGGTTAGTACGTTCGTAAGGCTATAATTTAGTGTGAAATTCTCCGGATTATCAACCTCTATATCATAGTTTACCGCTTGTCCTATGCAATAATAGGGGACCCCAAGAGATGCTATTTCTACAGATTCGGCGCAATCCGCCAGTGTATTGTCTACCGTAGTTTGAAAATATGCGTTGGGAAATCCGGCATTATCAATATTTACGAAATAATTCCAGTCGCCTGCTGACCAAACTACCTCATACGTACACGGATTGGCCAAAGTAATAATCGCAGAATAGGATACAAGCCATGTTCCCGGGACAAACCCGCCATTACAACTGCTGTTGTCTATTTCGGATTCGCACAAATTGGATATTTCAGTGAGGGAAACCTGATCTACTATCGCAGAAAAAGGAAAGCTGCATTCCGGAAAAAAGAAAAGATTTTCGACTAAAGGGGGCTCTGTTGCCCCGAAACAATCAATGTATATATCTAGCGTAAACTCATATTGATTATTTCCAAGGCAAGTATAAGTTACATTTCCACCAAGAACATGATTGGCCGTCGATTTCTGCTGAAAAAACAGCAGTAAAAACACAATTGTTCCTGTTAACTTAAAAAAGTTAATAATACCTTTTAAATTAGGTATATTCATTTTGTGGTTTGCTGTGGCTTTGCTTTGATAAATACCGAATATAAGACATTTCCAAAAAAAACATAATCTGAATCAGTTTGCGTCAACGATTTTATAAGAACTACTGCAAGAAAAAATGTTTCGGCGAAGAATTCCTGTTCCCAAAAAACGCATGTTCTCTCTAGGCAAGTCCATTTTTACCCGACAAAAAATTGCCATATTGCTTCTTAAAAATTTTACATCTATCCACTCATGCTAAGCGTAAGACTCGAGATGCACAAATAAAGTTGCACCATACTTCGATTTGAAGCGAGGAACGAGATGGCACAATAATTCAAGGGTTCATAATAAAAACCGATTGAAAACTTCGGTGTGTCGAGACTAAAAATTAATCCTGACAAGGGCGTCACAATTTTATTTCCAGCGAAAGAGACATTTACGCCGCAAAGCGGGCGACAATTTCAAGAGGTAGCGTTAAAGGCTTCGATACTAGCTTGTTTCTAACGCCGGTCTAAAGATGATATAATCAATGGCGCTGTTCCTAGTCCTAACTCAAAAGGACTTAGGGTGAAATCCTCGCGATGCGCAAACCCACATCATAAACGGAGGCCAACTCTTCATTTCGCATGGCCTGTGCAATTTGGACTTCATATTGCCCCGGAACGGGAAAACTGGTGTTCTTACGATAGAGTATCCGATTATCGTGTATGGCTCCTAAACCCGAACCCAACCACTTTCCATGAGAATCCGCCAAAACACATTCCAGCGTGTCCGACGCCGTTTTACCATTGGGAAACTTTATTTCGACGAAGAGAAAGATGTTCATGTAGGGGTAGTCATCGCCGTTGCGAATGTTTACATATAGGTTGTGCGGGCTGACGGTGTCCAAAATTTCAAAGCTGAAACTTTGAGGTTCAGAAGCTCTCCATACAGCATTTTCCAATGGGCGGTTTTCTTCAAATACCAATCCCGCGTCGCAGGAAATGAGAAGAATCCCGAAGACAAAAGCAATAAATAAACGTTTATTCCTTGGGACCATCACTACTTCCTTTGTCAAGCCTTCTTCCTCCATCTGACTGAGGCCCTTTAGGCCGCGGGGGTCTTTGGCCTCTGTCTCCCTGTTGACCTCTATTTCCTGAAGAGCGACCTTTTTGATCCGTATTCCGTGAGTTTCTTCCTTCTTGTGTTCCTTGCGCAGACTCTCCACCTGCTCTTCCCGTTTTACCGGTTGATCCTGATCCCTTTCTCCTTTTCTTATTTCCTTTCGCTTTATCGAAGCGATTCAAACTATCCTGGCCAACAACGTTAGAATAAAATAAATCCTCTTCTTCTTCTTCCACAAGCTGAAGTTCCCGAAGATCTTTGGGCTTCTCTCCCTTTTTATTCATTTCAATTACTCCCTTAACCACCTCCAGATCGAGACAAATGGGTGAATTGGAGGCGTTGTATTCCTCCATCACAAACCAAATTTTCCGCTTGAAAATATCGGTCTTAAACTGAATCGCAGCGCCGGTTTCCGTAAACAATTTAGTAGTGGGGGAAGGAAATTCGCGAACGGCTTCCATATAAGAATCCAGTTCGTAATTAAGGCAGCATTTCAATTTACCGCATTGCCCTGCAAGTTTTTGGGGGTTCAGCGCAAGTTGCTGATACCGTGCCGCACTGGTGGAGACTGACCTAAAGTCGGTAAGCCATGTAGAACAACATAGCTCTCTGCCACAAGACCCAATCCCTCCAAGCCGAGAAGCTTCCTGGCGTGAGCCAATCTGCTTCATCTCGATCCTTACTCGAAACGCCTCAGCATATTTCTTTATTAGCTCCCTGAAATCTACCCTATTGTCTGCGGTATAATAAAATACAGCCCGGCTCTTGTCTCCCTGATACTCTACGTCACTAATTTTCATTACTAGACCGAGACTTTGGGCAATTTCTCTGGAGCGCATCATGGTCGCGTTTTCCAGCAAACGAGCCTCCTGCCACCTGGCAATATCGTCTTGGGTAGCTTTCCGCAAGACCTTCCGGAGTTCATGATTGTCCTTCACCCCTTTTCGGGTCATCTGCATCCTAACTAACTCTCCGCTCAGAGAAACAACCCCTACATCGAACCCGGGATTAGCCTCTACCACTACCACATCGCCTATACAAAGCAAGTGACTATCGCTGTATCGAAAATATGACTTTCGGCTGTTTTTAAACCGTATCTCAACTACATCAAACGGCTTTTGACCTTCTGGCAATTGAATTCCCGCAAGCCAGTCGAACACCTCAAGTTTATTGCAGCCGGAAATTCCACAAGCCCCATTGTTTTTACAACCAGCAGGCAAACCACTTCCGGAAGAACATCCTGAACATCCCATCGTTATCCACGTATTGCTTTGGGAGGATTCCCTCCCTGAGAGACAAAGGTACGTTTAAAATAGGAATTTTACCGGACACGCGGTCTGAGTTTCAGGAAACACGTATAACGTGTATTCCTATTTACCCTTTTCTCCGTAGAAGTTTATGGATTTGAAAAGACAGATCGGTAAAAACAATTTTCGCGCTCACATTTCGAGCTATATCCCGATGGGCCACTTCGACGGACTCCGTTAACTCTAGAATATTTAAATGATTAATAAAAGGGGCGAATTTGGTAGAAAATTCCGCTTCCTTCTTGGCCAACAAAGCCAACTCTCCTCCAGAGTAATTGCCAGATATACACTGCCTAAAAAAGTGAAGCGTGTAAACCAGAAAAGCCTTTTGTTCTTCCCTGCCCGATTTTGCAAATTCTTCCACCCAGGGTATAAGACGAAGGGTCTCACCGGCATAACAATTCCTCATCCATTCGACGAAACGGTCAAACGTAGGACCTGCTTCGTCCCTGTTTATCACCATTTGCCTTGCCTGAAAAAGGTTGCCATTAGAGAGAATGGCGATAGATCCTGCCTCTTCCTGGCCCAAGGAAAATTCCTCTACCAATCTATCTGTTATTAAATCTGCCGGAATTGCCGGAATTTTGATTAGCTGAACCCTGGAAAGAATCGTAGGCAGAATATTCTGCGGTGAACAAGAAACGAGAATAAATATTGTTTTATCCGGCGGCTCTTCAATGATTTTGAGAAGTTTATTCGCTGCCTCAGGCCGAAGCAGTTCCGGGCGCCAAAGAATCATAAATTTTAATCCGCCCTCATACGAGGTTAACACAAGTTTTCTCGAAATGGCAGAGGCCTCTCTTTCAGGTATAATTAACTGCTTGTTTTCCGCTTCGAGTAAAACAGTCCAATGCTCCAGCGTAAAGTAAGGGTCTTGTAATACCTGCTCGCGCCATTTGGGCAACATATGGTCGCTCTCTTCCCGTTTATCTTTCTCTATCGTTATAGGAAAGCTGAAGTGAAGGTCTGCATGCTGTAGATTAGAAACTTTTCTGCACGCAGGGCATTCTCCACATGCGTCGAAGTCATCTCTGTTCTTACAAAAAGCGTTTTGAACCAATGCGAGCGCCAATGCCAGGTTACCAGAACCTTCCGGTCCTGCCAGCATTAGGGCATGAGGAATTCTGCCTTCCCTAAGCGCCCCTCCCAATCTAGCGGCTATTTCCTGCTGACCAATTAGTTCGGCAAATTTCATACTGCCCCAAAATTACTTGTAATGCGGGGAAAACTCATACTCCAAACACTGTCTCCAAAATTTCAAGCGATTTTATCTCCCTTTTGTCTTCCATCTGATACCTTACGTAATCGAGAAGGGCCCTTAACAAACGATTTCTATCCCGGCGCTGAATTAACCACTCCACCCTTTCTTCTTCTTGCATTAAAAGAAAGGTATGCAGAATTTCGCCTTCCCTGGAATCAAGGGACGAACTTGCGGCTCCTTGGATAAACTCCCCGCTCGCCGGGTCAAATCCTATTATAGCCCTCCCCTCACCGAGGTTTGGCAACAAGCCATACTTTTCGACTAATCCAACTACAAAAACCAACGGCAGGTTCGCTGGGATGGAACTTTCCTCCAATTCCCGGGCAAACCCAAGGGCAAAGCGGAATAACTCCTTGTTTACATATTGCTTTTGAAGGGTTTTATGAAGTACCTCCGCCACAAACACTGCCACTGAGGACTTTCGAATATCCGTCCAAGTGGTTAGTGGCGACCAAAGAAGTCTGCACTCACCGATAGAAGCTACTTCTGAGCCATGACTGAGGCTTATATTTACCTGTAGCGGAGAAAGGGGCTGAGATAGAATCTGCCGTATTCCGGACTTCTTATGTACTCCCTTAACCATTGCCGGCACCCATCCTTTCTCTTCGGTGTAAAGCTGTATTATAGCCGAATTGTCCCCATACATCAACTGAGACAACACTATACTTCTTGAACTAAACTTCTCAGTCATGTGCTTAATTAACCAGAATTATTAACCGATCTTGAAAAGATTTCAACGGGGCTGGTTTGAAAATTGGTATTGAATGGTTAATTTTGGACCTGGTTCTGATAATTATGGTTTCGGCCAGCAAGATACATAAAGTGCTAGTGCGTTAATTTGCACATAGTTTAAAGTTAGGTTAGGCAGGGCAATCTTTATAGGTTGTCCTGTTTTTTTTGCCTCCATTGCCGGAAACTGAACCAGACGTTTTACCTTGCTCTTTGCATGTCGTTTATCTTTCACAACACCCTCACATGGAAATCGAAAACCCCTGGGCACTAATTATCGGTTCAGTTGCTATACTTGGTATTCTTTACTGGCGGCTGGGAGATCTCATCTTCTTTTCCTTTCGGGCTGTCAAAACCAAAGGTAAAATCGTAAATTGGATGAGGAGAACCGAAAAAGGCAAAGAACTATTTTATCCACTAATCGAGTTTCAACTACAAAATGGGATTGCCCACCAGTTTCGAGCCGGGGAGTATAGCGAAGGGTCGCCTATGTATGCGCGCGGCACAGAGGTTCAAATCCGATATATACCCGGTAAAATGAACGATATCCGGACTACCTATCCTTCTAAAAAATAATCTGTCCTGAAATAAGGATCCATGCCTGGAGTAATTCTGGCAAGAGCATTTACTCTTCTTCGTCCTGATCGCTGAAAATAGAGTTTAGCACATCCGTAAACGAAAGTGCTGATCCCATATCATGCCGAGTTATCAGCGAATAAACGGATAAACCATGCAGCGCCAATTCCATTAACAAATAGCTCTCCTCTGCCGTGCTATTGGGGGAGTACTTTTTTACCAGTTCGCGCAATCCATCTACAGCGTCAAGCTTATTCCTGAACTCCCGTTCGGGTTCATCCATGGCCAATTCCAACTCATGTCGACTAAACCATTCTACAATGCGCAGGTAAGGATTCTCTATTTTCTTTCGCTTAAGCGCCTCGGGGTCAGGAAATATTTGAGGAAATTTTTTTCGTGTTACTTTATTGATGAGATGCATGGCTACATTTCGGGCTCCCTCCTGCTCTCCCTCATATACCAGCTCTACCTTGCCGATAATAGCCGGCACAACGCCAAACAAATCGCTTACCCTCAACTGCACCGCTTTCTCCTTATTAATCAGCGCCCTTCGTTCGCCCGTAGAATAGAGGTTTTCTCTGGCGGTAATGCTCAATCTGGCCGAAACACCACTACGGGCATCGATAAACTCCGACTCCCTTGCTTCGAATCCAATTAATTCCAGCATTTCTTCCAAGAGGGGACTCAGAATTACTGCCTGCTGCTGCTCCGGTAAAATGCGGCTTTCCTGCCTGCTTATCTCGAGTGATTGCTCGATTGAGCGAGGATAATGCGTTAATATTTGACTCTGAATTCTGTCTTTCAGTGGCGTTATTATCGCTCCTCGATTAGTATAATCTTCGGGGTTGGCAGTAAATACGAAGGCGACGTCCAACTTAAGGCGCAATAAGAAACCGCGAATCTGAATATCTCCTTCTTGTAATATATTGAATAAACTTACCTGTATTCTGGCCTGAAGATCTGGCAATTCATTAATTACAAAAATGCAGCGATTCGAGCGCGGCACCAGGCCGAAATGTATCGCCCGCTGATCAGAATAATCCAGCCGCAAATTGGCGGCCCTTATAGGATCCACATCACCAATAAGATCTGCCACAGTAACATCGGGTGTAGCAAGTTTCTCCACATACCTGTCTTCGGCGGCAAGCCAGGAAATCGGAGTGTCATCGCCCATTTCGCGGACCCGATTTATGCCAAAAAAGCTCACGGGATTAAGCGGATCGTCGTTAAGTTCGCTTCCTTCGATTACGGGTATAAACGGATCAAGCAACGAAGTCATGGTTCGAGCTATCCTGGTTTTAGCCTGTCCGCGCAAACCCAAAAGATTAATACTATGCCTGCTCAGTATGGCCCGTTGCAAATCGGGGATTACTGAATCTTCATAGCCAATAACGCCTTCAAAAACAGGGTCCCCCTTCTTTAATTTGGCCACCAGGTTTTCCCTCATTTCATCGCGGACGCTTCGGGAGGTGTAACCCTGTGCTTTCAATTCACCCAGGGTGGTAATCGCTTTCAGCTTATTCTTTTTCGTCATTGTCTTATCGAAGCCGCTTGCTCCTGTTTTTTTGATAGTCGCGAAATATAATATCCCCCAGGCCCTTGAGACCGGTAAAGTAGGCTGTTCCCTGATTCGCTTCGGTAAAATCGTCCACAAACCGCTGCAGGAGTGGATCCGAGGCAATCATAAATGTGCTAATCGGTATTTTCAACTTGCGGCACTGTCTGGCCAGATTAAGGCACTTGCCAACTATATAAGGGTCAAGCCCCCAGCTGTTCTTGTAGTATTCCCCATTTTCTTTGAGGCATGACGGCTTTCCGTCGGTAATCATAAAAATCTGCTTGTTGGTGCTCTTCCTGCGACGTAAAATATCCATCGCTCGTTCGAGTCCTGCCACGGTATTCGTGTGAAAAGGTCCTACTTGGAGATACGGCAAGTCTTTCACGGCAATTTCCCAGGCATCATTCCCAAAAACTACAATATCCAACGAGTCTTTCGGATACTTGCGCATAATCATTTCTGCCAAAGCCATGGCCACTTTTTTGGCAGGAGTTATTCGGTCTTCGCCATACAAAATCATAGAATGACTGATGTCTATCATCAGCACCGTCGACGTGGTGGTCGAATGGTCGGCGTCCCTCACCTCCAAATCGTTTTCCGTTAACCTAAAATCACCTTCAACTCCTCTGTTCACGAAGGCATTCCGAATGGAACCGGTAAAATCTATTTGTTCCAGGCGATCTCCGAAACGATATTCTCTGCGATCCTCGGTAAATTCATTTCCCTGTCCGGAATGGCGTGTTTTATGTTGTCCCGGCGAAGACCTTCGGAGTTTTCCAAAAAGCTGCTCCAGCGCCCTTTCCCGTATGGCTTGCTCTGCCTTACCGCTGAGCCCGATACCGGGTCCACGGGTCGAATTGTCTCTAAGGTAGCCCCTGCGCTTAAGCTCTTCGAAAAAATCTTCCAGGGTATAATTACTATCGGTCAGTTTATATTCTTTGTCCAATTCCTTTAGCCAATTCATGGCCTCGTCCACATCGCCTGAGGTATGTGTAACCAGCTCCAGAAAGATTTCAAGCAAACGCTCAAAAGGCGCGCGCTTGTCGGCTTCTGCGACATACTCGGTAAAAAGAAACGACTTCATTGGAAAAACACTACTATAAATGAACCCGCAGCAGGCCTTAAATGTTCCTCAAAGTAAATAATTTTGACGGATGAACCCGCACGCAGTACGTACACATAGATTTACCCATGGAGAAAAAAAAGATTTCTGACACAGATTACTGCGTTAGCCTTTGGAAATATGCCCGCTTTGCCACCAGGGCCGTAAAAATAGGCAGTACCGGTATTGGTGGTGAAAACCCCCTCCGGCTGCAAAGTATGACCACCACCGATACGATGAATACGGAAGCTACGGTTCAACAAAGCATACGAATGATAGAAGCAGGATGCGAACTCGTGCGCATAACGGCTCCGAGCATTAAAGAGGCCGAAAACTTAAGGCAAATTCGCGATTCTCTTCGCCAACTTGGATATTCGACTCCCTTAGTAGCCGACATCCATTTTACTCCAAATGCCGCTGAAGTCGCCGCGGGCATAGTAGAAAAAGTTCGGGTGAACCCGGGAAATTACGCCGACAAGAAGAAATTCGAAACGATCGACTATTCCGACAACTCGTATGCCTTGGAACTGGAACGAATTCGGGAAAAATTTATGCCCCTGGTACAGCTGTGTAAGGAAAATGGTACGGCCATGAGGATAGGCACCAACCACGGCTCTCTCTCAGACCGAATCATGAGCCGCTACGGCGATACTCCGCGAGGCATGGTGGAATCGGCCATGGAGTTTATACGGATCTGCCGCGAAATGGACTTCCATGAAATCGTAATTTCCATGAAGGCCAGTAATCCCCAGGTAATGGTACAGGCCTACCGCTTGCTCGTGCACGAAATGATGACAGAAGGGATGAATTACCCACTTCATTTAGGCGTAACTGAAGCTGGCGAAGGCGAAGACGGAAGAATCAAAAGTGCAGTTGGTATTGGCGCCTTACTCGAAGACGGGCTGGGCGATACGATTAGGGTTTCACTTACCGAAGAGCCCGAAGCCGAAATTCCTGTAGCCAAAATACTGGCAGAACATTATGTGGGAAGGGAAAACCATACTGAAATTATTCCGACAACAATTCCCATAGACCCTTTTAGTTATTCCCGACGTCCTACACGAACAACATTGAATGTCGGCGGCCGCGAAGTTCCCCGGGTTATTATGGATCTAAGCCTAAAGGAGAGAATAACCCCCGCGATGTTATTTCCATATGGCTATAATTATTCTGTGCCTCTGGATAAGTGGAACCTTAGCGACATGGCCTGCGATTTCATCTACGTTGGCTCCAAGCCAATTACCTTTGCTATACCGGGCACACTGGGAATTATTGAAGACCTGGACTTTTATACCGGAGCTGAGAGGCATTATCCCCTCATGAGCAAGGAACAATACCTAACGCTACCCACTCCAGATACCCTCCATTTCATAGATGTCAATACCTCCGAACTTACAGGGGGTCTTATCGCCAAGCTTCAATCGGATGGCGGAGCCGTGTTGGTTCTAAGCAGTGATAATCGCCATGCCTTGGCTTCGCTGCGCGCAGAGGTTTTTCGCCTTATGAACGCTCAATGTGAGGTTCCGGTAATTTTCCGGAGAAATTACGAAACGGGAAGTACAGAAACATTTCAATTGAAAGCTTCGGCAGATCTAGGCGGTTTATTAATAGACGGCTTAGGTGATGGCTTATGGTTACGTGCAGACAACGTGCCATCAAGAGAAGTAAATAGCACGGCTTTCGGCATTCTTCAAGCCACCCGCACCCGAATTTCCCGTACTGAATATATCTCTTGTCCCTCCTGCGGAAGAACTCTTTTCGATCTTCAGGAAACAACTGCACGTATTCGCAAACGCACCGATCACCTCAAAGGGATAAAAATCGGAATAATGGGTTGCATCGTGAATGGTCCCGGCGAGATGGCAGATGCAGATTACGGATATGTAGGTACCGGTCCCGGCAAAATCACCTTGTATAAAGAAAAGGAGGTCGTAAAGCGAAATGTTCCTTCGGATCAGGCCGTCGATGAATTGATTGCTCTCATTAAATCGGGAGGAGACTGGGTGGAGCCGCCTCAAGGGGACTAAGGGCTTAATTAAGGTTAAAACCGTGTTTAAGGCTCTTTTAAAGGTTTTAGGGGTGTTTTCCGTGTAAATCAAACAGTTAAGACCGTCCGGATGTGACATAGTACAGACATGCCCGCCTTTTTTTATCTTTCGGCTATTATTTAATGTTGCCATGAAACTCCTGGTTCCCATAGATTTCACCCCCATTACCCGCAATGCGCTCGACCATGCCGTGGAATTAAGCAAAACACTTGGCGGAGAGATAGAATTGCTTCATATTGTAGCTAAAGATTCCGAGCACCAGGGGGCTAAAGACCGACTACATTCCATTATCGCCGAACTGAACCCCACAGACCAAAAACTCGTCGGTTGCCGTGTGGTAACCGGCTCCATTTTTAAAGATATCGCCGCAGCCGCGGAAGATGGCAATGCCCAGTTGCTCATAATGGGCACACATGGAGCTAAAGGATTACAGAAAATTTTTGGTTCGTTTGCCATTAAAGTGGTAACAAGCGCCAAAACACCATTTATTATCACACAATCCCGCAGACCGGAAGGAAAGATCGAAAAAATCGTAATGCCAGTCGACCTAAGTAAGGAAAGTGTGCAAATTGTTAAGGTGTCTGCTGAACTTGCCAAGAAATTCCAGGCTCAAATTCACGTAATATGCAAGCATGAAAGTGATGAATGGCTTGCTAAAAAAGTAAAAATCAACATCAGCAGCGCAAAAATCGTGCTCAACGATGAGAAAGTGCCTTATGAAATAGTAACACTGCCCGGCAAGTCTTCCTTGGATAAGGAGGTTCAGCAGTATGGAGAAAAAATAGGAGCGGGATTATACGCTATTACCCATTTCAGCGAGAGCATTTTACCACAGTTCGATACCTTTTCTCAGGAGATGATTACTAATAACGCGGGAATTCCTGTGCTAATAATGAATGCGCAGCAAATGCATAGCGTAAACTCTCAATTTACATTTATTACTATCTAAGCCGATAGGGCTTCTAGCCGAGGATTCCTTTAAGCTCCGCCAATACTGCCTCTTTGCCTGGTTGCAGAAATTCACGTGCATAAGCCGTCCAGTAGGTGTGGGACTCCAAAAAGTTTATCTGTACGCTTACCCATTTCTGACTGTCCATTTCAACACCATTCAGAAGTAATTCCTCATGAAGTCCTTGCGCAATTCGGAAATACTCTTTTCCTCCGAGGTAATCCAAATCGGCATCGCATAACACAGATTCCGATAATGTAGTAGGGCGCTGAGGTAAGCGGGTGCACATTATCATACGCTGTACTATCGCAATTGATTCGGCGCTAAAACCGAAACCGGGTAGCTCTGTCGCTGCGATATCACAACTTCGGGCTTCATG
>Ga0315906_10007150_pt1 | contig 13640 bp, 12 predicted proteins | sample LakEriMetagenome_4_FD_203526 | JGI IMG/M metagenome (GOLD analysis project Ga0315906, IMG submission 203526) | Freshwater fungal communities from buoy surface, Lake Erie, Ohio, United States - Buoy 2 MA122 | ecosystem: Environmental > Aquatic > Freshwater > Lake > Lake biofilm | place: USA...
TACGCTGGTGTTTAATGATCTGCGCTTCGGACAAATCATCGGATGGGAAAAACCGGGAGAGCATTTTGTATTTCATTATTATTTGAGTCACCCCCGCGACAATGAACTGGTGGTGCAAAGAGGCCGCTTTGACAAATGGGATCTGAATACGGCTTTAAATCTGATTAACCGGGTAAGGGGCAACTAAGACAACCATGATTACGCACATAAATTTTACAGTTAAATAGTATTTTTCTTTTAACTTTGCTTTTTAATGCAACTATCCACTCGTCATCTGCTTGGCATTAAAGATCTTACTCAGCAAGACATTTCATTAATTTTAGATACGGCCACTCAATTTAAAGAGGTCTTACAGCGTCCGATAAAGAAAGTTCCTTCTTTGCGGGATGTAACCATCGTGAATTTATTCTACGAAAACTCTACCCGCACCCGCATCTCTTTTGAACTGGCTGAAAAAAGACTGAGTGCGGATACCATCAATTTTACGGCTTCAGGCTCATCAGCCGCAAAAGGAGAAACCTTGCTCGATACGGTCAACAATATTTTAAGCATGAAGGTGGATATGGTGGTCATGCGGCATAGTGCCAGCGGTGCACCGCAATTTTTAGCCCGACATATCCCCGCTGCCATCGTCAATGCCGGTGATGGTATCAATGAGCATCCTACGCAAGCATTACTGGATGCCTTTTCCATTCGGGAAAAGCTGGGTGGTCTCGAGGGGAAAAAAATTGCGATCATTGGTGATATCATGCATAGTCGGGTGGCCTTGAGCAATATGTATTTGCTGAAAAAGATGGGGGCAGAAGTAACCGTTGCCGGTCCGCCAACCTTATTGCCAAAATATGTACAACAGGCATTTGGTGTGAATGTGTCCTATAATGTGGAAGAAGTATTGAACTGGTGTGATGCAGCCAATGTGTTGCGCATACAGTTGGAAAGACAAAATCAGCCTTTGTTTTCATCGCTCAGAGAATATAATCTTGCCTTTGGCATCAGTAAAAAACTCCTGGATAGCCTGAAAAAAGATATTGTTATCATGCATCCCGGTCCTATCAACAGAGGTGTGGAAATCGATAGTGATGTGGCCGACAGCAAACAATCTATCATTTTACAACAGGTTGAAAATGGCGTAGCTGTTCGGATGGCGGTGCTTTATTTATTGGCGGGTAAGCGAACGGAGCATTAAGAAATGTCCAAAAACTCAAACACTGCCTTTTTCACTTTATTATCGCGGTAAATTTTTCGGTGACCCAGTTCTTTCGTCAGCATAAATCTAAAGTTGGGCAATTGCATTTGCGCTATAACTTTCGCATCAGCCCATGGGGTTATATTATCATCCTCATCATGTATCCATAATACCTGCGCTTTGATATAAGGCGCTGCTTTTGAAATGGAGAAATCACTTGCTTTAAGCCCACTACGCTCGAGAATAATTTGCTCCATTTCTTTTTGAATAGCTTCATCAATATTTAAAAAATTACTGAAAGTCTTTAGTGCAGTAGTGGTTTCAGTAGCAGGAGCAATGAATGCGGCTTTTATTTTTTCATGATTAGGAAGTTCTTTCAGAAATAAACTTAATGCAAGTCCGCCAAATGAATGGGCAATAAATGCATCGATTGGTCCGTACTCTTCATAAGTTTTTTGAATCATTGCTTTGTAATCGAGCACGGTAAGTTGCTTGCCACTGCTTTTACCATGTGCGGGCGCATCTATAGCAATCACCTCATATCCTTGTCGAATCAGTGGGTTTACAAAATGATCAAACTTCATAATAGTCGAAGAGAACCCATGAAGAATCATGGCTTTTTTAGTTTGAGGATGATTCCACCGATAGCCCACCAGCTGGTAGGGGTGAAGCTCCATTTTAATTTGTTCCGCCTCTTTAAAAATGGGAGGAATCATTTTTGGAGTATTTCTGACAGGTGTTAAAAATAAATTCAAAGCATAAGCGCCTGCTCTTTTTGTTGAAAATGCAGCGAATAAAGCTAGCTTAAATCGAATGAACGCGATGACTATTTTTTGTGCGGTCTTGATGGGAGTGAAGATTATTTGGCAAATGTAAAAAAACGATAATAGATCTGCAATTATAGTAAGGACTACATAATAAGGAAATATATTGTGCGCTTGGCCAGGCAAAACGCGCGGAGCGATCGGGTTTGCCTAGATTTTTCTTTGGTTACTTTCTTTGTAGCAATGACAAAGAAAGTAAAAATAACATAAATCTATGCCCAAATAATATTGCTGAATTTAAATTCGTCTTTTCCTCCCCCAACCCCCTCAAAGAGGGGGATATATCCTCATTTATTCAGCGTGTATATTTCTTTTTAAGATTTATTATATAACGCATACACCATATCCTTATCAAACAATTGTGTTCCCTCATTCATCGTTGCGGCCGATCCGCAGCAAACTCCAAAGCGTATCGCTTCTTCAGGTGTTGCTCCTTTGGAAAACATATACGTTATGCCGGCCACCATACTATCGCCCGCACCCACTGTACTTTTCTTTTCTACTTTGGGTGCTTCAGAAAAATATGCTTCTTCTTTACTGACCAGCCATGCGCCATCGGGCCCCATCGAAACAGCCACCCATGTTGCATACCCTTTTTGTATGACCTGTCGCGCAGCATGTGGCACATCATCATGGGCAATCTTTTCTATGCCGAGTAATTTGCATAACTCTCCACGATTAGGCTTAATTAAAAAAGCATTTTTATTTTCCAGCGCTTGTAAAGCCGCACCACTGGTATCAACTATACATTTCGCACCAATAGCATTTACTTTCTCTACAATCATACCATATATTTCATGGGGAAGTCCGGGTGGTAAGCTGCCGCTGGCGACGACATACTTTGGATTGTAATTATTTACTTTATCAATCAGAATTTTTATATCATTTTCCGTAACTGCTCTTCCCGGAAAAGTAAACCTGAATTGATGATTGGTATTTGTTTCTTTTACCACCCAGTTTTCTCTTGTTTCTACAGAAGTAGGTATTGCATGAAACTCAATAGAAGTTTCTTTTAAAAGTGTGCAAAGCATATTTCCGTTATGTCCCCCGGCAGGAAACAAAGCAAGTGAAGCACAATCTAATTTTTCAAGTGCTTTGCTCACATTTATTCCTCCACCACCAGGTTCATTTACAACTTCTGTACAACGCAGTTTTGTTTCTGCTTCCAGCTGTTCAACTTTTGTGCTTTTATCAATACATGGGTTAAGCGTAATGGTAAGAATCATAGCATTGATTATAATTAGTTTGAATAGATAAGCAGATTAATTTTATTCGCAATGGAATCGTAATCCGAATAACCGCGATTAATCAGATATATTTTATCATTGCCAAGTTGCAGCATCAGTTGCGGAAATCCGGTTACCTGTAATTGCTGCACCAAAGCAAATTCATCGTATGCTTTTTTAAGATAGACTTCACTATGTAGCTTATCATAAAATTCATTTGTATTGATGTTGTATTTCCGGATAAGATGCCTGTATGCTTCATCGTCTGTTAAATCTCTTCCTTCATAAAATAATGCATACTGCAAATCAGATACAAAAGGTATCTGCATCTCAGGGTCATAATCCTTGAAAACAGATAATGCGATGGCTGATTTTTCAGACGAAGGAAACCAGTCGCTCAATTCTGGATTACGCATATGCCACAAATAATCTTCTCCAAATTGCACGCCGGTTAATGCTTCAATGCCCTGATAAGATTCTAAAACATAATTTGAAATAGTGCTTACGGGTATCGGATTTTCAGGCAACATCATGCCCCCGCTTACTACTTCGATTGTGATGGTGCTATTGTAATTTTTATGCACTTCTTTCATAACCGGACTCAATCCGTAACACCATCCACACCAGGCATCATAACAATATATTAGTACTGCTTGCATCGTAATCAATTTAATGGGCTTCCAGCCAGTTGCTTCCAAGCCCTGCTTCAGCCACAACAGGCACACCATTGGGTAGCAGCATGGCGCTTTGCATACATTCCAACACTAATGATTTCATTTCATCTGCTTCCTGTTGTAACACATCGAACACCAACTCATCATGCACCTGTAAAATCATTTTACTTTTTAATCCTTTATCTCTGATTGCATGATATGTTTTTGCCATCGCTAATTTGATCATGTCTGCCGCTGTACCTTGTATGGGTGAGTTGATCGCATTTCTTTCGGCAAATCCTCTCACAGTAAAGTTCGATGAATTAATATCTCTTAGCCATCGCTTTCTGCCCATCAGAGTTTGAACATATCCATTTTCTCTGGCAAATGCTATGGTGTTATCCATATATTGCTGAATACCGGAAAATTCTTTTTTATAATTGTCGATGATTTCTTTTGCTTCAGTTCGGCTGATACCCAGATTTTCTGCCAGACCAAATGCACCCTGTCCGTATATGATCCCAAAGTTTACACTCTTTGCTTTGTATCGCATCTCTTTGGTTACATCTTTTTCCTCTACTTTATACACTTTAGCTGCAGTAGCAGTATGGATATCTTTATGGTTGATGAAGGCGTCACACATTGCAGGATCTCCGCTAATGGCAGCCACTATTCTCAATTCAATCTGTGAGTAGTCGGCGCTGAGTAGTACATGATGCGCATCTCTTGGTATGAAAGCTTTTCTGATTTCTCTTCCTCTTTCAGTTCTTATTGGAATATTTTGCAGATTGGGATTATTACTCGATAATCTTCCTGTTACAGCAATGGCTTGTCCATAACTTGTATGCACTCTTCCCGTTTTGGGTTGAATGAGTAAGGGCAGTGCATCTACATAAGTTGATTTTAATTTAGTCAGTTCGCGATACGCAAGGATATCCGCTACAATCGGACTTGTATTGGCCAGTTTTTGCAGTACATCTTCTCCTGTGGCATACTGTCCTGTTTTGGTTTTTTTCGCTTTTGCATCAAGTTTCAGATGTTCAAATAATACTTCACCTAATTGCTTGGGTGATGAAAGATTGAATTTCATTCCGGTGGTATCCATCACCTTTTTTTCTGCAATACGTATTTCATTTTCAAGTGTATTAGCATAATCTTTGAGAAATGACACGTCAATTTTTACGCCCTCCCATTCCATATCTGCCAATACGCAAATAAGTGGTGTTTCTACATTGAAAAAAACATTTTCGACTTCTTTTTCTTTTAACTGTGGCGCAAAAACATGTTGCAGTTGTAAGGTGATGTCTGCATCCTCTCCTGCATATTCTTTTTGAGTTTCAAGATCTACGTCGCGCATTGAACCTTGCGATTTCCCTTTTTTCCCAATGAGCTCAGTAATGGAGATGGGTTTATAACTGAGATATTTTTCACTTAAAACATCCATGCTTCGTTTTCCTTCCGGTTCAATTACATAATGCGCCAGCATGGTATCAAATAATTTTCCTTTCAGCATAATGCCGTTTGCATGAAGCACCAGCATATCAAATTTTATGTTCTGTCCGATCCAGGTCTTATTTTCATTTTCCAGGAGCGGTTTAAATAGTGATAATATATGTGCGGTGGTTTTTGGGTCAGCAGGGCATGAAACATACCATGCATGATGAATACTTGTTGCAAAGGCTAGTCCGACTAATTCACAAGAATAGGGATCAAGTCCGGTGGTTTCGGTATCGAAGCAGATTTCATTTTTATGAGATAACGTTTCAATAAGTTTGAGTATATCTGTTTCACTTTCTATTAAAGTATACTGATGGGAAACAGAATGAATGTTATTGATTATGGTTGATTGAGATGCATCTTCTTCAAACGTTTCAATTGCGTGAGTATCATCATCGGTTGGAGGGCTGATTTTTTTCTTTGCTATTGAAGGAGGTTCAATGATATTGCCAAAAAGGTCTCTTTGTATATTGTGGTTTTCGGTGTTTACAGGAATTTCTTCTCCCAGTATGCGTTTGCCTACGGTTTTAAATTCAAGTTGACTGAAAATATCTTTGAGCGCTTCTTTATTCCACGCTTTAAGTTTAAAATCTTGTTCATGAAATGCTACTGGCACATTCGTGATGATGGTAGCCAGTTTTTTACTTAGGATGGCCAGTTCTCGTCCGTTACGAATCTTTTCTCCGAGTGCCCCTTTAATATTGTCTGCGTTGGCCAGTACATTATCAAGAGAACCGTACTCATGTAGCAGTTTTACAGCAGTTTTTTCCCCAACGCCGGGAATACCGGGGATATTATCAACGGCATCACCCATCATCCCTAATATATCAATGACCTGACTAATATTATTGATATTCCATTTGTTGCATACTTCCTCCGGACCAAGAATTTCCGCATCGCCGCCCTGATAACCCGGTTTATAAATTTTAATCTGATGACTTACAAGTTGCCCATAATCTTTATCAGGCGTTACCATATATACATCAAAGCCTTCGATTGCTGCTTGTTTGCTTAAAGTGCCTATGATATCATCAGCTTCAAAGCCATCTGACTCCAATACCGGTATATTGAATCCTTCAATTATTTTTTTTATATCTGGAATTGCAGCAAGAAGATCTTCGGGCGCTTCTTGTCTGTTAGCTTTGTATGCTGCATAATCTGTATGCCGTTCTGTAGGTGCTTTTGTGTCAAAGCAAACGGCCATATGCGTTGGCTTTTGATTTTGTATTAATTCAACAAGTGTATTTGTAAAGCCGAACTGTGCATTCGTGTTTTTGCCAGTAGTTGTTATTCTGGGATTTCTAATTAATGCATAATAAGCTCTGAAGACCAGCGCCATTGCATCCAGAAGAAACAATTTTTTTTCATCCATTATGCTAAGGTAAGAACAGCAAATCCCTTACCCAAAAGATTGGGAAGAGAATTTACAAACGAAAAGTGGAGGCAGTAGAAACTGCCTCCTTATGAAACTTAAAATATAATGCGGTATCCGGAAATTACATAGTTTACGGATCTGCCGCAGTCAACAATAACTACGTTAAGTAATTTATTTTTCTTTTACCTCAGCCAGTTTGTCTTCTGATGAATTTGACAAGGCAGGTTGAGAAGAAGTCGTGGTTTGTGAATTGTTTTTTGAATTTTTGCCTGAAGTAAGTCTGGCAAGGAATGAATCTTCCTTGTAAAATAAATTTAAGTAAATGGCAAAAAGGAAAAATACAAATGCGAAAAGACGTAATGGCTTTTTCATTGTAATTGGATTTAGTTTTTCTGAATTATTGGACAACGTAAAAGTACAATGCCTTTTTTACAAATCAAAGCATCATTCAAATATTATTTTGAAAAAAAATCAATTGTAGGTGTTACCTATTACATGCAGGAAATCTTTTGCACTCTCCCTTCATGTCTTCCGCCTTCAAAATGAGTGCTGAGGAATGCCAGGGTAAGATTTTCCGCTTCTTTTTCTTCAATAAATCTGGCAGGAATACATAAAATGTTGGCATTATTGTGTTGTCTTGCCAATCTGGCAATTTCTTCATTCCAGCAGATGGCAGCCCGGATACCCTGGTGTTTGTTGGCGGTGATGGCAACTCCATTAGCACTGCCACATATCAAAATACCCCAACTTGCTTCTTCAGATTCAACAGCATTGGCTACGGGATGTGCATAATCAGGATAATCTACACTTGCTTCGCTATATGGGCCAAGGTCTTTGCATATCCAGTGATTTTTTTCCAGAAAAGCAATCAATGCTTTTTTATATTGAAATCCGGCATGATCACCACCGATAGCTATTGGCTTATTTTGATTGAAAGGAGTTGACATATTTATTAATTGGCAAGATTGATTATTTTATGACCATTCTGGTTTTTCTTTATTTTGTTTTTTGTAGATGCGCATACTCAATATAATACTGAATTCATACAGCAAATATAAGGGTAGCGTTACTAAAGCCAGACTAAAGGGATCTGTAGACGGGGTAATGATAGCTGCTGCAATAAGAATAATCACAAAAGCAAATTTTCGAACCCTTTGCAATGACTGGGGCGTTATGATTCCTATTTTGGTAAGCAGCATTATAATTACAGGTAATTGAAATAGTAAACCTATTCCAACAGTGAGATACATCAGGTTTTCAAAATAATCGCTGATAGTAGGCTTGAATTCAATGAGTGGACTCAGAGAATAGTTGCTGTAAAAATGAACCATGAATGGAGTAAGAATGATATAGCCAAATAGAACCCCTCCAAAGAATAGAACCGACACCCAAATAATTGCGCCTGTTGTACCTCTTTTTTCTTTTTGACTGAGTGCTGGACGAACAAATCGCCAAATTTCCCAGAATACATATGGGAATGCCAGAATAAATCCACCGGCAAAAGATAAAGTAAAAGTCAGCAAAAACTGTTCTGTCATAGCAGAGCTAAGAAATTTCAGAGAAAATTTTTGTAAGCATATTTCAGGTGTGTGCAGCAGATTGCCTAGCTGACATAACCATTTATATGTAATGAATTCAGGATGAACCGGCCCCATAAGAATTTTGTCAACTACATATTCAATATTAATGAACACAAAGATTGCAGCAATGCCAATTGCGATAAGACCACGAACAATATGCCATCTCAATTCTTCAAGATGCTCAATAAAACTCATTTCACTAGCCGAGTTTTGTTGCTTATCGCCCAATATTTTTTTTAACATGTACAAAAACAATTATAGGTACCCAGTGCAAAATTATGATGTCCCCAACATTTTAACTTTCACAGTTTCGATTCGGGTATCGCTTACACTGATAATTTCAAATTCTAATTGATCAATAATGATGCTTTCTTTTACTTTTGGAATAGTTTCATGATATTCCACAATATAACCTGAGAGGGTCTCAGATTCTGCTTCAGCATTGAAGGCTAACATATATTTTTCTTTTAAATAATCAATTTCCAGTCTGCCACTAAATATATAGGTGCCGGGTGCTGTTTCCTTTTCAATAAATTCTTCAGTGTCGTATTCGTCTTTTATCTCTCCAAAAATTTCTTCCAGTAAATCTTCCATCGTAACGATTCCGGAGGTGCCGCCAAATTCATCTACTACCCAAGCAATGCTTTTTCTTTCTTTGGTAAATCGACTGATTAAATCTGTTACGGCCATACTTTCGGGAACTGCCGGAATGGGATGTAAAATTGTATGTAAATCTGTTGGCCTTTTAAAAAGATCTTGCTGATGAACGTATCCGATTATATGATCTATATTTTCTTCATATACAACCAATCGGCTTAACTGTGTATTGATGAACTTTTGTTGTACGGAATCCATATTGGATGTAATCTCTATGCCTACGATTTCTTTTCTGGGAATAAGGCATTCTCTAATTTTGACACCGGGCAGCGAAAGTGCATTTTCAAAAAGATCGGTTTTTAGTGCATTGTCTTCATCCTTGTCTTTAAGCTGTCCAATGATTTGTTCCGGATCTGTTTTTTTAAAAATCTCTTTTTTGTTATGGAGTTTTACATCAAAAAGATATTGAAGAATCCATGTTCCTGCATACAAAAAACCATTGCCAATGGGTGCAAATACTGCATTAACATAAAAAAGAAACTTAGATAGACTGCCTAATATTGTATTGCTTTTTGTTTTCACATAGGCCACGATAATATTTACTGCAAAAAATAAAACAACAGATGCAGTTATCCATTCAGGAATCATTTTCAATGGTGAGTCTTTCCATGATTTTGGAAATATTTGCCATAACACACCGGAAAAGCCAATGGAAAGGAGTACTGTTGCTGTAAGCGATATCGAAGCAGCAACCAAAGCAGCAGCTATCATTCCGGAAGGCTTGCTTAAAATTTCACTCAGTAAACGCCCACTTTGTTTTCCCTGTTTCTTTTTTAATTCAACAGCAAAATGATTCAGTGTACCGATGGCAGGTTCAATAGAAAATAGAAAACCTGTCAGCAGTGCTAAAAACATTAATTCAATGATGGGCAGATAGCCTTCAATCATAATGTTGATTTTAATTCAAATTCTTAAGGGGTTGGTCTTGTAAAAATAATCGAATAATTGCTTCTGCTTCACCGCAAGCTATTTCCAGTTTGTCGTTTAATATTATCGTATCAAAAGCATGCATATATTTCATTTCATCAGTAGCCTTATTAAATCTTTTATCGATTGCTTCCAGTGATTCAGTTCCTCTCCCCTTGAGTCGCTCTTTTAAAATCTCAATGGAGGGAGGGGCGATAAAAATCACGATAGTGTTATCCGGAAACAACTTTTTAATACGTAATGCGCCCTGTACATCAATATCTAATAAAGGCACTTGTTGCTGCTGCCAAATTTTATTGATCTCTGAAATGAGTGTGCCATAATATGCGCCTTCATATACCATTTCCCATTCGAGAAATGCATCTTCTTTTATTTTACTTTCAAAATCTTCTTTGCTGATAAAATAATAATCTTTTCCTTCGGATTCATTGTGTCTTTTTGTTCTGGTAGTTGCAGACACGGAGAACGCTAAATTCGAGAATTGTTTCATCAGGTGTTTTGTAATGGTGGTTTTCCCTGCACCTGATGGGGCGGTTATGACGATGATTTTATCTTTTTGTTGTTTCATTGAATATGGTATGCCCGAATGGTGTAAGCTTAACTTTGTATTCTGCAAATATCTGCACCAATTGCATTGAGTCGTTTATCAATAAACTGGTAGCCTCGGTCTATTTGTTCAATATTTTGAATCCTGCTGGTTCCTTCTGCGCTTAAAGCTGCAATAAGCAACGCTACCCCGGCTCTGATATCCGGACTGCTCATAGTAATCCCTCTTAGTTGTTGTTTTCTTTCAAGGCCAATCACTACAGCTCTGTGTGGATCACAAAGAATGATCTGAGCCCCCATGTCAATTAATTTATCTACAAAAAACAACCGGCTTTCAAACATTTTTTGATGCACTAATACACTGCCTTTGGCTTGTATGGCAGTAACAAGAATTATACTGATTAAATCTGGGGTAAAGCCGGGCCATGGATGATCATATATGGTTAGTACGCCCCCTTCTGTATATCGCTGAATTTCATAAATATCCTGTTGGGGGATATGAATATCGTCGCCAGTAATATTGAGTTCAATACCCAGTTGTCTGAATTTTTCCGGGATTACGCCTAACTGATGTATGCCTGCCCCTTTTATCACAATATCGCTTTGTGTCATGGCTGCAAGTCCGATGAAAGAACCAACTTCAATCATATCTGGGAGCAGTCTATGTGATGTGCCTCCGAGTTCTTTTACGCCCTCAATTGATAAATAATTACTTCCTATACCGTGAATTTTAGCTCCCATGCTGTTAAGCATCAGGCAAAGTTGCTGCACATAAGGTTCGCAGGCTGCATTGTAAAGCGTAGTGGTGCCGGAAGCCAAAACGGCAGCCATTATGATATTGGCTGTTCCTGTAACAGATGGTTCATCCAGAATAATGGATTTACCTTTTAATTCTTTTGCTGAAAGCCGGAAGTAGCTTTCTTTTTTTTCATAATCCGCTTCTGCGCCCAGTTGCTGAAATCCCAGAATATGGGTATCAAGTCGGCGTCTTCCAATTTTATCTCCGCCAGGCTTGGGGATATAAGTATGGCCAAAGCGGGCAAGTAAAGGGCCTGCCATCATAACAGAGCCGCGCAGTTTACCACATTTTTTTAAGAATTTTTCTGTTTCCAGATAATCTTTATCAATATCTTTTGCGCAAAATGTATAAACGCCTTCCGAAATCTTTTGCACAGAAACGTTCATGTCAGACAATAATTCCATCAACATGTTTACATCATGAATATCTGGGATATTGCTGATGGTAACAGGTGCTTGTGTCATAAGAACTGCACTTAGAATTTGAAGTGCTTCATTTTTTGCTCCTTGAGGAACAAGAACACCATGTAATTTTTTTCCACCTTTTACTTCGAAGGTATTCATATCTTGAGATTACGTAATTGCTGTTGCTCTTAATTGAAAATGATAAAGGGATAAAATTGTTTTGGGAAACATGAAAAATTAATAGCGTTTTTTGAACTTTCCGCCACGATTATCACGTCCATTGTTTCTGGGCCCTCTTTGCTGAAAATGTTTATGCCTTTTTTGCCCGCCTCGTGCATCACGAAAGTCGTCGCTGGGGCGATATTGTCGAACAAAGGGTTTATTGGTGAATTCAAGCTCTCCTTTAGTTAAGGTAGCCAGTTCACTTTGTATGGCATCATCGTGAATGTTTTCTTTATGCCAGTTATTATAGGCAAGTTTCATATAATAGGCAATGCTATTGGCAAAGCCTTGTTTTTTCTCAGGATTTTCTTCTTGTAATGCTTTGTCAATGATTGTTTCCAGATTTTTTCCTAAATGGTTATATCTGGGATATCGCTTTGGATAGGGCAACTTTTCGGGTTTGGCTTTCAGGGATTCTCTGGTAGGAATAGGATAGGGGCTATCAACATCCAACTTGAAATCAGAAATAAGGAAAAGGTGATCCCATAATTTATGACGGAAGTCTTCAATAATTTTTAGATGAGGGTTTAAAAATCCCATCAGTTCTATCACAAGGTTAGCCTGCTCCTGTCTTTTATTTCTGTCTTCAATGGTAATGATATGATTCACCATTTTCTGAATATGTCGGCCATATTCACGAATGATTAAATGATTCCTTAGCGTATTATATTCCATACATAAATATTTGAATGTAAAAAATCGGGGTATGCAGTTATTATATTTAAAACCTGATATATCCCCTGTATCTTATGCTTCTGTTCTTTACCTTTTGTAATCTATAAGTGCTTACAAAGGTAAGTAAAGGTTTACATAAAAAAGAAACCGCCCCGGATGGGGGCAGTTTGATTTGTCAAACGTAAGCAATAAAAGGGTTAAAATATCTTTATTGTACCATAAAGCGTTCGGTCATGACATCTGCGCCATCAATCACTTGCAACATATATACTCCGGATTGGATAGCGGGAGCATTGATTCTGTTGAAGCCGATGTTCATTCTTCCACTTGTAAGGTTGCGGCCGCCCATGTCGAGTAAACGGTAACTATAGTTTCCTTTACTCTGTACTAAAATTTCATTTCCGGTAATCTGGTTATTGAGAATTTTTACTTTTGACTCATTTGAAGCAGCCTTAACGCTTACAATATTGGAGTAGTATTCAAGCTGTGAAGCGGTTACTACATGTAAGCGATAGAAACGACTGCCCGTGGTTACTGGCTGATATCCAAAATTCCTAGATCCTCCAGATACATTCTCAAGCTTCGTAAAACTAGTGCCGTCAGCTGAAGTTTCAATAGCAATACTTTCCAATTCTTCATCTGCTACGATGGTCCAGTTTAATTCGTGTTTGCCTTTATTATTGTTTCCAGTCAATACCAAACTATAAACAGGCAGCGTACTATTGGCAACGAATGTTCCACTCATAGCATAATTGCCCAGCATTCCATAATTTGTTGTATTGGCATTAGCTGTATTTGTAACTCTTACAAAATAGGTTCCTGCAGCAAGGGAGCTATCAATAGTAGCTTTTACGGATGTGCTGGGATTGAATGTTGCAATGCTCGCACCACTGCTATTGAGTAAAGTTACTTGAAGGTCAATATTTGCACTGGCATTGTTTGTTGCAGATACATTAAAGGGAAGACCATTTAAGGTAAATCTCCCTTGTTTAGGTAACGTTACTTTAAACATATCTATATCGTCTGTGGAATTAATAAATCCACTGATGGCATAATCATTGCCAGTAAA
>Ga0315906_10007154_pt1 | contig 13639 bp, 11 predicted proteins | sample LakEriMetagenome_4_FD_203526 | JGI IMG/M metagenome (GOLD analysis project Ga0315906, IMG submission 203526) | Freshwater fungal communities from buoy surface, Lake Erie, Ohio, United States - Buoy 2 MA122 | ecosystem: Environmental > Aquatic > Freshwater > Lake > Lake biofilm | place: USA...
CGTGAAAGTCGGTATTACAAAAGAATTGGCTGTTTAGTTACCTTAAAGGTAAATAACACAAAAACAAGAATTGGACTTAATATCCAGTTTAATTACAGGTGTCCCATTTTTGAAAATTCGACTGTAATATGAAATAGAATGTTGAAAGATATAATTTCTGTTTATTTTATCTGTAAAATTGTATTTTATTTATTATATACATTAAGTAATCTAAATATAATCTTGTCGTATATATTTCTATCTTATTTGAGTTATAATATAATATTAACTTTAAAAGATATAATACAAGATGGTGATTTCGATATTAAAAAAATAATTATTTTTTCATTTGGAATAATGTTATCATTTTTATTTTAGTTATAAATTTAAAACAAGTTGTTCTTTTAAATTTTCCTCTAAACATTTTTATATTTATTTTAATAAATATGTTTAAAAGTTTTTTAATTTCGTTGATTTTTTTATTCTTATACCTTATATCTAAAAAATCAAATCTAACAACTATTTTATTATTAATACTAATTGGAATTACAATTAAAGATTATTTTAAAAAGGAAGATATAAAAGAAAACGATGAAGAAGTAATTAAAATAAATTTTAAAGAAGATGATATAAAAGAAGATGATAATATATTATTTTATTTTGAAGAAGAAACAGAAATAAAAGAAGAGATAGAAAATAAATTCATTAAACAAATTAGTTTTCAAATTATAAATCATTTTAATATTCCAAAAAATAAATCAAACATCATTTATAATCATTTGTTTAAAAATTTTAAAAATTTAAATGATATTGTAATATGTGATTATCTTTTTTCTTTATTTTATTATTGTAATGATATTGAAATGTTAGATAGATTAAATATTTCAACTTATATCGTTTGGAATTCCAATAACCAAGAACAAATTAATCTAGTTTATGATAAGATTATGGATATAGCAAGCAGTAGACACTATGATAACAAAATAAAAGCAAATGCGATTGATATTTTAATGAGAAGTAATAATAAAAAGTATATTGATAATTCTAAAATCCTATTGGAAAGATTAAGACAAGAAGAAAGAATACAAGATACAAATAATAATGTTCATCAAATTCGTTCAAGAATAAATAATTTAAAAAGACAAATTAAAAATCCATTCGAAGTATTTGATGAATATGATATTGAATTACAAAATGTATTATTTGAACAAATAAGAAATCTACAAATACGCGAAAACAATATTATTACAAATCAAAATCAAAAAGCATCTGTTTATAATGATACTCAAAACGTTCACAATCATGAAATAAATGAAAATGTTTTAAATATTGCTTCTTCTATCGTTAATAATAATTCAAAAACATCCGATATATTTATGATTGAAGATGAATTGAAAAAATATTATCCAGAATATGAAAAGCATCAAGTAGAAATAGAAAGAAGTTTAAATAGAATTAAAAATGATTCATCTAAATTTAGAGATGGAATAACAATATCGATGATTTTTGATAAAATTATTGGTATAATATCAAATAGTAAATATAAATCAGAAATGACAAAACGTTTAGGAGAAGAATTATATGAAATGAATGGGTTATGTAGTACAGGTCATATGTCAAGATTAATAAATGTGATACAAGGTTTTGATGATATACCTAATGAATTACAAATAAAAATAAATCCAAAAGATGAAATATACGCGAATATTCAATCTTATTTATCTTCTGAAATACAAAAATCAGATAATTATGAACAATTAATGGATGATATGATTGATACAAATATTGAGAATAAAAAACGATTCTTATCTTTTGTATCGGATAAAATGAAAAATAAAGTTAAAGAATTTAAAAAAGATTATAATAATATTATTGATTCTACAAGTTTAAAATTAAATATTGAAGATTCTTTAATTAATTATTTGAAGAATGAGAATGATGTTAAAATGATTATGAACGATTTACAATTTTGATTTAAAGAATATATATGGAAAGGTTGATAGCAATCCAATTTATATTAATTTGTCGATCATCATTGATACAAAAGATTTATATCATCAAGTAGTATGTATATGATGAGTTTGTTGATGATTATAAAAGTAAGAATAATAGCAACATTTTATGGTTCTGAAAGATTAAATTCTTTATAATATTTTCTGAAACAATTAGAAATATACGAGATAATATCAAAATACATACATGTAATAAATTTAAGTTAAATATGGTAAGTAGAACAATATTCAAATAGAATGAATATTGTTCTGATAGTGAAATGGTTATCACAACGGTCTTATGAGCCGTTATTCTGGGTTCAATTCCCGGTCAGAATATTTTTTTATTGACAAAAAAATGAAATGTATATCATTTCTATCAATTTCTGTAAATATTTTATCAGAAATTCATTGTTGTTTTTCACAATAATTAATATTTCCTGATTAAACCGATTTTTTTTATTAAAAAAAATCTTTTTATATTATAAATATAAAAATGGATGATGATACTGAATATGATGATGATAATACGCAATATGATTCTGATAATTTGAATGATTCTGATACTGATTATTCAAATGATGGTATAATAATTATACCAGAAGGTATTACGAGTATTGTAGATGATGCTTTTGCAGGCTCTGAATTAACTTCGATAAATATACCAGATAGTGTTAAGAGTATTGGAAATGGTGCTTTTTATGATTGCACTTATTTAATTTCTGTGAAAATACCAGCTGGTGTTAAGAGTATTAGAAGAAGTACTTTTCAAGGTTGCACTTCTTTAACATCTGTGGAAATACCAAGTAGTGTTAAGAGTATTGGAAATGGTGCTTTTTATGGTTGCACTTCTTTAACTTCTGTGGAAATACCAAGTAGTGTTACGAGTATTGGAAAAAATGCTTTTCGAAAATGCAGTTCTTTAACTTCAATAACTATACCAGAAAGTGTTACGAGTATTGGAATTGGTGCTTTTAGTCATTGCACTTCTTTAACTTCTGTGGAAATACCAAGTAGTGTTACGAGTATTGGAGATGGTGCTTTTCAAAAATGCACTTCTTTAACTTCTGTGGAAATACCAAGTAGTGTTACGAGTATTGGAATTGGTACTTTTTATGTTTGCACTTCTTTAACTTCTGTGGAAATACAAGCTGGTGTTACGAGTATTGGAGAAAGTGCTTTTCAATTTTGCACTTCTTTAACTTCTGTGGAAATACCAAGTAGTGTTACGAGTATTGGAAATTTTGCTTTTATGAAGACTTCTTTAACTTCTGTGGAAATACCAAGTAGTGTTACGAGTATTGGACGATATGCTTTTAGAATTTGCACTTCTTTAACTTCTGTGGAAATACCAAGTAGTGTTACGAGTATTGGAGAAGGTGCTTTTAGAAATTGCACTTCTTTAACTTCTGTGGAAATACAAGATGGTGTTACGAGTATTGGAGAAGGTGCTTTTGATAAATGCACTTCTTTAACTTCAATATATATACCAGATAGTGTTACAAGTATGGGAGAATATGATTGTGAAACTTTAAAGAAAATATTAAGATATGATTATCCTGAACCTAATACAGATATAGGAGAAGAAGACACATATCTGAATTTGGTTACTTATGATGACGAAAATGTACTTACATTTTTAAGAAATTTAAGAAATGATGACGATGATGACGATGATGACGATGATGACGATATTTTGATAAAAATTGACAAACAATTTTGTGTAGTGCCAAGAAAAGAAATGTTAAAAGAAGATATAATATTTTATCCGTGTTTAAAGGCGACTAGATTCATAGGTCCAAACAATAGATGTAACGACGACGACGATATAAAATTTATTAATTTAAAAAATATTTCAGGTGTGACTGGTATGTTACTTTATGATAAACATTTATTTAATAATCAAGATTATAAATATTTAGTAGGAGTAAAAATAAATGCACATATAAAAAGTTTTGTTTCACACAATGTTTTATATAATGGTGAATCATGGGTAGGTGCATTACATTGTCAAGAAGGTCAGGGAGAAAAATATGTTTATCGTTTAATTGTAGCTGAACCTCCATATGAAGAAGAACCTGAATATGAAGAAGAACATGAATATGAAGAAGATAAAGAAGATGGAAAGAAAAATAAATTAGTAAAACATACATACGTAAAAAGAAATAAAAGTATAAAAAGAAATAAAAGCACAAAAAGAAATAAAAGTATAAAAAGAAATAAAAGTATAAAAAGTATAAAAAGAAATAAAAGTATAAAAAGAAATAAAAGTATAAAAAGAAATAAAAGTATAAAAAGAAATAAAAGTATAAAAAGAAATAAAAGTATAAAAAGATATAAAAGTATAAAAAGATATAAAAGTATAAAAGTATAAAATCAGCAAAGCAAAAATAATTATGTAAGTGAATTCGAAAAATTATTTACCAAAATAAAATTTATTTTCTACATTTCTCATGTAAAAATTCATCTTCAAATGTATCACTATGTTGTGTCAAATACATTCGACAACCATTATTTTGTTTGTTATAATCTTCGATTGTATTTAGATTCTGAATAAAAGTTTCGAAACCTAATGGTATTTCATCTTTCTTAAAAATATTTAGAAAATCTGCATACTGTCTTCTTAATTCTTGTTGATTTGTTAATTTAGAAAATACAACAATTGGTAATATACTTAATAAAAATATATATTTGAACATTTATTATAATATATTTTATTTTTAAATAATAATATTGTATAAATATAAAATGGTTAGTATATCTTGTAATCCAACGTCTGTATGGACTAACGGTTTTAATGCATCATTTATAATTAAAAATGATACTAATATAAATTATGGTTCCAATTGGAACATTTCATGTTCTTCTGCTGATTTTACTATAACATGGTGTGATTTTATGAAAATCACAGTATCAGGAGATAAAATTATATTAACACCTCAAAATTATGTAAATCCTTTAAATGCAAATTCTATATTAAATGGAAATTTCGGCGGAACTGGTATTATACCTAAAATTTTTACTTTTAATAGCGGTAGTGTTGTACCTGTACCTATTACACCTGTACCTATTACACCTATTCCAGTTACACCTGTACCTGTTGTTCCTGTACCTGTTGTACCTGTACCTATTACACCTGTACCAGTTACACCTGTACCTGTTTCACCTGTTATACCGATTCCGATTTCTGGTGTGAATAAACAAAGACGCGTTGTATATTTAGGATATTGGTTAAGTGATTCAGATGTACCAAGAATTGTATCTGATTTGAAAAATGCTAATGTAACACATGCTTTGTTGACTTTTATAACCCATCCCGACAATAAAAAATCTTTAACTACTTCAGCTTCGATGATAGAATCATTTAAATCTTTAACAACAGAAAATCAAAAATTATTAACGACAAGTTCATTTAAATTAGGGGTAAGTATTTGTGGTGCATTACAGGTTCAAGTACCATATAGTCTCACATTCTGTAATCCTGATTGTTATTACTATAATAACCCTCAAAAATACGCACAAGATATATTTAATTTAGTAAAAGGTACAGGATTAGAAAATTTTTTCGATCTTGATATAGAACATATTAATGATAAATTTTCTGAAACAGCAACATTTTTAGGTGAAGTTTGTAAAGAATTAAAGAGACTGAATCCAAGATGCGAAATTTCGCATGCTCCTCAACCCCCTTATTTCTGGTCAAGTTTTGGAAATGTTTATGATTTAATATACAAAAATTATAAACAGTATTTCGATTTTTTTAATATTCAATATTACAATAATAATTTATGCAATAATTTCAAAGAAATTTTTATTAAATCATATGAAAATGTTGCTCCCCAGACTAGTATTTTGGAGTTAATAAATAGAGGACTTGAACCATCTTATTTGGTAGTAGGAAAAACTATTGAAAACGAAAGCAATTCTGACAACGGTTATATTCCTTTACAAGAAATGTCAAACATAGTTAAAACAGCTTTTAACACTCCAAGTTTATCTGGTTGGTGTAAAACAGGTGGATTAATGATATGGTATTATAATACTCAAAATCAATCAGAAAATAACAAACAATTATTGAATTATTTTAAGACCACATCTCAATTTTAAATATAATAAAAATATTTAAAATTGGTTTAAAGAATACGCTCTTTTAATAAAAAGCAAATGTCCGGAATTCAATTATGTTCTTCTTGTAAGAAAAATATTAGTATAAACGATTTTATTTATGAAGATAAAATTTTAAAAACATGTATTACATGTAGAAGTAGAAAAAGTGAAAAAAGAAAAAAAAATATTTGCGAAGAGTGTAGTATACGAGCAAATTTTAATTTTGAAGCATATACTTTTGGGATAAGATGCGCAAAACATAAAGAAATTGGAATGGTTGATGTAAAACATAAAACATGTGAACATGAAGGTTGTAAAACACTACCTACTTATAATAAAGAAGGTGAAATAAAAGCTCGTTTTTGTAATGAACATAAAGAAATTGGAATGATTAATGTAAAATCTAAAATATGTGAACATGAAGGTTGTAAAACAATACCTAATTATAATAATGAAGGTGAAATAAAAGCACGTTTTTGTAATGAACATAAAGAAATTGGAATGGTTGATGTAAAACATAAAACATGTGAACATGAAGGTTGTAAAAAACAACCTACTTATAATAATGAAGGTGAAATAAAAGCACGTTTTTGTAATGAACATAAAGAAATTGGAATGATTGATGTAAAAAATAAAACATGTGAACATGAAGGTTGTAAAAAACAACCTTTTTATAATAAAGAAGGTGAAATAAAAGGTCGTTTTTGCGTAGAACATAAAGAAATTGGAATGGTTGATGTAAAACATAAAACATGTGAACATGAAGGTTGTAAAAAACAACCTTTTTATAATAAAGAAGGTGAAATAAAAGGTCGTTTTTGCGTAGAACATAAAGAAATTGGAATGGTTGATGTAAAAAATAAAACATGTGAACATGAAGGTTGTAAAACACGAGCACATTTTGGTTACATAAATCAAGTTGCAACTCATTGCGCGCGTCATAAACTCCCTCTTATGTTTAAAAAAAGAAAAGTTGAATGTCAAGAAGAAAATTGTACAGAAATATCAGAATATGGCATTGAAGAACCTACGCATTGTTTTTTACATCAAAAGGAAAATCAGCTATGTTTACTCGGACAAAAATGTAAACAATGTAATCGAGAAAATGAATTATGTAATAAAGAACAAATATGTCTGACATATTGTAGACCGACTGAATTATCAATAACAGTAAAAAAAATCATTAAGGAAAAAGAACGATTAGTTTTATCGTATCTCGATAAAAACATAAAATCTGATATAAATCCAATAGATGATAAAATTATAGATACATCTTGTGTAAAAAGAAGACCTGATCGTGTATATGATTGTGGTTTGTATTTCGTAGTTATCGAAGTGGACGAAAATCAGCACAAATCTTATTCAAATGGATGTAGTTTTGACGTTAAAAAACAAGAATTAAGAAGAATGGTTCAAATACATGAAGCGTTGAGTAATGGAATGATGCCTGTAATTTTTCTAAGATTCAATCCAGACAATTTTAGAGTGAAAGGTAATCTTCAAAAAGTAAATATGCAAAAAAGACTTGAAATTTTATGCAAATGGGTTAATTATTGTTTAAATTTTAAAGAAAAAGATTTGTCCACAAATCAAATAAGAATCAAACATTTATTTTATGACGAATACGACGAGACTAATATAGATTTTGAAGTTATTGATGATATGAAAAGTTTAATATAAATTACAGCCTTAAAAAAAAATTGATTTTTTTAATTAACTAATTAAAAAAATTTACCATGAACCAACCTGTATATTTCAAATCTTTTGAAGATGTTAAAAACCAGTTCGGTAATGTTATTACTACATTTTGTAAAACATATTCCGAAGGAGGTTATGATGATGAAGGATTACCAGAATCACTTATAAGTGATTTTTATATACTTATCAAACACGATATTTCTAAATATATATTACAACATTTTCATAGTGAAAAATGGTTTGGTGAAGAACAAGAACAAGAGGATATGTATTTTTACTATGAAGGAAGTACTCAATTATGTAAAAATTTGCATACTTCTAATAAACATTTATATAGAGCATTGAAAGAAAAAATAGATAAAAATAAAGAACCTGAATTATATGATATTCTTTCTTCTATTATTGAGTAACAAATAAGTAAAAAAGTAATAAAAAGTAATAAAAAGTAATAAAAAGTAATAAAAAGTAATAAAAATTTTAAAGTAAAAAAAAATACTTTAAAATTTATTTCATTCTTCTTTTCATTCTTCTTTTAGATTTTTTATATTTTGCAGAAATAATATATTTATTTTTGTGCTTTTTTGAAGTTCTTTTGATAAAACCTTGTGATTTACAACTGGCTCTTTGTGAAAATCCCATCTTTTTTAATGCTGTTGTTAAACAATATTTTCTTGTCATTGCCATTTTTTATTTAAAGAATTTTTTTTTTATTCGAATAAAAGATAAATGAAAACATTTGAACAAATATTTGATAGTATATGTGATAATGAAATCGAAACATATGATGTAGAAAAAATGAAAATCCTATACGATATTTTGAAACCGATTTATTTTGATAAATATACAGACATAATAAAGGTTTATAATAAGATTATTAATCTCTTCTGGAAAGACAATTTCACTGATAAAGAAATCATATTTATTAATAAAATTCTTTCATATCTTCATATTCTTGTCGATATCGGATACAATTTTAATGATATTGATTTACAAGTTAATTACTATAAATACAACAGAATATCAACTGAATTATATGATGAAATTTTATCATATAAAAAGAAACTTAAAAATAATTTAAATGATGAACTATATAATGAACTTTGGAATAAGTTTTTAAATTTTAAAAATAAAGAAATAATAAAGAGATTGAATAATTATTATGTTTCAAATTCAAAAGATTATTATGAAGTAAACGAACAAATTATTAATGAATATATTAAAATTAATAATTTAAAGACGATTAATCAATACGAAATTGATAATCATATTACATTATTTTTTCTTCTTGTTCTTGAGAAAATATAATTATTCAAACATTTTATAACCTGAAAATGAATAAATTTCAAATTCATTATCATATTCTTTAATAAAATTCATAATTTCATCTGTTATATGTAAGTTTAAAACATAAAATATTATTATCTTTGAATTTATAATTTTAGGTACCACTTCGATTTCGAATAATTTATTGTATTCTGAATATTTATTATCAATTATATATGGTTTTTTTAATTTAAACTTACGAATAATAGATAAATCTAGAGATGAATCAATTTCATTTGAAGTTATTTCTAATTCCTCAGTATTTATTAAATCATAAAATTCATGGTATTCATGTCTTTTATTTCCAAAATTTTCATCTATTAATACATAAAAGATACATTTATCGTTATCAATATGTCGATATTGAAATTGTTGTATTAAATTTTTATAAACAGAATCTGTTATATTACTTGAAAATAAAGAAACTATTACTTTACAAGTTGCATTTCTCTCTTCTAAAAATGAAAACAATTCTTGTAAAATCGTAAAATTATTTTCAGTCTCTTTTTTTTCTTTATGATGTATCTTTATATCATAACTAAAATCATTATAAAAATAATTAAAAGATTTTAAACTATCATTTTGATTAGTTTCTGAAAAATATAAATTTTTATGAGAAGAAATAAAGTATATTCTAAATAAGTCTATTTTTTGTAGAATAGGAAATTTATCAAGTACTATTTCAATTAATTCTTTTAATGTCATATTAGGATTTATTGAAACATATATAGTTACGTTAAACTTTAAAAAAATATTTATTGTTTTAGAACTTGAAGACGGACTTTTTTTTGAAGATGATGATTTTTTTCTTTTTCTAGAAGAACCATCTTTTCTTTTTTTACGAGATTTTTTTATTCTCAATGAACTTCTATTATTTTTTTTACGAATTTTCATTTTTATTAATATAATTATTTTCTTTTTTTTAATAAATGGGAAACGCTTTTAAAAAAAATAAAGAAAAAGAAGATATCGCTGATAAAAAGAATTCAGTTGTTAATATTCTTAAAGACACAAAAATAGAAAATAATTCTATATCTTCTGATAACATCAGTAAATTTGTTGATGAATTGCTAGATAATAAAGAAGTCAATATGTCTTATTTACCAGATGGAGTTGAAAAACAAGTATATAAAAACTTACTTATCTATGGACTAAATATAATGAAAGAAGTAATAAGTACATCAAAAGTCCAAGTAGTTGGACATGAAATAACATTTACTATAAAACCGATCTAAAAATATTTTCTTATAAAAATAGGACATAAATTAGTTATATTCTTTTTCTTGATACGAAATATCATAGGTTTTAAGAAATAAATAGATAGTGGTAAATATGTTTTGTATTTAAATAATGATTTCATTTACAAATAAAAAATTGTTTTTAAATTGTAATATAATTTAAAAACAAATTTCTTTAAATATAGAATAATGGTAATAATCGATTCTTATTTAGAATATCACAATAAATATACAAATATATATGGTTCTAAAACAATAATTTTAATGCAAGTTGGTTCATTTTTTGAAATATATGGGACAATAGACGAAGGTCCTAATATGAAAGAATTATCTGATTTACTCGATATTCAATATACCAAAAAAGATAAGAGTATAAATGAAGTTAATAAAAGTAATCACTATCTTATGGGTTTTCCAACTTATACTTTGCAAAAATTCATTGATATATTAATTAATAGTCAATATACAATTGTTTTAATTGAACAAACAACACCGCCTCCAAAACCAAAAAGAGAAATAACACAAATAATATCACCTTCTACTTATTCTGAATTTCAAAAAACACCAGGTCATAATAATTATTTAATGACAGTTTATTTTTCTTATGGACAGGATAAGTATAAAGATTCTTTTATTAATTTAAGTATATCATGGGTTGATATTTCAACAAATGAATGTTTTATAACAGAAACAGATGATTTTGATTCACAAATTAATTTAGAAGATGGATTAAAAACAATATTAAATAATAATCCAAATGAAATTGTTTTATTTACTGATATACAAATTAAAGGGAATGAAAAACATATGAATAATATATCTAATTTTATAACACAAATACCTTCAAATATATGCATACACGACCAAACAAAAAAAGTGATTGATGATAATTTCTTTAAATTAACATATCAAATAACAATTTTAAAAAAAGTGTATCAAAATACTGGTTTATTAAGCGTTATAGAATATTTAGATTTAGAAATGAGACAAAATTTAATCGTATGTTTTGTATATTTACTTCAATTTGCTTATGAACATAATGAAAATATTTTAAATGGAATGAAGAAACCAGTATTTATGGAAAATGATAAATACATGGCATTAATAAACAATGCATTATCTAATTTAAATATTATATCTCAAAATAATTCAAAAACATCATCGGTCATCAATTTATTAAATAATTGTAAAACTAATATTGGTAAAAGATATTTTAGAAAATGTATGATTAATCCATTGACGAATATTCAGATGATAGAAGAAAGATATAATCAATGTGAATTTTTTATTAAAAATAAGTTTTATGAAAGAGTGAGAAAGTTTTTAATGAATATAACAGATTTTGAAAGGCTTTATAAACGTATTTTATTGAAAACTTTACAACCACCAGAATTAATGTCAATATATAATTCATTTCAAAATGTAAAAAATTTGTATGTCATTTTAAAGGAGCAAAATGTTGATTTCAGAATATATGGATGGTATGATGAAAGAAATAAACAATTGGAGAATATATTAAATTATTTTGAAAGATTTGATTTAAATGAATTAGAGAAAGTAAATTTAAATCAGATAATACGAAATTTATTTAAAGTAGGTGTTTATAAAGATTTAGATTTGAAACAGAATGAAATATATATTCTTGAAAATATATTCGAGAATGTTGTAGATTCTTTAAATAATGGTTCGGATAAAGAATTTAAATTGGAAAAGAATAAAGATAATGTAAAAAGTATAAGTGTTACAACTAATAGATATCAAAATATGTTAAAAGATAAAATAAGAGTAGATAATATAAATGAATTATTAAAACGAAAATGCAATATGACATTAGATGATATAACTTCTAAACCAGTTTCTGCATCTAATAAAAGTATGTTGAAAATCTTATTTAAAGGAATGAATGAAAATCAAATTAAATTAACAGAATTACAAAATGATTTTAAAAATAAAATACTTGATGCTTATATGAATGAATTAAGTTTTATTTCTAATAATTATTATGATTTGTTTACAACCGTTATTGAATTTGTTGGTAAAATTGATATATTTAGTAATAATGCATTAAATTCAGTAGAATTTTGTTTAAAAAGACCAGAGATATTAAAAAAAGATTATGGATTCATAGAAGCAAAAAAAATAAGACATATATTAATTGAAAATATACAAACAGAAACATCGTACATTGCGAATGATATTCAAATAGGTTTAGAAAATAATAAAGGTATTTTATTATATGGATATAATGGCGTCGGTAAATCAAGCATTTTAAAAAGTGTCGGTATTTCATTAATTTTAGCACAAAGTGGTTCATATGTTCCATCTAATAGTTTTGTTTATAGTCCATATGATAAAATATTTTCAAGAATACCAGGTTCAGATAATCTATTTAAAGGACAATCATTATTTCAAGCCGAGATTTCTGAATTGAGAACCATATTAAAAAGAGCAGATGAAAAATCATTAGTTATATCAGACGAATTATGTTCTGGGACTGAAAATTTATCTGCACTATCATTAATATCATCATCAATTAATTTTCTTTCTACAAATAATGTTTCTTTTATGATGGCTACACATTTACATGAATTAACAGATATTGATTGTGTAAAAAATGCAAAAAATGTTAACGTATATCATTTAGAAGTTTCATATAATGAAAAATATGGTTTGGTATATAATCGTATTCTTAAAGAAGGACAAGGTTCAAAACAATATGGTTTAGAAGTATGTAAATCGCTTGATTTACCTGATGATTTTTTATATCTTGCAAATCAGATACGACAAGAATTATTAGGAATTAGTAAAAACATTGTATCAACAAAGAATAGTCAATATAATAATTCAGTATATTTTGATGTGTGTAGTATATGTAATAAAAAAACAGAAGAGATACATCATATAATTGAACAGTCTAAATCTAATAACGAAGGAATTATAGAAGAAGCAAATATACATAAGAATAGAAAAAGTAATTTAATAAATGTATGTTCAATATGTCATGATGAAATACATAATAATAAAATAAAAATAAATGGATATATACAAACGAGTAATGGTATAAAATTAGATATAGAAAAAAATATGAATGATATAAATAATGAATTGGAATCAAAAATAAAAATTTTACGTAATAAAGGTAATACTGCATCTAAAATATTTGATATAATGAAATCGGAACATGAAAAAGAAAACATAACTATGTATAAAATAAAAAAAATATTAAAAAAATAAATTAATTTAAAATTATCTTATTAATAAGAAAATGAATCAAAATCATAATTTTTACAAAGATGAACTTAT
>Ga0315906_10007155_pt1 | contig 13639 bp, 11 predicted proteins | sample LakEriMetagenome_4_FD_203526 | JGI IMG/M metagenome (GOLD analysis project Ga0315906, IMG submission 203526) | Freshwater fungal communities from buoy surface, Lake Erie, Ohio, United States - Buoy 2 MA122 | ecosystem: Environmental > Aquatic > Freshwater > Lake > Lake biofilm | place: USA...
CATTCATGTATGCCAACATCAAAATTTCTTTACTGGTCGAATCCTGGACAATTGCAGGAATCAAGGCTTCTGAATCCTTCAGAAGTGCAGCTATCTGCGGATCCAGAGTTGTCATGTGCTTATTCTGCCTTATAGAGAGGCAACGGCGCGCACCGGATAATTGTGCTTACCCAGATATCGCTTTACATCTCCGATTCGATGAACTCCGAAGTGAAAGACACTTGCCGCTAGTAGCGCATCTGCGCCGGCATCAAGGGCGGCAGAGAAATCTTCGAGTGATCCGGCTCCACCGCTTGCAATCAATGGAACCTTAGATACGGCGCGAACTGCGGTAATCATTCCGATGTCATAACCCGCACGAGTTCCATCTGCATCCATCGAGTTAAGCAGGATCTCACCCACACCAAGTGCACATGCTTGTTCTACCCAAGCAAGTGCATCTACCCCAGCACTTTGGCGTCCACCATGAGTAGTGACTTCAAAACCAGATTCAGTTCGAGCACGACGTGCATCGACTGAAAGAACTAATACTTGTGAGCCAAAGCGATCTGCAATCTCTGCGATTAACTGTGGACGAGCTAGTGCAGATGTATTGATCGAAACTTTGTCAGCACCTGCACGTAATAAGCGATCCACATCTTCAACAGTTCGAATTCCCCCGCCAACTGTTAGCGGGATGAATACTTGCTCTGCAGTACGTCGAACAACATCAAGAGTTGTTTCTCGTCCTGCCACACTTGCCGAGATATCCAAAAATGTTAATTCATCTGCGCCTTCAGTGTTATAAAGAGATGCCATTTCAACTGGGTCACCGGCATCGACTAAATCGGTGAAATTAACGCCCTTAACTACGCGCCCATCGGTTACATCAAGGCACGGAATAATTCGAACTGAAAGCGTCATTTACCACTGACCTTTAGCGCCTCTTGCAGCGTGAACTTTCCTGCATATAAAGCTTTGCCAACAATGGCGCCTTCAACTCCGGTGCCAACTAGTGCGGTCAAAGCAGCAATGTCAGCAAGAGATGAAATTCCACCACTTGCAATGACAGGCTTTGTGGTTGCTGCACACACAGATTTCAAAAGTTCTAAGTTTGGTCCGGCTAAAGTTCCGTCCTTTGCAACATCTGTTACGACATATCTGGAACATCCATCGCGATCTAGTCGCGCTAAGGTTTCAAATAAATCTCCACCCTCTTTAGTCCAACCGCGTGCTGCCAAGGTATGTCCGCGCACATCTAAACCAACTGCGATGCGATCGCCATGCTCTGCAATTACTCGCGCAGTCCATTCAGGATCTTCTAGTGCAGCCGTTCCCAAATTCACTCGGCGACAACCTGTAGCAAGTGCGCGCCGTAAGGATTCATCATCACGAATTCCACCTGAAAGTTCGACCTTAATATCTAACTTTCCAACAACTTCGGCCAATAGCGCGGAGTTTTCCCCGCGACCAAAGGCTGCATCAAGGTCTACAAGATGTAACCATTCGGCCCCGGCTGCCTGGAATTCGAGGGCAACATCTAGAGGTGCACCATAAATACTTTCTTTGTCCAGCTCTCCTTGAACTAAACGAACCGCACGCCCATCTTTAACATCAACTGCTGGAAGTAGTTCTAAATAACTCATAGTGACCTAACCCAGTTCTTAATCAAGGCAAGACCGGCAGACCCGGACTTTTCAGGATGAAACTGTGTTGCGCTGATGTAACCATCTTCGACTGCAGCTAAAAACTTTTCTCCGTGTGTGCTCCAAGCCTGAGTTTTCCCAACAGTTGTCTTTGCTGCATAGGAGTGAACGAAATAAAAGGATTCAGATTCGATACCTTTGAACAAAATTGAATCAGGGTTTGTTTCTACAGTGTTCCACCCCATGTGCGGCAATATTGGCGCATCTAGTTTTGAAACAACTCCATCCCAAATCCCAACACCGGCATGGGCAGTAGTTTCAGAATGTTCTGTTCCTTGGCTAAACAAAATTTGCATACCAATGCAGATTCCTAGTGTTGGTCGTTCTTTTGCTAAGCGCTCACGGACAATAGCCCCACCATCGACACCATTTAAACCGTTCATGCATGCTGCAAATGCCCCGACGCCTGGAACAACTAAACCTTCGGCTTCTAGCGCAACTGCTTTATCGGAAGTAACAACTACTTCTTGACCAGAAGTTGCAAAGGCACGCTCTGCAGATCGAAGATTTCCAGAGCCGTAATCAAGAATTGCTATCAAAGAGAACCTTTTGTCGATGGGATTCCGGCGACTCTGCCATCTAATGAAACTGCATCACGCAAAGCGCGTGCAACAGCCTTGAATTGCGCTTCAAAAACATGGTGCGCGTTTCGTCCTTCAAGAACACGAATGTGCAGTGCGATACGCGCTTCAGCAACTATAGATTCCCAAATGTGTTTTCCAAGAGTTGTATCAAATGTGCCAATTAGTTCCACAATTTCTGGTTGACGGTGCACAAGGTATGGGCGACCTGAAAGATCAACTGCCGCCTGCACCAGGACCTCATCGAGTGGAACCATTGAATCTCCGAAACGACGAATGCCCGCTTTATCTCCCAACGCTTCGCGCAACGCTTGTCCAAAAGCTAGAGATGTGTCTTCAACTGTGTGGTGTGAATCAACATCAACATCACCAGTTGTCTTAACAGTTAAATCAAATCCTGAGTGCTTACCCAACTGAGACATCATGTGATCAAAGAATGGAACGCCAGTGTCAACGTTGATAACACCTTGGCCATCTAAATTGATCTCAATGAGTACGTGCGACTCTTTGGTCTCTCTTTCGACGCGTGCTGTTCTCATGGGTATCTCCTTTAAATGAGCTCTTTGAGGGCTGAAATAAACAATTGATTCTCGGCTTCATTGCCAATGGTGACTCTTAAGTACCCTGATAATCCCACATCTCTAATCAGAACACCCTTTTCTAGCAAGGCCGCCCACAGTTGTGGCGCATCCTGCTTGAAACCTGAGAACAGAACAAAGTTGGCGCTACTCGTGATGGTGGTCAGACCCATATCGTGAAGTGCCTGAACAACTTCGCCTCTGGCCTTGATCAAGGTTGAAACTCCACCCAACAATTCGGCGCGATGATCGATTGCGACCTGAGCTGCTGCTTGAGTTAGCGCGCTGAGGTGATACGGCAAGCGCACAATCATCATCGCATCTTTAACTGCGCTATCACTTACCAAATACCCAAGTCGAGCCCCAGCAAAGGCAAAGGCCTTGCTCATGGTGCGAATGACAATGACGTGTGGGTTATTTGCAATCAAAGTGACTGCAGATACTTCCTTCGAAAACTCTGCGTAGGCTTCATCAACTACAAGTAATCCACCTACCTCTTTTGCCGCATCAGCAAGCTTTTGAATAGCATCAATTGTCACTGCTCCGCCGGTTGGATTATTAGGTGTAGTAATAAATGTCAGAGTTGGTCGATGTTTGGTTATCTCAGCCACAGCATCAGAAGTGTTCAGTGAAAAGTCAGCATTGCGTTTGCCATCGATCCATTGTGCGCCAGTAGTTTTTGCAATCAGCGGGTGCATCAAATATGAAGGTGTGAATCCCAAAACTGCACCTTGTGCAAATGCTAAGAAAATTGATTGAATGATTTCATTGGAACCATTAGCTGCCCAGATATTCTCAGTTGAAAAATTAGTTCCGCTCTGCTCATTTATATAGTCAGCGAGTTTGCTACGAAGAATCGTTGCATCGCGATCCGGGTAACGATTTAAGTCAACGGCAACCTTTGCTACCGCATCTGTAATTGCTTTTTGTAAGGCCGGTGAAGGTGAATGAGGATTCTCATTTGTATTAAGCGCAGCCACTGCCGGAACCTGAGGCGCACCATATGGTGACAAGGGGCGTAGGGTTTCGCGCAAGGGCAACCAACTAGGCCAACTCATTACAGATTCTCCATACGCGCAGTCATGGCTTCACCGTGTGCTGGCAAATCTTCAGAGTTTGCAAGTGTGACAACGGTGTCAACAATGTCAGTAAATGCCTTTTGATCGTATTCAATAAAGTGCAATCCCCGAAGAAATGTCTGCACAGATAGCCCACTTGAATGACACGCACAACCACCGGTAGGTAATACGTGATTGGAGCCCGCAGAGTAATCACCTAATGAAACTGGAGAAAAACGTCCGATAAACACTGCGCCAGCGTTGCGGATCTTGTCAGCATCGCTGCGCGAGTTACGCGTTTGAATCTCTAAGTGTTCTGCAGCATATGCGTTAACAACATCCAAGCCTTGTTGCATGTCATCTACTAAAGCGATGGCTGATTGAACACCAGAAAGTGCGCTCTTGATTCGATCAGCATGCTTGGTGGCAGCTACACGGACCTTGAGTTCGGCTTCAACCTCCGCAGCCAATTCAGGTGAATCTGTTACCAAAACTGCAGCGGCAATAACATCATGTTCTGCTTGGCTAATTAAGTCTGCGGCAACATCTGCAGCAATTGCAGATGAGTCAGCCAAAACAGCAATCTCTGTTGGGCCGGCTTCTGAATCAATTCCGATAATTCCGCGTAGTGCGCGTTTTGCTGCTGCAACATAAATGTTTCCGGGACCAGTAACAAGGTCAGCCTTTTCGCAGACGCCTTCCATACCGTAAGCAAAGAGTGCAATTGCTTGTGCTCCCCCAACGGCATAAACCTCGGTGATTCCAAGCAAGGAACACGTTGCAAGAATTGTTGGGTGGGGCAAACCACCAAAATCTTTTTGTGGAGGTGATGCAACTGCGATTGATTGGACCTTGGCAATTTGTGCAGGAATAACATTCATCATCACGCTGCTTGGATAAACCGCGCGACCACCAGGCACATAGAGACCCACACGATCTACTGGAATCCATTTTTCGGTAACAGTTCCGCCATCTACAACAGTTGTCCTCTTTTCAGAACGTAACTGATCGTTGTGAACTTTGGTGATTCGCGAGATCGATAGTTCTAATGCGGTTCTGATGGCAGGATCTAATTGAGATAACGCTGCATCTAGTGCGCTCTGTGGGACTCGAATACTGGGTGGCGTCACACCATCAAACTCTTGGGCTAGCGCGATTAAATCTGCTTCTGCTCCATTCTTTACTCTGTCAAGAATTGGTTCGACCAGAAGCATGGCTTCGGCAACATTGAGCGTAGCTCGGGGTAATTCAAAGTTGTATTGGGCTTTAGATAGGGATCGCCCGCGCAGGTCAACGGTACGAATCATTAGGCAATTGTAACGGCTATGCGGTGGAGCATGCCTATTGATTTAAACCAGGCAGTTAGGGCCCAAAATTGATTTCAAATCGGCGCTCAGGCTTGGCGATGATGTGATCAATGCATCAACCTTCATCACGGTACTGCTTCCGTTGTCGATGAGCTGTAGATGAACTTCTCGCTTTCCTGGATGTGATCGCAAAATCTCTTTAATCCGATCTACAACAGGTGGAGTGCACTGCTGAATTGGAAGCGAAATAACTAGTGGTCCAGTTGGGCCAGCACTGATATCTGGCATCGACATTTCAAGGGCGGTAAAGCGCAAAGCATCTTCTCGGCGATCGACTCAGCCTCTGATTGTGACGATTCGATCTTCGGTCAAGGACATTGAATATTGGTTATATGTATTTGCAAAGAATAGAACTTCTAGTGCACCTTCTAAATCTTCGACAGTTACGACCGCCCACGAAGCACCCTGTCGTGAAACCTTTCGGGTGACACTTGTAATTAATCCACCAATTGTGACAATTGATTCGTGGTGAGCGCCATCATCTGCAAGTTCGCTAATGGACATATCCGTATTGGCGCGCAAGACGTGCTCAACACCGAGCAATGGATGATCAGAAACATAAAGGCCCAGCATCTCGCGTTCATAGGACAAGAGCATTGCTTTATCCCATTCGCCGGTCGGTACTTCAATATCTAAACCAGATACCGCAGTAACTGCTTCTCCCCCGAAAAGATCAAATTGACCAATGGCTTCGGCACGTTTTGATTCGATAACTGAATCAATTGCTTCAAGATGAACTGCAATTAATCCCTTGCGAGTCGAACCTAGTGAACCAAAAGCTCCAGCTTTAATCAGAGATTCGATTGTCTTTTTGTTGCACACTTGCGCATCAACCTTGGCCAGGAAATCCCTAAAGGATGTATAGCGACCCTTTGAATCACGAGCACTTTTGATTGATCCAACTACGCCTTCTCCGACATTTCGAATTGCAGCAAGACCGAAGCGGATATCAACACCTCGTGGTGTGTATTCAGCATCTGATTCATTGACATCAGGTGGCAAAACCTTAATTCCCATTCGACGGCATTCTGATAAATACAACGCTGACTTATCTTTGTCGTCTCGAACTGAGGTCAAAAGTGCTGCCATGTATTCGGTTGGATAGTTAGCCTTTAGGTATGCAGTCCAGTACGAAACCACTCCGTAGCCGGCAGAGTGTGCACGGTTAAATGCATAATCGGAGAAGGGAATCAAAACTTCCCAGAGACGCTTGATTGCCGCCGTCGAGAAACCGTTCTCCTTCATTCCGGCTTCAAAAGGAACATACTCTTTATCAAGAATTTCCTTGTTTTTCTTACCCATCGCTTTACGTAAAAGATCCGCGCGGCCCAAAGTAAATCCCGCCACCTTTTGAGCAATCGCCATTACTTGTTCCTGATAAACAATTAATCCATATGTGTCGCCCAAAATTTCATTAAGTGGTTGGGACAATTCAGGGTGAATTGGCTCTACGGGCTTGCGACCATTTTTGCGATCAGCATAGTTATTGTGCGCGTTCTCACCCATCGGACCTGGACGATATAAAGCGATAACAGCTGAAATGTCTTCAAATGAATCTGGCGACATACTCTTTAGCAATGCTCGCATTGGTCCACCGTCTAGCTGGAATACTCCCAAAGTATCCCCACGACTTAAGAGTTCATACGTCTTTGGATCATCCAAAGTTAAATCTTCAAGAACAACTTCTTTACCTTGATTAGCTTTAATGTTTAGCAAGCAATCATCAAGGACTGAAAGATTCCGCAATCCCAAAAAGTCCATCTTCAACAATCCAGTTGCTTCACAAGCACCCATATCAAACTGCGTGATGATCGCACCGTCTGCTTCGCGACGATGAATCGGAATTACATCAAGTAAAGGTTCGCGCGAAAGAATCACACCAGCAGCATGCACACCCCACTGGCGCTTGAGACCTTCAAGACCGCGGGCGGTATCAACTACCCGCTTTGAATCTGGGTCTGAGTTATACAAAGCGCGGAATTCACCCGCTTCACCGTAACGATCATCTTTGGGATCAAAGACTCCGCCGAGGGAAATATCTTTACCCATAACCGATGGAGGAAGCGCTTTAGTGAGCTTTTCGCCAATTACATACGGATACCCAAGGACTCGAGTTGAATCTTTGATCGCTTGTTTAGATTTGATTGTTCCGTAGGTGATGATCTGAGCAACGCGGTCTTCACCATACTTATTGGTGGCGTATCTGATCATTTCGCTGCGCCGACGTTCATCAAAGTCCAAGTCAATATCGGGCATCGAAATACGCTCTGGATTAAGGAATCGCTCAAACAACAAACCATGTTCTAGCGGATCTAAACCTGTAATCCCCAGTGAATACGCGACCAAAGAACCAGCTGCAGATCCACGACCAGGGCCAACCCGAATACCAACCTTCTTTGCATGTCCCACAAGGTCGGCGACAACCAGGAAGTAACCCGGGAAACCCATTTTTTCCATAACGCCAAGTTCGTACTTCAGGCGATCTTCGTGGGCAGGAGTCACGCGTGCGCCAAGTCGTTCCTTGAGGCCACGTTCGGCCTCTCTCTTCAACCAAGAATCTTCGGTTTCGCCTGCTGGAACTTCAAATTGAGGAAGCAGATTTTCTCCTTCACGCAAAGTGATGTTACAACGTTCGGCAATTAACAATGTGTTATCGCAACTTTCAGGAATATCCTTAAACAATTCGCGCATTTGCGCCGCGGTCTTTACATAGAACGAGTCATTATCAAATTTGAATCTCTTAGGGTCGGCCAAGGTAGAGCCTGATTGAACGCAAAGAAGTGCTTCGTGCGCGCCAGCATCTTCTTGACGCGTGTAGTGCAAATCATTGGTTGCAAGAAGTGGCAGACCAAGTTCTTTACCTAGCTTCAATAAATCCGCTTTGACTCGTGCTTCAATTTCAATTCCGTGATCCATAACTTCAAGGAAGAAGTTTTCTTTTCCAAAAATATCGCGGTAAGCACTGGCTGCCTTAATCGCTTCCTTATATGCACCCATACGCAATCGCGTTTGAATTTCTCCACCTGGACATCCAGTTGTTGCGATTAATCCCTTTGAATACTTAGCAAGTAATTCACGATCCATGCGTGGCTTGTAGTAATACCCTTCAAGGGATGCAAGTGAAGATAATCTGAAGAGATTTCCAAGGCCTTCATTGTTTTCCGCCAAAATTGTCATGTGCGTATATGCGCCACCACCAGAGACATCATCTTCTCCGCCATCGGCCCACTGCACACGCTTCTTATCAAATCGAGATTCTGGGGCTACGTAGGCTTCTATTCCAATAATCGGCTTTACATCAGCTTTTTTTGCCGCTTTATAAAAATCGAAGGCACCAAAAACATTTCCATGATCTGTCATTGCAATGGCAGGCATGCCCTGGGCCTTGACTTCAGACATTAAATCGCCAACTCGAGCCGCGCCATCGAGCATCGAATACTCGGTATGGACGTGAAGGTGTACGAAATTATCGGCTCCGTTTATTTTCTGGTCAGGCATGATTGGCGAGATTAGTGGTTATGGCAGAACAGCGTCGGAAAGCAACGCCAACGAGCGTGTGAGATCGGCTGGGTAAGGGGCCTGGAAGTCCAGAGCTTGGCCCGTAACGGGATGGGCAAAGCGCAGCTGCGCAGCATGAAGCCAGGGTCTAGCCATCTGCAAACTCTTGGCCAGAACTGGATCGGCACCGTAGGTGGTGTCGCCAACAAGTGGGTGGTGGAGTGCGGAAAAGTGAACGCGAATTTGATGTGTGCGACCGGTTTCGAGTTCAACTTTAACCATTGAAACGCCCCGATAAAATTCGATAACTTCATAATGTGTAATTGATTCTTTTCCAGTTGCAACTACTGCAAAGCGATGATCTTCTTTTGGATGTCGATCAATCGGTGCGTCAATAGTTCCGGTTGTTGGATCCAAATGTCCCTGCACCATTGCGTGATAAATCTTTTCAACAGTGCGATTTCGAAATGCATCCTTTAGAACATGAAACGCGGTGTCACTTTTAGCAACAATCATTAATCCACTTGTTCCAACATCTAATCGATGAACAATTCCTTGGCGCTCGGCCGGCCCCGAAGTTGATACTGAATATCCCGCCGCCATCAAAGCACCAACAACAGTTGGCCCTGTCCATCCTGGACTTGGGTGAGCAGCACATCCAATTGGCTTATCAATTACAACTATGTCTTGATCGTCGTAAACAACAGTTAAGCCTTCTAAAGGTGTCAGTGGAATTGGATCTGTGTTAACTGGTGCCGGCATTAACACATCGATGACTTGACCTGCAGTAACGCGATCAGACTTAGGCATCGCCTTACCGCCAGTTGTGATGTCACCATCTTCTAAAAGTTTTACAACAGCGGTTCGGGATAGACCCAGTACACGTGTTAGAGCGCTATCAATACGCTCTCCCGCGACTCCTTCTGGCACCGATAAAGTGCGTAATTCGCGGTTACTCATGGCTATGAGCCTACCTTTGTTATTGGCGGAATGTTTCTTGCCGTTAAAACCATAGAAATCACGGCCGCGCTAACGATTGCCATGTCAGCGATGTTAAATACCGGCCAATTGGGCAGTTGCAACCAATCAATCACATGTCCTCGTAGAACACCTGGCTCACGGAAGATGCGATCAACCATGTTTCCCAAGATTCCGCCCAGAACTAATCCCAAGACAACAGCCCACCCACGAGAGGTAATTTTTGGCGCGTAATACAAAACAACGACCATAACGATCAAACTAAAGATTGATAAAAACACCGTTGCACCTGCGGCGAAAGAAAACGCTGCTCCCGGATTTCTAACAAAGGTAAGTTGAAAGAATTCACCAATTACTTTGACATTAGATTTATAGGAAAGATTGTTTACTGCCCAGATCTTGGTGGCTAAATCAAGTATCCAAACCGCCCAGGCAACACTAAAGAGTGTGCGCCACGTGCGCACCTTTAGCGCCGTTCTTCCTTCTGCTTGCACAGCATGCAGAGAGTTGCGCGAGGAAATACTTGCAAGCGAGCTTTTCCAATTGGTGAGCCGCACTCTTCGCAGTTTCCGTATGTCTTATTTTCAATTCGTTCTAGTGCACGTTCGGTTTGCAAAACCATATCCCGCGCATTAATCACAAGTGACATTTCATGTTCGCGCTCAAAAGTCTTGGTACCTGCATCTGCCTGATCATCGCCAGCACCTTCGCCAGATTCTTGAATCAATGCATCCATCTCTTGTTCAACAACTGCAAGTTCTTTACGCAGGCGATCTAACTCTTTTGAAATTTCAGCCTTGATGCCCTTGATTTCGGCAGCTGTCCAGGGAGATTCATTTTCACTAACCACGACCGGCGTAGGTGCAACCTTGATTGGCTTGAGCGGAGCAACCTTTTTGCCACTCTTGACCGGACGTGGTGGAGGTGGCATGACCAAGCGACGTTCTTCGACAACTGGTGCAACAACTGGTGCGGTAATTGTGGAAACTGAAACCGTTTGTGATTTTTCATCAACTGTAAGGGTGGTCTTGGATGGAAACGGCTTTCCCGGAGCTTTCTTTACGGGAATGCTCTTTACTGCAGACTTCTTTGCAGGAGCGGCCTTCTTGGCGACCTTTTTTACTGGTGCGGCTTTTTTGGCAACCTTCTTTGCAGGTGCCGCCTTTTTGACCGCTTTCTTTACCGCCTTTTTGACAGCCGCCTTTTTGACAGCCGCCTTTTTGACCGCTTTCTTAATTGCGGCTTTTTTAACTGGCTTCTTAGGCATGTCGCGAACCTTATGCCTTTGCAGCCACCGCTACCAACTTCGCCACGGTCAATTTTTAAGGATTCAATCATCTACACTTAGAACCTCGCGTAAAGGGCGTTGACGGGGCTATCACCTCACGAGCCGGCAGGAAGAAATGGGTCTTGGCCCATGTAGAACCAGCACTCGAGATTTCAAGTGGCACATCAATGATGTGCAAGGCGGGTGGTACCGCGAAAGCTGTGAATGCAGCAATCGTCCCTCCAGAGATTGTTTTCTGGAGGATTTTTTATGTCATTTCGCGCCATCCCAGCAGCTGTTGATCTGCCTGCCGTCGAACATTCAATTTTGAAGTTCTGGCGCGAAAATTCGATCTTTGAAAAAACTGTTGCTGCTCGCGAGGGTGCACCTGCGTGGACTTTTTATGAAGGCCCTCCAACTGCAAATGGCATGCCCGGAACGCATCACATTGAAGCGCGAGTATTTAAGGATTTGTTCCCACGTTTTCACACAATGAAAGGCAAGCAAGTAACCCGTAAAGCAGGTTGGGATTGCCATGGATTGCCAGTTGAAATTGCGGTTGAAAAAGAACTCGGTTTTGCAGGTAAAGGCGATATTGAGAAATTCGGAATCGCGCAATTTAATGACAAGTGTCGTGAATCTGTTCAACGTCACGTAAGTGCATTTACCACCATGACCGATCGCATGGGTTTCTGGGTTGATTTTGATGAAGCCTATTGGACTATGTCACCCGAATATGTTGAATCAGTGTGGTGGTCCCTTAAGGAAATCTGGAAAAAAGGTCTGCTCGTGCAAGATCATCGTGTTGCACCGTACTGCCCTCGTTGCGGAACCGGATTATCAGATCACGAATTAGCCCAAGGCTATGAAACAGTTACTGATCCATCAGTATTTGTTCGCTTTCCGATTACCTCGGGCGAGCTTGTCGCACTCAATGCATCGCTATTGGTGTGGACGACCACCCCATGGACTTTGGTTTCTAACACCGCAATCGCCGTTCATCCAGATGTTGAATATGTGGCAATCGAAGTTACCCATGAAGAAAGCACCGAAGTTCTAGTTGTAGCCAAAAATTTGATGGAAGCAGTCAAGGGTGAGAAGAAGATCCTAAAGACGATGCTTGGCAAGGAGTTAGAACGCATTACTTATAAGCGTCCATTTGATTACATTGAAATCCCTGATGCTCATTTTGTAGTACTTGCAACATATGTAACAACAGAGGATGGAACAGGATTAGTCCACCAATCCCCTGCCTTCGGTGCCGATGACTTAGCGGTGTGCCGTAGTTATGGCCTACCAGTTGTAAATCCAATTGCACCAGATGGTCACTTTTTAGCTGACGTGCCAGTTGTTGGTGGAGTTTTCTTTAAAGATGCTGACAAAGCTTTGGTGAAAGAGCTCAAGGCCAACGGATCTTTGTATAAGCATCAACAATATGAACACACGTATCCACATTGCTGGCGTTGCCACACCGCCCTTATGTATTACGCACAACCTTCTTGGTATATCCGCACGACATCAGTTAAGGATGCACTGCTTCGCGAAAACGCAGCAACTAATTGGCATCCAGAAACAATTAAAGAAGGCCGCTACGGCGATTGGCTCAATAACAACATCGACTGGGCGCTTTCCCGAAATCGCTATTGGGGGACTCCTTTACCTATTTGGCGTTGCGAGAACAAGCACGAGATCTGCGTTGACTCATTGAAGGAACTTGGTGCACTAGCTGGTCAAGAGCTTTCAAATTTGGATCCACATCGACCATTTGTTGATGACATCACCTTTGCTTGTGCCCAATGTTCACAAACAATGACGCGCGTACCTGAAGTTATTGACTGCTGGTATGACTCTGGTGCAATGCCTTTTGCGCAGTGGGGTTATCCGCATAAGGAAGGGTCTGTAGAAAAGTTCAAGGCTTCCTATCCTGCCGACTTCATTTGTGAAGCGATCGACCAAACTCGTGGGTGGTTCTACACCTTGATGACAATCGGCACCCTGGTCTTTGATAAATCCTCATATAAGACCGTGCTGTGTCTTGGCCACATCTTGGATAAAGATGGCCGCAAGATGAGTAAGCACCTTGGAAATGTTCTAGAGCCAATGGCTTTGATGGATCAACATGGTGCGGACGCGGTTCGTTGGTACATGTTGGCAGCAGGTTCGCCATGGGCTGCCCGTCGTGTTGGCCATGACAGTATCAATGAGGTTGTTCGCAAGACTTTATTAACCTACTGGAACACTGTTTCTTTTCATGCTCTTTATGCCAATGCATCAAACTTTGAAATCTCTCAAACACCTGCACTATCCGATCGTCCACTTATGGACCGCTGGATTATTTCGGAACTAAACCTATTGGTTAAAGAGGTAGATGCAGCCCTAGAAGATTTTGATTCGCAAATTGCAGGTCGAGCACTTGCCCGCTTCATCGATGATTTGTCGAATTGGTATGTAAGAAGATCTCGCCGACGTTTCTGGGATGGCAATATTGCAGCCCTTGGAACTTTGCACGAATGTCTAGTAACGCTGACACAGCTACTTGCTCCCCTTGTTCCATTTATTACTGAACAGGTCTGGCAAGAGTTAGTAATCCCTGCAGATTCAAAGCAACCGGCATCGGTTCACCTTTC
>Ga0315906_10007158_pt1 | contig 13636 bp, 17 predicted proteins | sample LakEriMetagenome_4_FD_203526 | JGI IMG/M metagenome (GOLD analysis project Ga0315906, IMG submission 203526) | Freshwater fungal communities from buoy surface, Lake Erie, Ohio, United States - Buoy 2 MA122 | ecosystem: Environmental > Aquatic > Freshwater > Lake > Lake biofilm | place: USA...
GTGGAAGACGAGACAAGCCCCGAGGACGATGCCGAAGACCAGGCCGAGCAGGAGGACACGCCAGATGGAACTTGAACGCCGCGACTTTGCGTTTGACGAAACGGACGAGCTCGTCGTTGAGCAGCGTGCCGATGGCCGTGCCGCCATTATTGGCTATGCCGCCGTCTACAACCGGCTCAGTCTTGACCTCGGCGGCTTCCGCGAAGAGATCCTGCCCGGCGCGTTCGACAAGGTGCTGAGCCGCCAGCGTGGCAAGCAGGACGTGGTGGCTTTGTTCAACCACGACAGCAACATCGTGCTCGGCCGTACGTCGAGCGGGACGCTAGAACTGACCAGCGATTCCAAGGGGCTCAGGTACGTAGTGACTCCGCCAGTGAGCCGGGCCGACGTTCTTGAGCTGATCGCCCGCAAGGACGTGGCCGGCAGTTCGTTTGCCTTCACGGTTGGCAAGGATGGCGAGGGATTCCGACCCGGCGAAGACGGCAAGGCTATCCGCCAGATCCGCGAGGTGAACGGTCTGTATGACGTTGGCCCGGTGCTGACGCCGGCCTACCCGTCAACGTCGGCTAGCGTTGCCATGCGTTCATACGCAGCGTGGCTGGCATCGCAAGAAACTCCCGAGCCAGCAGGCCAGGCGGTTGATTCGCGTTCGGCTCTGCGGGGTGTCGCCGCCGCCTGGTCTGCTCTTCTGAGGCTCAAGCGTGTCTGAACCACGCTGCACGTGCGGCGAGAAGTTGCGAACCCGCAGCAGTCGCCAATGCGGCGACGAGCGGCAGCGGTATTTGCGTTGCCCGAGGTGCGGACAGCGTGCCGTGGCGTTTGTGAAAACAACACATTCGCAGATCCGCTTCTGCAAGGCACCACGCCCGTAGTGGCATCGTGAACTCCATCGGCAATACCGCCGGCGGAGATCACACACAGTGGACAACCTTAAGAAGCTGCAGGACGAGGCCGTCGCCCTCGCCAACCGGATCGACGCCGTGCGGGCGATCGAGAGCACCGACGCCGACAAGATCGCCGAGCGCGACCTTGAGCTCGAGACGCTCAACAGCGACGCCGCGAAGCTCGCCAAGAAGATCGACTTTGAGAAGTCGGTGGCCGATGCGTCGAAGAACCTCCGCAGCGTCGTGGACCGCTGCACGCCGGCTCCCGAGGTGCGTGCCGAAGAGCCCAAGGTGCGGATCTCGTCCGTGCCCTACGCGGGCAAGCTGCGGGCGTTCAAGTCTGAAGAGGACGCCTACAAGGCGGGCATGTGGATCAAGGGCCACCTGCGTGGCGACGCCGAGGCGAAACGGTGGTGCCAGGACTACGGCGTCGAGGCTCGTGCCCAAGGCTCGACCGGCTCGACCACCGGGGCTGCACTTGTGCCAGACATCCTGAGCAATCAGGTGCTGCGGCTCGTCAACGAGGATTCGGTGTTCGCGTCGAACGCCACCCCGGTGACGATGCCGTCCGACGTGGTGCTGGTGGGCCGCAGGACCGGCGGTGCCACGGCGTACTGGGTCAACGAGAACACGGCGATCACGGACAGCGACCCGACTCACAACCAGATCACGCTGACGGCCAAGAAGGTCACGGCGGCGACGAAGGTTGCTACCGAGCTCTTCGAGGACTCGGTTGTTTCGATCGCTGACATGCTCGCCACGGAGCTGGCCTACACGCTGACGCAGGCCGTCGAGACGGTGGCCTTCAACGGCAACTCGGCGAACGCTCCTAGCGTGGCGGGCATCCTGACCAGCAACGGCATCCTCAAGAACTCGTCGGCCGACTACGCCGCGAGCCTTGTGACGGCTGCCGGTGACACCCCGGACGAGATCACCAAGGCCAACCTGCTGACGATGATGGGCAGCATGCCATCGCACAGCCGGCAGGGTGCCGCGTGGATCGTCTCGCCCTACGTGTTCGCCACCTGCTTCCAGGCTCTCGACGCCGCTCAGGGCGGGTCGGTTGGCCTGGCTCAGGGGCTCGGCTTGACGTTCATGGGTTACCCGGTACTCCTCTCGCACCAGTGCGAGAGCACCGGCGACCTGACGGGCAAGGTCATGGCTCTGTTCGCCAACCTCCGCAACGCCGCCCACTTCGGCGTGCGTCGCGGTCTGGAGATCGCGTCGAGCGATCAGGTGGCGTTTTTGAGTGATCAGGTGGTCGTGCGAGCCACCATGAGGTGTGCGATTTCTTGGAGCGAGCTGGGCAGCGACACCGTCGCTGGCCCGGTCATCGCCCTCAAGGGTGCTTGAGCCTGACGGCTTGACACCTGTGCAACGCTAGGCGGGCGGCTCCAACCGGGGCCGCCCGCTCTCGTTTGCAGGGGCACCATGCTAGTTAAAGTCGGTGGCACCGAAGTAGAGATCCGAGTCGAGGCCGTGCTGAGCATGCCTAGGCTCTCGTTTACGGCCAATCACTTCGCGTGGGCTCAAGCACTCATGCCGCTCGGCATTCGCCCCACAATGGGCACCGGGGCGTTCTGGGATCAAGTCAATACGCGAGTGATGGAGCAGTTCATTGACTCTGCCGAGTATCTGCTGTGCATTGACTATGACACGTTTTTCACGCGGCAGGATATCGAGACGCTGTTTGCCATGGCGATGACGTTTCAATGTGACGCCATCACGGGGCTGCAAACTAAGCGAGAAGACGGCCGCCCAATGCTGACGCTCAAGGGCACGCTGGACTCGCCGCCCGAGGAGGGCAGCACGCAACTGCCGGCGTCGTGGTTTGCCGAACCCGTGCAGGAGGTGGACACGGCACACTTCGGCTGCACCGTGATCAGCACGGCGGCACTCAAGCGAACCAAAAAGCCATGGTTTTGGAGCAAGCCAGATCCCGATGGCTCGTGGAACGACGGCCGGATTGATCCGGATATCTGGTGGTGGAAGAACTGGCGCGAGAGCGGCAACCGTGTCTTTATCTCACCCCGCGTCGTGCTGGGTCATGGCGAGTACGTCGTGACGTGGCCCGGCAAGAACCTCGGCACGCCTGTGTTTCAATGGGCGACTGAGTTCACGACAACCCACAAACGCCCCGAAACTGCATGGAGTGTCGGCTAATGGCGAAACTGAAGTTCACCCGAGCGTGGCGTGGCTATGGCAAGGGACAGACGGCAGACGTGCCCGGCGGGCTCGCTCAGCAGCTGATCGCTCAGCGTGTCGCGGTCGAGGACAACCAGCAGCCGCTGATTGAAACGGCCGCCATCGAGCACGCCACAGAGACGGCCGACGCCACGCCACGAAAACGAGGACGCCGTGCAGTACCTAAGCCTGACTCGCCAGACGCCGCCGGCCGTTGAGCCCGTCACCGTCGCCGAAGCCAAGGCCCACCTGCGTGTAGATACCAGCGATGACGATACCTACGTCGGCACGCTGGTCACTGCGGCGCGTGAATGGGTTGAGTCCTACCTAGATCGCACGCTCGTGAATACCCAGTGGCGGCTGCGGCTCCATCGGTTTCCCACGGACAGCCAATACCCGATTGATTTGCCGCGCCCGCCCGTCGTGTCGAGCGGCACTGCCACGGCGGTGACGATCACCTATACCGCCGAGACGGGCGGCACTGCCACGCTCTCGACGGCCCAGTACCGGGTGCAGCGGTTTGAGACGCCCGGCCGTGTCACGACTGTCTACGGCGGCACGTGGCCAGCGAGCATGGAAGACAACGACGCCGTGGTAGTGACGTGGTGGGCCGGGTACGGGGCCAGCGGCTCAAGTGTGCCTGCAGGCATCCGGCACGCCATCTTGATGCTCGTGGCTCACTGGTATGACGGCTCACGCTCTGGCGTCTTGACGGGCAGCATCAGCAAAGAGATTGAGTTTGGCGTGAAGTCTCTGCTCGACGCACAACGCTGGGGATCGTACCAATGAGCATCGACGGCCGCATCAATGTTGACGTGCTGTTTCACGACAAGGACGGCACTGCATCGCTCAAGGTGCTGAGCCTGCAGGATTCTGAGGCCTACACGACTGGCCAAGTCGCCATCATGTCAGGCACATGCAACACCACCGGCGTGACGCTTTCGTTTGGCCCAAGCACGTACCGCAACGCATCTGGCGCACTAGTCAACGTCGCACCTGGAGGCAACGGAAGGATTGCTTTCCTCGCCACCGGCAACGGCGGAGTTCTGACGCAGGCCAACGGATCCATATACCTCTCATCCGCAAACCACGCCTGCGTCAGCAACATTGACGAGCAGGAGTCTGTTTCTGTTTTTGCCGTCAACGGCACGACAAGCTACCGGGTTGTCGTGTGGAGTGAGTCTTGATGGACGCCGGCCGCCTCCGCGAGCGAGTAACGGTGCAGCAGGCTGCGGAGACTCGCAACGCCCTCGGCGAAACCGTGCTTTCGTGGAGCACGTTTGCCACGCGATCGGCCAGCGTTGAAGGCGTATCGGCCCGCGAGTCCCTGGCGTTCGGCCAGCAGCAGATCGACGTGACGCACCGGGTGCGGATGCGGTATCTGACGGGGCTGACCCAGAGCATGCGAATCCACTGGCGTGGCCGCACGCTGGAGATCGTCAGCCTGCTCGAGCACAACAACCGCAGCGAGCACGAGCTGCTGTGCCAGGAGGCCGTGTAGATGGCACTTGGCATCATCCAGCTGGAGATCGACGCCAGCGAAATCGCTCAACTGCAAAAGTCGCTCAATCAGCTCTTCGACAACAAGGGGCTGGCACGCATTCTTGAGGATGCGTTGAAGAAGGCGATCAAGCCAGCGGAAGAACGGCTGAAGCAAATCACGCCTGTCGGCCCCACAGAGAACCTACGAAACGCAGTGTCTTCGCGGACCAAGGCGTACGAAAAAACCGGCACCGCCGTGGGGCTTGTTGGATACAGGCAGAGTACGAAAGAGCCATCAACGGCCATATCAAACGCAGCCCGCAGCGTCCGAAAGGGAAAAAACCGAGGCTTTCACCAGTGGTGGCTTGAGTTCGGCACCAAGGAGCGAACCGTTACGACGATTGCGGACAAGCCGTACACCAGGCGAGCCCATCAGCGGCGGATGAAATCCGGCGTGGTGGCCCAGATCAACGCTCACCAAGTCAGCGGCCAGGGTGCCGTCATCGCCTCGAGCTTCAACAAGCGAGGCCAGGTATTCAACTCAGACGGCTCGCTCCAGCCGTACGCCTTTTTCAAGAAAGGCAAGAAGGGCGAAACGGCGATCAGCGTGGGGGCCACGCCTGCCGGCGGCATTCGTCGCATCGCTCCGGTGCAGACGGCACTCCGCGAGACGCAGCCGCAGATTGCGGCAATCCTGCAGCAAGAACTCCGCATCTCGCTGGAGCGTGCCATCGACGCCATCACGTTTTCGTCGAGTGGAACCGTGGGCGGCGTGATTGGGGAATAGCCATGCTGAAATCACCAGAGCAAGCGGCGGCCAGGGCGATCATCGCCGATCCAGCGGTGGCCATGATTCTCGGCCAGCGAGTCTGGCCCGTGCTGGCTCCCGCCTCGGCGTCGCTGCCGTTTGCTACGTGGCGTCGCACGGCAGTGACGCGGACCCAGGGGCTTGGCGGCCCGATAGGCGCAAGCACGGTGCAGCTGGCCGTGGACGTGTACGCCACCACGTACGAAGAGGTGCGAGAGGCGGCAGACGCGATCCGCTCATCTCTGGATGGATGGGGCGGTGCCGTTTCAGAATACGTAAGCGTTCGGAACGTCAGCTTGGACAGCGAGTCCGACGGCTTCGTTCAGCTCGCAGGCGGCGATCTTCCGCCCGTGTACCAAGTAACGCAGTCCTACTCGATCCTCTGGCAGGAGACTTAGCAGATGGCCTTTGAGACACCGCACGACGGCGCCGGCACAGTTCTCACGTTTGCTGGCTCGACGTACACCGTGACCAACATCGTCGTGTCGGCGACGGACCCGACTGCCGAGGATGAAAAGATCAATGTCTCGCATCTCGGCCAGACTGCTGGCGAGACGGCTAAGACGCTCGACCTGCCCCTTGCGGGCTCCGTGTCCGGCGACACCGGGCAGACCGTGCAGTTCGATTACGTCGGCAAGACGCTGATTGCCGACCGTGCGACCGGCACGCTGGCGATCACGGTGGGCGGCTCTTCGCTGCTCAGCCGGGCTGGCACCGTGCAGAGCTCGACGCTCACGCTGGCGACGCAGGATGCGATCCGTGGCCAGGCGACGGTTCGCATTGCCCGCAGCTAAGCCGTGACGGAGGCCCGTCATGGCAACCTATGCTTCGGGCGTCACCGCTACGTGGAATGGCACTTCTTTCGGAGAGGTGGCCGAGCTCGTCGTAACGCACGGCGGCTCGCTGCCTCTCGCTCGTGCCAGCACGTGGACGCTTGACGTTGGCACTATAGAGATGAAGTGCCTGCACACGGCGAACATCTCAGCCACCAACTACGGCAAGCGTGGCACCGTCACGATTTCTGGCGGCGGCCTTGGCTACACCGGCACGGCGGTGCTTGAGAAGTTCACGCTAACGGGCGTGGTGAACGATGTGGCACGGTACGCCGTGACCCTCAGACTTCAGGGATGACACATGCTCAGCGTTTCTGAACTGGCCGCACAGATTCTCGCCGCCGACGATATGCCGGTGCTCAAAGTCACCGTCAAGGAATGGAAAGGCGGCGACGGCAAGCCGCTCGTGCTCGGCATCCGAGTGATGACCGTAGAGGAGCGGGACAGCTACGAGCGGGAGTGGATCGGCAACAAGGAAAAGGGCGTGGACAACTTCCGTACGAAGTACCTCGCCCGCTGCCTGTGCCATCCCGAGAGCGGCGAACGGCTCTTTGACGAGAAGGGCATCGAAGCCTTGGCGAAGAAGTCGGCCGCCGTCGTGTCAAAACTGTTCGAGAAGGCGATGAAGCACAACGCCATGACTGAGAGCGACGTGGAGGAACTCGCAAAAAACTGAACGCCCGGCCGACGAGAAGGTTTTTGTTTCGGCTGGCTGGGCACTTAGGCATGACGGTGCGGGAACTGTCACGCCGCATGGACTCGCAAGAGCTTTCGGAGTGGATCGCGTTTACGCGGTACTACCAAGCCTTGCCAGATCCGTGGCGGCAGACGGGCTTGCTCACCAGTGCCGTGCTCGCACCGTACAGCCCGCAAGGCAAAGCCCCGAAGGCCGAAGACTTCAACCCGATTGAAAAAGCCCCGCAACACGTAGACCAGATGAGGGCCGAGCTTCAGAAGCTGTTGGCCTTCGCCAAGGACTGATGGCAAACATTCTCTCACTGGCGATGAAGATCAACGCCGACGCCTCTGGCGTTGTCAAGAATCTCACGCCCGCAGAGAGGGCGCTTGAGAAGCTGGGCGCGCAGGCTGCGAAGGCCACCAGCGTTTTTGATCAGTTTGCTGGTACCAGTGCTGCGGCGGCCACCGCACAAGCGAACGCGTCAAAGTCGCTATCTGATTTGTCAGACAGCCTTGCTCGCGGCGAGATCAGTGCTAAAGACTTTGCTGCTCGTTACGAAGAACTGACTAACGAAATCAACAAAGAGGCTGCCGCGTTCAAGCGTGCTGCGCAGATCACCGAAGCGAACCTGTCGCCGATTGAGCGTTACGAAGCTGCCGTTGATGAGCTTGAAGAACAGCTTCGCGCTGGCCGCATCTCGCAAGAAACCTACAACCGTGCGATGGAAAAGGCTCGCACAGACTTAGACCGTGCCGGCACATCGGCCCAAAAGACCGACAAGAGTATGGAGTCTCTGACTCGCAATGTTAGATTCCTTGCTGGTGTTGAGCTTGGCAGATTGTTTGTTGGTGGCGTCCAGGCAATCGGCAATGCCATCCGCGACGTAGCCACGCGCATCACGTCGCTAGTCGCCAGCGTGAATACGTCGCTTGACTCCCTAAACGATTTCTCCGCACGCAGCGGCATCGGCGTTGAGGCTTTGCAGGGCTACTCGCTCGCAGCCAAACTGGCTGGCGTGGACACCGAGCAGTTTGGGGCCGCCGTCCAGAAGTTGGCAGTAAACATCGGCAAAGCGACGCCAGGCGACGCTCTGGATAAAGCACTGAAAGGCATCAACCTATCGCTTGCGGACTTGCGGGCACTCTCGCCAGAGCAGCAGTTCTCCGAGATTGGCGACGCCATCTCGCAGCTGCCGACTGCGGCCGACAGGGCTGCGGCTGCCGTTGCGATCTTTGGCAAGCAGGGGGCTGCACTCGCACCGCTGTTTCGTGAAGGTGCAGCCAGCATTGAAGAGCTACAGGCCCGTGCTGAGCGGCTCGGAATCATCGTGAGCGAGCAGCAGGTTGGCAACGTGGCCGATATGAACGACGCCTTTGATCTTGTCCGTGCCACACTCGACGGCATCATCGGTCAGGTCATCGGCAACCTCGCCCCAGCAGTCACCGCCGTCACGGATCAGTTCTTGCGTTTTGTCGAAGAGTGGAGCGGTGCGCAGGGCGAAGGCGGGACGGGTATTGCCAACGCCATAACCGATGTGCTGCTTGAGGGTGCCGAATACTTTGCCGGCATCTTTGATCTGTTTGTTGAGAACTTCGGCGATCTCGGCGAGACGTTTGCATTTGCCGCTGACGTTTTTGATGTCACTAGCAAAATCCTGCTGTCTGCCGCCGAGGGACTGCGTGCCGGATTTAACGCCGTGCAGCTTGGCATCGACGCCCTGCTGATTGGCTTTGGAAAAATCGTTGAGTCTCTTGGCAGTTACGTCAGCGACGATCTAGAGCAGTTCGGCGCAGGGCTTGCGGCTGCGTCAGAAGAAAACGCAAGGCGTAACGCCGCAGAGATGGAGGCTGCTGCGGCCAATGCTGCGGAAACCTTTAACAGCATTTTTACCGGAGGAGAAGGCAACGCTGCCGCCGCTGGCCAAGGGGCCGCCCAGCAGTTTTTAAGCGGGCTGCGGTCAGAGATCGAGAACGCACGCCGGCCGGAAGTCAAAGTGCAGGCCGATCTTGGCGATGCTCAAGAGCGGCTCGACGCTTACTTCAAGACTGCCGAAAGCGGCGGCGACGTGTTCTTTCAGCAGTCGGCCGAAACGGTTGCCAAGTTCCAGGAGATGGCTGCGGCTGGCGAGCTTACTGCCGACCAGATTCAGATCATGAACGGCTTCATGGATGATCTGAACGGAAAACTGAACCAAGAGATTGCCGCTCGGCAGGCCGCGGCTGAGGCTGCCACCGCTCAAGCGGACGCCGACAAGAAACGCATCGACTCACTGCTGCAGTCAAACGACGCTGCCGCCAAGATTGAGGCGGATCTGCAGGCCGTGCAACGCGAGCAGGCACGCGTCTCTGCGGAACTCGCTGCCGCCCGTGAGGCCGGCAACGTCGCCCAGGCCGACGCTGCGGCTGCCCGTCAGGCAGAGCTTGATCAACTGCAGGCTAGCCTTGAGGAGCAGCAGCAGGCACTCGACCAGGGCTTCGACCAAGGCTTCCAGGCGGCTTTCGACAACGTCAACCGCAACATCGACGGACTGATTGCAAAGTCGCAGCAGTTTGGGCAAGCCGGGTTTGATGCTGCCGTGCGCTTGCAGGAGGGCATTGCTGCCGCCCAGGAGCAGGCCCGCGACGGCATCCTGAATGCCGAGGCGTACCAGCAGGAGGTTCAGCGGCAGCAGGACCTTTTCAACGCCGAGCTTGAGCACCTCGAAAAAGTGAAGAAGCAGAAGGAGAAGGACGCAGCCGAGGCCGTCGAGAACCAGAAGCGGCAGAACGAAGAACTTCTCAAGGCCCAAGAGAACTACCGCAAGCAGCAGGACCAAGCACTGCAGGCGTACCAGCAGCAGCAGGCCAAGGCTCAGGAGGAGTACGCCAAGGAGCAGCAGCGTATTTTTGAGGAGCAGCGCAAGGCCGCCGAGGCCGAAGCCAAGCGGCAAGAAGAGCGGCTCGCCAAACTCAACACGCTCGGCCAGGGCACGGTCAACGCGCAAGACATCCGCACGGCTGAAGGTGCGGCACTGGTGCTGAACCTTGCCGCCGGGGCTCAAGATCCGCGACTGATCCAAGAGCGTCTACAGACAAAGCTGCTCGAGCAGATCGCCGCAGGCATTGGCCAGGCGGCTGCCAACTATTTCAACACGCCCGTGGCCATTGTCGGCTATGCGGACGTGGGAGGCATCTAGCGTGGCTGTCGCTTCATCAAACGAACTCGCACGCACATTTGAAAACGAGCTTGCCGGATCGCCAAAGGCAGTCCGCACGTGGGCCGTCACTCTTACGGATGACACGCTACAGAACAGCCCGACATCTCACGCTGCTGTCATCTCGCACCTCTCGCTCGACAACTACGGCTCGTCGCACCCAGACATTGCGAATGCGTACGTGGGGCTCCGGAAAGTCACCGTGGCCGAGCGGTTCTCTGACTCCCCGTATCACGTTCTTGTGACTGCGGAATATGGCGTCATCTCCGCCAACGAGCTGCTTGCTCCAACGTCACGCACTGCCGAGTGGAGTTTCTCTTCTCAGCCAAGTCAGGTGCCCGCACTCTATTACTGGGACGGCTCAACCCGGCGAGCACTCACAAACTCAGCGTTTGACTATTACGAGGGGCTGCAAACTGAAGAGCTAATCGTCACGGCGAAGATAGTTCGCAACTACTCAGACTTTGACGCAACCGGCGGGCCGCTCGACTTGATAGCAGCCACCAATAAAATCAACTCTGGCAACTACCTAGGGCAGAGCAACGTCCACTGCTGGAAGGTTGCAGGCGTCGCCACCGAGTACGTCACGGAAATCTACAACAACGTCTCATATCAATACTGGCGCACAACGTCCGAGCTGCATTTCAGGCAGAGCACTTGGAATCTGTTTCTGCCAGACGTGGGATGGAACTTTATTGCCGGCGGGCAGAAACGTCGGGCAATGGTGTTTGATTTCCAGAATGGCGAGTGGGTGGCGTCTCCCAATCCAGTTGGGCTAGACGGCTCCGGTGGCATGAACTTCACCGCTACGCCGTTTATCAATGAGCGACGAGTGCACGAAGAAGCAAACTTCACGACGTTGTTTGGCGTGCCTCCTACAGTGTGAGCCATGGCAAAGAAGCGACCCCGCGATGCCGTGCAGTTCACGCTTGAGTCCGCTGAGCGGATTGCCAGCGTCGTGCGTGCTGCCGAGACACAGCCTCCCGCTACTGCTCCGCTGAGATTCAGCCGACAGCCCGCAGCAATGCCGTCTGGCATCAAGTTGGCCAGATACACCGCAACCACTTCATGGGTAAAAGGTGCTGTCAGGCCAGTAGTATTTATGACTGCCAGCACGAGCGCGATATCTTTCTCTGGAATAACAGCCACCGCCATTAATCGCTTTGCGATTATCCCTGGGCACACTGGCTCCGGGGCGATCACTACCGATGGCGTATTGCTTAGCCTGCAAAAAGTAGGCGGCATTTGGACAGTCATGAATGCGGAGTCATGACTGATGCTGCACGGAGATCGAGAAAACCCAAAGGTGATATCGTGGGGAAACCCAGGCGTTCCCACGGGAAACCGAAACAACAACGCCATGCTCGCCGCTGGACGGAGAACAAACAACGGCAGCTATCAGCGACGATACGTGCCTGTGATAACGGCTGCGACTGCAGATTATCGCGTTGAGCCCGTCAGGATAGACACGGCCACGCGGCAGGCGATCACCTTCACGAGCATGACCGCAGACGCGCTTGAGGCAAACAGCAGCCCAGCATTTGCTGGCAGGGTTTATGGAGTTGATGCCGGCGGCGTGCTTCGCGGGTGGGGCTACAACCCTGCAAGCATTGGGGATGCTCGAAATCCGAGTCCGCTTGCAGGCCACATCTTTGGCCATCCAGTGCCCCTGACGGCAAAGGAGGACAGGGACGCAGGCTCGAGGGTTGTGACTTTCACAAAGGTGCAAGGTCGAGACAGCTTTGTCGGGGTGGGGCAATCCGGAAATGTTCTTGCTCTTTCAAGCGGTGGCACGCTGTACGGCACCAGCTCGCTTGGCCTCGATAACGCCCAAACGCCAGCTACGGCGTCGTATCGCGTAATGAACTCAGTGTCTACCCAAGCGTGGGCAGACTTTGAGTGCTTCGGCGTATCTGGTGACGTGATGGCCATTCGTGACAACGGCACTTTGTGGAGCACGAGCGCACTGCGGTCAACAGCATCTTCAGCCACGTCACAGATCAAGGGCTGCATATCCGCCGTCTATCTTGCGTCACCGTTCACGCAGTCAACCAACGCATCAAATACCATTTCCGCCAGTGCAGCCGCTGCCCCGCCCGGCGGCCGAGTTCTTTCTTTTGAACTGACGCGGAAAACACCTACGTCTTCGTACGAAGTCAGTTCAATAAGTGACGCTGGGCTTTTTTACACAGCCGTCCCGACGGTGACGTTTAGCTTCTTGGAAAACGCCAACAACAGTCCTGCCGTTTCGATGGAGTTGTTGCCCGAAACCGGCTGGGTGCAACTTGCCGCAAACGGAAACACCGTGCTTGCTCTGAATCGCGGCGGCAGCACATCAAAGGTTTTCGTGGCCACTTCGTCTAAGACTCCTGACGATTTTATGCCGTCAGACTCTTTCACGAATCAGGCCAGCATTGGCGTGTTCGAGCTTCGGCACCTGCCTGGTGCGCAGAATCATTCCGAGAATAAATACGCGCATGTCGAGTCAGTGCATCTGGCAAAGGGAATGTTTCGGAAGGCTGGTTTTGATGAGGCGTTGAGCGCTTTTTTTCTGCAGTCGCAAGTGCACAAAAGCAGATCCAACATGCTTGTTCTTGGAGACAACCAATATGGGCAGTTAGGCGTAGCCAGCACAGGCACCGTTGTCCGATCACCAGCCGAGGTGGCTTCCCCAGACGCTGCAGATTTTGTGGCCAAGCGAGTGGCGTGTTCGCTGATGAATACGTTTGTCGTGCGAGAGGGGAGTGATGTTCCAGGCTACGCCGGAACGCACGTCCAACACCTATACACCGCTGGGATGCCTGAGTTCAGCGGCACAACTGCAACAGCCAATGCCAACAGTTTCTCGCCGGTTGCCGGCGTTAACGGGACAGCGTCGATGTGGGAGCATGTGTTTGCGTTTGGCCGAGACTTTGACTACGCAGCACAGCACACAGTTGCTCTCTATTTTGCCTCGTACTCAACCGTCGCCGATGGTGTGATTCAGTAGTTGACGCCCCTGCCATAGTCGGGTGAAAGGAGACGCCCGTGGCCGAGGATCACACGTTCACGCTCAACGGTGACGAGCGATGGCTGATCCGCTTCACCGATCTCAAGGGCCAGGCGTACGGCTACACGTTCTCGCAGAAGGCGAAGCGGCCACGCATCTTGATCCACAACGGGCTCAAGGGGCGGCACAAGCTCACGATCATCGTGCACGAGTTGCTCCACGCTCTATACCCAACGGCCAGCGAGGAGCACACGGAGCAGGCTGGCAAGGACATTGCCAAGGTGCTCTACAGCCTCGGATACCGGGAGGTGCAGGATGGCCCGTAGTGCAGGCACATTTCGCCGAAAGAACGCCAGCGACCCGTGGCTCGTTAGCAGCCTCGACGGGGGCGTGACTCGCATCGACTTCGCCTCCCGGCTATGGGTGCTGCTGTCTAGCGATTGGCACTGGGACAGCGTGAAGTGCGACCGCGAGAAACTTCGGGCCGATCTGCAAAAGGCCAGAGAACTCAACGCTGCGGTACTCAGCATCGGCGATCACTTTGATGCGATGGGCGGCAAGTACGATCCGCGATCAAACGGCAA
>Ga0315906_10007159_pt1 | contig 13636 bp, 2 predicted proteins | sample LakEriMetagenome_4_FD_203526 | JGI IMG/M metagenome (GOLD analysis project Ga0315906, IMG submission 203526) | Freshwater fungal communities from buoy surface, Lake Erie, Ohio, United States - Buoy 2 MA122 | ecosystem: Environmental > Aquatic > Freshwater > Lake > Lake biofilm | place: USA: Lake...
CCTCGAACACGGCGCCCCAGCGTTCAGGCACCGGCAACCCTGCCGCGCCCAACACCGCGCAGGCCATCGAGTGGGACACCTGGGCCCCCGGCGCACACCCCATGGCGCGGTTGCGCACCCTGGCCCAATGGCGCCAACTGCAAGCCCTGCAGGCCGACCCCACCACCCAGGGGCTGTGGCTGCTGGCACAAGCCACCCCCGGCACCGGCAGCACCCCGGCACTGCCCTCGCCTGGCCCCCTGGCGCCGAGCACAGGCAGTCTGTTCGACCCCATGGACATCCCGCGCGAGGCCGCTCGCCCACCCAGCGTGGCCGAAGCCCCGAAGCTCGGTGTCTACACCGCGGTGTTCGAAGGCCAGATCGCCATGACCAATCCCCGAGGCCAGATCCAGATCAACGCAGGCCAGGGCGGCTTCGCGCCCGTCACCGGCACCGTCCCGCCCACCACACTGCCCGCATCACCAGCCTTCATGGAAAAAGACCAGGTGCTCAACAAGCAGAGCCTCACACCGGGACAGTGCCCCAAGTAGGGGATGGTTTCGGCTTTACCTACCGGATTTACTTGCTCTCGAAGGTGTAGACCCCATCCCAGCCTTCGGCCGGTGGTTCACCCAGATAGGTCTGCGCCCGCTCCATCCACAGTTCATGCAGCTTGCAGGGCCGCTCGGCTTGCAACGCCGTCCAGGTGTCCAGTGCCTGCTGGAAACGGCGCTCGCGGTAGTCCACCAAGGCCTGTTCGTGACGCGCCACCTGGTCGCGCAACGTGGCGTCGGCCTCGCTCAGGCGGCACAGCGGCTCGTGGATCGCCAGAGGCGTGTCCCGGCCCTTGACACGCACCCAGTCGAGTTCGCACCACAGAAACCCCTCGCGCGCCGCGGCGCGCACGGCCTCGCCCACCACGATGGCGGCACCATAGGCCTTGGTCAGCCCCTCCAGGCGCGAGGCAGTGTTCACCGTGTCGCCCAGCACCGTGTAGGCCATGCGGTAGGCCGAACCCATGTTGCCCACCACCGCCTTGCCCGTGTTCAGGCCGATGCCCACGGCGATGTGCGCTCCCTCGGGCACCACCAATCTGGGCAGCAGTGCGGTCAGTGCCTTCTGCATGTCCAGCGCCGCGGCGGTGGCGGCGGCGGCGTGGTCCGGTCGGTCGATGGGCGCGCCCCAGAAAGCCATGACGCAGTCGCCGATGTACTTGTCGATGGTGCCCAGGTGGTCGGCGCGGATCACGCGTGACAGCTCGGTCAGCAGCGTGTTCATCAACTCGCCCAGCGCCGCCGGCTCCATCTTCTCCGACAGCGTGGTGAAACCGCGCACGTCGGCGAACATGACCGTCAGTTCGGTGGACTTGGCCGACATCGAGTACTGCGCCGGGTTCTCGTTCATCTCGCCCACGAGTTCCGGCGGCACGTACTGCCCGAACAGCTTGTTCATGGCGTTCTTGCTGCGCGTTTCGAACAGGTAACCCAGCAGGTTCAGGCCGACGAACAGCATCGCGATCTGCGTCAGCGGCAAGGCCACGGGCAGCACGGCGCGGTGCTGCACCCACAGCCATCCTGCCCCGCCCACCACCGCCGCCAGGGCACCGATGGACACCAGCGAGAACGGCCCCGGCCGCAGCCGGCGCGCGCCCAGCAGCATGATCAACCCCACCAGCCACAGCGTGCTGAGCACGGCAGCGTCGGTGTAGTACGGGCGGCTGGGCAGGTGGCCGGTGAGCGCCCCCTGCAAGTACGAGGCATGCAGCTCCACCCCGGGCTGGTTGTTGTCCACGGGGGTGGAGCGCGAGTCCTTCAGCCCCGCAGCGATGGGTCCGAACACCACCACCCGGCCCTTGAGCAGCGCCGGGTCCGCCTTGCGCTCCAGCAGGTCCGCCACCGACACACGCGGCAGCGTGCCCCGCCCCCCGAAGAAAGGCACGAGCGCCTGCGCGCGTCCGTCGATCGGCAGCTTGAACGGGCCCACGGTCAAGGCCTCGGTGACTTCGCGCCCGCCAGCCGTCACCGCCGGGCCGAAATCCACGGCCGCGTTGTCGCCGGCCAGCAGGCTCAGCACCCCCAGGGTGAGGGAGGTGTAGAGCATGCCGTCGTTTTCCTGCAACAGCGGGATGCTGCGGGTCACGCCATCCAGGTCCACGCGCGGGTTGAAGTGGCCGGCGCGTTTGGCAGCCTGCACCAGCGCTTCCAGATTGGCGCCATAGCCGGGCCCCGACAAGGCCCTGATGCCCAGGGTCTGCGCCATGTCGGCGGGCAGCCAGGGCTCGGGCAAGGCACCGCTGCGGCTGGTGGGGTCGGCGTTGAAGTAGTAGCCCAGCACCACGTCGCGGCCCTTCAGGGCCTCGGCCAGCATCCGGTCCCGGTCCAGTGAGTCGATCAAGGCCTCGAACTCCTGCCGCAAGGCGCCATCGGCGCCGTTCGCGCCAGGCGGCACCCGCTCCAGGCGCTGGCGTATGGCCGCTGCGTCGCTGCGGTCGGGCTCGGCGAACACGATATCGAAGGCCAGCGCCCGGGCGCCGTAGGTATCGAAAACCTCCTTCACCACCTGCGCGATGCGGTCGCGCGGCCAGGGCCACTGGCCCAGCTTCAGCAAGGAAGCCTCGTCCAGTTCCAGCACCGTCACTTGCGGCTTGCCTGCCGGCTGGGCGGTGTAGCGCACCCAGAAGTCGTAGATCAGCAGGTCCAGCCGCTGCAGCATCTCGGGCGTGCGGCCCGCCACCAGTGCCCATGACAGCAGCAGCGTCACGCCCAGCGTGGCAGCGGCCGAGACCAAAGAGGCCAGCGTCTTGGGGGTGAGGGCAAACGCTGATGGCAGCTTCATGTGAAAAAGGTGTCAACTCCCCCAACTGGGGGTTGGAAAGGCCTCGTATTCGACGACAGAATGTGAGGATGATCAAGGTTCGCCGGTCACCGGTCTTGTCAGCGGGCGTCGCACTGTCCCTGTGTGCGGCTGCTGCGTTGGCGATGACCGGGTCTGCCTGGGCGCAGGCTGCCGCAGGTGGCGGCGTCACCTCCCCCCGGCCTGAACCGCGCTTTGACATCAAGCGCTTTGAAGTGGTGGGGGCCGACAAGGTGCCCGCAGACCGTCTGGCCGCGGCGTTGGCGCCGTTCACCGGCGCGGGCCGGCGCTTCTCCGACATCGAGTCCGCCGTGCAGGCCGTGCGCGATGTCTACGCCGAGGCCAGCATCACCGCCGTGCAGGTGCTCATCCCTGAGCAGACGCTCGAAGGCGGCGTCGTCAAGCTGCAGGTCGAGGAACTGCAGGTGGCCCGCGTTGAGATCAGCGGCGCGCAATCGCGCTCGCGTGAGAACGTGCTGCGCGCCGTACCCGGGTTGAGCCAGGGCATCACCCCCGTGGACACCGAACTGTCCGCCGAGTTGCGCCTGGCCAACGAGAACCCCGGTCGCCAGATGCAGGTGACCTTCCGCACCGAAGACGACGGCAGCCTCACCGGCGTGCTGCGCGTGGCAGACCGCTCTCCCTGGACCACGCAGTTGTCGCTGGACAACACCGGCAGCGACGCCACCGGCAAGTGGCGCGCTGGCCTGACCGTGCAGCACGCCAACCTGCTGGACCGCGACATCGTGGGCGCTGCCCAGGTGCAGACCTCTCCTGGCCACGTCGACGACGTGAAGATCGGCTTTGCCAGCCTGCGCGTGCCGCTGTACCCGTTGGGGCTGATGCTGGAGACCACCGCCGTGCACTCCAGCGTGGATTCGGGCACGGTCAAGACCTCAGCGGGCGACTACCTGCTGTCCAGCCGCGGGGACAGCTACAGCCTGCGCCTGACGCGGCTGCTGCCGCGCTGGGGCGCGGTGGACCACCGCCTGTCCATCGGCCAGGACTGGCGTACGGTGGACAGCCAGGTCACCTCCACCAGCGGCGGCCCCAGCCTGGTGCCCGAGATCAAGCTGCGCCCCGTCACCCTGAGCTACAGCCTGAGCTGGCGCGAGGAGGGCAACAGCGTCTTCGGCCAGCTCAGCCTCAGCCGCAACCTGCCCGCGGGCGGGCGCAGCGCCGAATCGGTCTTCCAGGAAACGGGCCTGAGGACTGGCGCCAACCCCAACTACACCATCAAGCGCGCCTCCGCCGGATTCGCCACCGCCTTGGGCGCCTGGACGCTGAGCACGCAGTGGAACGGCCAGTGGACCAACGACGCCCTGGTGTCGGCCGAGCTGTTCAGCATCGGCGGCGAAGGCTCCATCCGGGGCTTCAACGGCCGCCTGGCCTCGGCCGACAAGGGCCAGCGCTGGGGGCTGGAGCTGCAATCGCCCGTCAAGACCTGGACACTCGGCGCCGCCGGGCCACTGGCCGCCGCCTGGGTGCTGTTTGCCGAAGCAGGCGAGGTGCGTCGCAACCTGCCCCAGCCCGGCGAGAACGTGCGCACCTCGCTGGCGGGCGCGGGCCTGGGCGTGCGGCTGACCTGGCGCGAGCGCCTGGCACTGCGCGCCGATGTGGGCGTGGTCACCCGCGGCGCGGGCTTGGCTCCCCGCGGTGACCGCTTCCTCCACCTGGCACTCAGCTACGCGATCTGACAGCCATGCGAGCTGAATCCCCCCTGCACCACCACCTGGACGCGCTGCTGGCTGCGCTGAAGGGCTCGCTGCGCCTGCCGCGCCAGCAGCGCCGGGCGCAGGCGCGCAGGTTGGCCCGTGACCAGGGGCCAGCAGGCGCGGCAGCAACCGGTACCGAAGGCCGCTCCGGCCTGAGCCTGCACCTGCTGGCCGCCGCGCTGGCGGCCATCGGCGCGCCCGCGGGCCTGATGGCCAACCCCCAGGGCGCGCAGGTGGTGCACGGCTCGGCCTCGTTCCAGGCCGACGGGAAGACGCTGACCGTCACCAACAGCAACGGCGCCATCATCAACTGGCAGCAGTTCAACATCGGCGCGGGCGAGACCACGCGCTTCGTCCAGCCCAGCGTCAGCAGCCAGGTGCTCAACCGGGTGCTGGGCGGCAGCCCCAGCCAGATCCTGGGCAGCTTGCAGTCCAACGGGCAGGTCTTCCTCATCAACCCCAGTGGCATCGTCTTCGGCAAGGGCGCGCAGGTGGACGTGGGCGCCCTGGCGTTTTCCACTCTCAGGATGTCCGACGAGGACTTCAAGGCTGGGCGCATGCGCTTCGGCGAGATCGGCGCAGGCACGAACGGGCTCAGCGGCTTGAACGGCAGCACGGTACCCGGGGCCATCCGCAACGAGGGCACCATCCGCACCGCCAGCGGCGGCTTCGTCTACCTGGTGGCCCCCCAGGTGGAGAACAGCGGCCTCATCCACTCGCCCGAGGGCCAGGTGCTGCTGGCCGCGGGCCACAAGGTCAGCATCGTCAACCCCCGCACGCCCGAGGTGAGCTGGGAGGTCAGCGCCCCGGCCTCCAACGCCGTGAACCTGGGCGAGATCGTCGCCAAACAGATCGTCCTGCAGGGCCAGAACGTCAGGAACTCAGGCCTGCTGCAGGCCACCACGGCAGTGGTGGGCGAAGACGGCCGCATCGTGCTCAAGGCCGCGAAGAAGGTGGAGCAGACGCCCACAGGCCGCATGGTCGCCCAGGGCGTCAGCACCAGTGGCGCAGTCAAGGGCGGGGAGATCGAGATCTCCGGCGCCGAACAGGTGGTGCTGCAGGGCCGCATCGAGGCCACGGGCGCGGCGGTGGCGCTGCCGGCGTCGGTGGTGGCCGCAGCCGCCGCAGGTGCAGCGGGTACGGCAGGCGGTGCAGGCGCCTCGTCCAGCGGGACGCCGCAGGTCCAGGGCGCGGGTGGGTCTACAGCCACAACTGCGGGTGCCTCCTCCACCAGCACGGGGTTCGGCAGCCCGGCAACGGCTTCTTCGCTGGGGTTCACGCCCAGCGCACCTTCCGGGGGCGGCTCGGCCACCACCGGCACCGCCACAGCACCCGCCCCGGCACTCGCCACCTCCACCGGCCCGCTGAACGCCGGGGTGCTGCAAGTCACAGGCACAGGCACGGCTTCCCCGCCCTTCCCGGCAGACAACACTGGCGGGCTCGTCACCGACGCCGCAGCGCTGGCCACGCACCTCCATCCGGCCGCCGGGGCTGACCCGACAGCCGCGGCATTGGCAGCAGCCACGGGCAGCGGCACCCCAGGCCTGGGAGGCCCGCGCCTGGGCGCGCAGACCCCTGCGCCGGCGCCTCAGCCCACCCCGGACGCCCCCCTGCCCCGCCCGGACCCACGCAACGCCCTGGCCGGCGGCGCCACCGGCACGGGCGGGCGCGTGCGCATCATCGGGCGCGAGGTGCAACTGGGCGACGGCCTGCTCATCGACGTCTCCGGGCCCGCCGGCGGCGGCACCGTGCTGGCCGGCGGCGAACTCCTGGGCCAGCGCCTGGGGGCCTTCAGCGCCGATCAGCCCAACGCGCAGAGCTTGTGGATGGCCACCAGCGCCCAGGTGCGAGCTGACGCCACGGCCCTGGGCCACGGCGGCACCGTCATCCTCTGGGCCGACGACGCCGCCCGCATCCACGGCGCGCTCAGCGCGCGCGGCGGGGCGCTGGGCGGGGACGGCGGGTTCATCGAGACCTCCGGCAAGCGCTTCCTGGATGTGACGCAGGCGGCGGATGCGTCGGCGCCCAAGGGCAAGGGGGGGACGTGGCTGCTGGATCCGGAGAACATCCGGATCACCACCGGTTTCCCCATGGATGCAACAGTGATCAATCCTTCGATCATCGAGGCATCACTGAGCGCGGGAACCAACGTCGAGGTGGTGACGAATGCAGTGGGGTCTGGCACCGGTTTCATCGCCGTGGACTCCCCCATCACCAAAACAGGTGGTGGAACTGCCACCTTGACCTTGAACGCCCACGGCGACATCTACATCAACGCGGACATCAAGCGCACCGCAGGGGGCGACCTGAACCTCGTGTTGGTGAACGGACCGGGCGGACTCACCAAGTTCGAAAGCTTCACGGCGCCCGTGCAGATCGATCTGGGCAGCGGCACACTCACGGCACTGGGCACCTTGAACTCGGGCTCGTCTCCGGGTGCGGTCTCCATCCAGGCCGGCAGCATCCAGATCGGTGAACTGCAGAACTGGGGAGGAGAATCTAGCAACCTCAACCTCAACGGCCCCGCCACGATCACCAGTGCCAGCGTCACGGGCGGTCAACTCGCGCTGAACGGGAACACCACCATCGGTAGCGTGGCCCTTTCAGGTGGCACCTTGGGTGGCTCGGGCAACGCCACCATCACCGGTGCGTTCAACGTCACCAGCAGCGGCACCTTGAGCGGCACCGGGTCACTGACCACGCAAGGTGCCACCAGTGTTGGGGGAAGCGGCAGCAGAACACTCACCGTCACAGGGGGTAAGACCTGGGTGAACCAAGGCACGTTACGCATTGAGGGCAACAACGATCGCATCGCCTTCAGCGGCAGCGGGCAGACCAACACCCTCCAAAACACCGGCACACTGATTCTTGACGTCCCGGCAGGGGATCCCTTAGAGGAAATCTCAGGCACAGCGGTCCTGCAGAACCTGGGGGTGATCCAAAAGCTTCGAAGCAGTGCCCAGAAGATCAAGGGACTCGATGTCACAAACGCCAGCGCCGGCACCATTGATGTACAAGCAGGCACTCTTGAATTGGACGGTGGCTCAATCACCCAAAGCGGCCTGATCAACACCGCGGCCAGCACCACCTTCAAGCGCGAAGCCCACCTCACGAACAGCGGCACGCTGGCAGGCAGCGGCACCATTCTCTTGGGTTCCAGCAAGACGCTGACCAACAGCGGCACCATCAGTCCCGGGGGGGCGGGTACGGTGGGAACCCTGACGCTCACGGGCAGCCTCTCCTCCAGCAGCAGCGGCCGGTTGCTGATGGAGGCCAGCGGCACGGACGCCGCCCAGAGGGATCTTCTGTCGGTATCGGGCGCTGCCGCCCTCAACGGCACGCTGTCGCTGACCGGCATCAGCAGTTTCAACCCGGAAGCCGGGCAGAGTTACACGCTGCTGAGCGCCGGCTCGGCACCCACAGGCAGTTTCACCAGCCTCCAGGTGCCTTCGGGCCTGACGGGTGCCGGGTCGAACTCCGGCAACAACTTTGTCCTCACGCTGTCCTCCGCCTGCCTGGGCGTGTGTTGGGATGGTGATGCGGGCAACAACTCCTGGACAGACCTTCTCAACTGGAGCGGTAACGCGCTTCCCACTTCAACCAGCGTCGTCTACATCAACAGCCCCGTCACCGTGAGCCTGGCTGACACACGAGAGGTTGCAGCCCTGAACATGGTCTCCGGCTCAGCACTGAACATCAGCAGCAACAGCAGTGCTTCCCTCACACTCAACGGATCGGGAGGCACCTCAAACCTGGGCGGGAACATCACGGTCGGGAACAACTCCACTTTCGGTCTTCAAGGCAACGCCACGCTGGGCGGCGTGCTCAACGTCTCGACGGGCAGCCTGAACCTGCTGGGCACGCTCAACGTCCCGACGGGTACGTTGAACCTCTCCAGCAACAACTTCACCCGGTCTGCAGCGGGCCGCATCACCCCCGGCAACTCGGGCGTGGTGCTCATCGGCGGCTCCCTGACCACCGCCAGCCTGGCGGGCGTTTTTGCTGGCCGCACGGGAGGGACGGTGCATCTGGTGGCAGGGGGCACCCTCAACAACGCCAATGCCTCGCTGGACATCGGCGGCAGCGGCCTGTTCGGGGCGGGCGGTCTCTCGTCTCTGAGCGGCACCATCCTGGGCGGCACCCTGACCAGCGGCGACAACACCGCGCTGTTGATCAACGAAGGCTCGCTGGATGGCGTCACCATCGGCAGCAACCTCTCGCTCGGCTCAGGGGGCATCCCGCAGGTGTACTTGCGCAACACCACCACGTTGGCCAATGGCGTCACCTTGAACGCGGGCGACCAGCAGTTGTATTTCGAGTCCGGAGCCAGCCTGGTCACACCGGTCGCAGCCGCAGCCACCCTCGCCATGGCAGACGCAGCGCTGTATCCCAGCTACAACAGCTCATCTGGCGGCACGCTCACCGTGGGCAGCGGCGTGACGGTGCGGGGCTACGGCGCCATCTACCCCCACGAGTCCAACAGCCCCACGCTGCTGGTGGACGGCACCCTGCAGGCGGACACCGCCGGCCAGACTTTGCTCGTGAATCTGGGCACCTTGGTGAACAACGGCGTCCTGAAGGTGTCGGCCGGCACCCTGTCGGTGGAGGCCGGCACCGCGTTCACCCAGTCCGGCGTCCTGGAAGTGGCCAGCAGCAGCACCTTCGCCAAGGCAGGCGGCTTCACCAACACCGGCAGCATCGCCGGCAGCGGGACGGTGGACGTGGGCTCCGGCACGCTGACGAACAACGCCTTGATACGCCCCGGCGGAGCCGGTGCGGCGGGCAGGCTCAACATCACCGGCCATCTGGCGCTGGGCAGCTCGGGTACCCTGGAAATCGACGTGCTGGGCGCCACGACGGCGGGCACACACTATGACCAGCTGGCGGTGTCAGGCAACGTCACCTTGGGCGGCGCGCTGAACTTCAGCGAAGGCGGTGGGTTCAAGACCCGGTTCTCCAACACCTTGACGCCGCTGACCTACGCTGTCGCCACCGGCAACCTGGGCTCGGTGTCCACCACGGTGAGTTCGGGCACGGCCACCCTGGGCGCCGTCAAGGGCGCAGACCGCATCACCGCATCGCTGGTGTCGGGCACCACCACCTACAACGCCACCGGCACCACGAACTGGGCTGACGATGCCCGCTGGGACCGCGGCACCCCCACCGCCCTGGCAGACGCCGTCATCGGCACGGGCGGCAGCAACACCGTGCAGGTGACGGGGAACGCCACCGCAAAGACCATGGCGGTGACGAGCGGCAGCACGGTGGAGATCACTACCGTGGGCGACAACACCGGAGCGCTCAGCGTTGCGGGCGCCACCACGCTGGGCGGCACGCTCAAGGTGTCGGGCGCCGGCCAGGCCACACTGAGCGGTGCCGTGTCCGGCGCAGGCAGCGGCCTCGTCCAGATGAACGGGGGTGCCCTGGTGCTGGGCGGCAGCGCGGCGCTGCCCTCCCTGGAACTGGCCGGCGGCAACCTCACGGCCAGCGGGCCCTTGGAGGTGAGCACCAGTTTCAGCCAGTCCGGCGGCAGCTTGAACGCGGCGTCCACATTCAGCGTCAACCAGGCCAGCGGCAGCATCCAGCAATCCGGTGGCGTGATCTCAGTGGCGGGTGCCGCGAGCTTCACCGCCGCCAACGGCGGCATCACGCTCGCCAGCGCCGGCAACGATTTCGGTACCCTGGCGCTCACGGCGGGCGCCGGCCCCATCAGCGTGCAGGATGTCAACGCGCTGACGGTCTCGTCTCTTTCAGCGGGCGCGAATCAGTCCCTGAGCTTGGTGGCCGGCGGCAACCTCACCCTGCCCTCGGGCCCCATCGACACCGGCACGGGCGACCTCACGCTGGCCAGCGGAGGCGCCTTCATCTCCCCCGGGGCGCTGTCTGGGACCAATGTGTCCTTGTCAGGGGCTGCCGGTCTGACGCTGGCGCACGGCATCACGGCCTTGGGAGCGCTGAATTTGACAGCGGACACTGGCGACATCACCCAGTCTGGGCCGGTCGCCGTCGGTGGCACGCTCACAGCAACCGCATTGGGCGGGAACATCACCCTGGACCGGGCTGACAACCAGTTCAACATCGTCAACCTCGAGGCTTGGGGTACTTACTACGAGCCAGGGAACGTCAGCCTCAGAACCGAGTACGACCTCAGCGTGCAGCAGGTCAGCGCATCGGGCAACGTCACCCTCGTTGCGGGCGGCAACTTGACCGTCACCGGCACCGTGCAGTCTGACGCACCCCCTGGATCACTCTCGGACTGGAGCCACCCGGGCGGTACGGTTGTCCTGACGGCCCTTGCTGGGGATCTGGTCATCGCCAGTAACGCGAGCGTCCTTTCCAGGGGCAAAGGTGCGGACACCAACTTAGGTGGCAATGGGCTGGCTGGGGGCGACGTGCACCTCCAAGCGGCCAACGGGTCCATTGAGATGTTGGAAGGCAGCCAGGTCAAGAGTTGGGGTGGCAATGCGGCTACCCCTTCTGCCGAGTCCTACGGAAGCCAGGGCTACGCAGGCGGCGCGGGCGGCCATGTCACGCTGAACGCAGGTCTGTCCATCAACGTCAGGGGCACAGTGGCCACCGAAGGTGGAAGAGGTAGTGACGGTGGAGCAGGCCTCAGCGACCTGGTCGATGGCGAGTGGTCCATCACCAACCCCGGCATGGGCGGCGCCGGCGGTCATGCCGGCAACGTCACCCTGACCGCCGGCGGCTCCATCAGCGTCCTGCAAGGCGGCTCGGTACTCACGTTAGGCGGCCATGGAGGCGCGGGCGGGATGGCCGCCAACTACGGCCCCCCCACCGCAGGCGCCGACGGCGGCAGCGGTGGCGACGGCGGCGCGATCATCCTGTCGAACAGCACTTCCGGCACGTCCGTGCGGCTGGAAGGCGTCCTGCTGAGTCAAGGCGGCATGGGCGGTAACGGCACATCGGCCTCGGCCTACAGCATCCCCGGCTGCATGGGAGGTCATGGTCAGGGGGGAGGTAGTGGCGCCAGCGGTGGTCAGGGCGGGTCCATCCAGATCACTGCAGGGGCGAATGGCTCCATCACGTTGACGTCAACCGCCAACGTGACGTCTGTCGGCGGCGACGGAGGTATCGGAGCCGATGGCGGGACGGGCGACACGGGCACGTGGGGGGCTGATGGCTCTGGGCTCGTCCCGGGCGAAAACGGTGGCACAGGAGGTGCAGGCGGCGCAGGAGGGGCAGGCGGTTCAGGCGGCTCAGGGGGCAACATCGGCCTGTGGGCGGGTGTCCTGGGTATCGACATGAGCGTTTCCGCCAATATCAGCAGCGTCGGCGGACACGGCCGCTCGGGGGGCAGGGGCGGCCAAGGCGGAGTTGGCGGGTGGGGGGGAAGCAACCTCTCAGGCTTGCCCGGTGATGGAGGCGTGGGAGGCGCCGGGGGTCATGGAGGCGGCGGGGGTATGGCAGGGTCGGGTGGCACCATCACCTTGACGTCCACGGGCGCGATGTCCACGGGTTCGATTCGCTCCACGGGCGGTTACTGGGGTGAGGGCGGCAGTGGCGGTAACGGCGGCTGGGCAGGCGGTGCTGGGTCCGGAACCTCGTCGGTATGGACCGACGGGTTCTTCGGTATCGATACGGATGGGAACTTGGTGGAATGGCACGACGAATCCGCAATTCGGAAACTCATTGGTTACGGGCCTCCAGAACAAAAGCTCGTAATCGGGATACCACTTGGGGATGGCTACGGGGGCATGCCAGGTGAGACACCCATTTCGGGCGGCAATGGCCGGATCGCACTTCAATCCGGCAGCTCCATCAGCCTGGGCAATACGGAAATTTGGACTTGGAACGGACTGAGCCTCTCTGCAAACGGATCGATCGTTCAAAAGGCAGACACCCAAGTCACGGCCCACAACTTGAGCGCCCAGGCGTTCGGGGGAAACATCAGTCTCGGCAATGACAACGTTCTGCATCATGTTGATTCACTGATCGCCAACCCTAATCAGGCTGGCGAGGGCGGCGCTGTCGAAGTGCGGTCCACTGGGAACCACGAGTTGCGCATCCACGACCTTCAGGCAGGCGCCAACAAAAGCGTCAGCCTGTCCGGTAGATGGGGGCTGGAGCTACCCGGGACGGACATCGACACCGGGACGGCAGACTTGACGCTGAACGGCGGTGACGGTGGATTCACCACCCGTGGCAATCTGGCCGGCCGGAACATCTCGCTGTCCGGTGACAACTACTACTTTTATCTAGGTGGGACAGGCCTTGCTATCGGCCACAACATCAACGCGACGGGCTCGTTGACCCTGACGGCTGGGAAGGGCGGTCTGCTGCAAACCGCCGGCAACATCACCGCCAGCGGTGCGTTCAGCGCGAACGTCAGCAGCGGTGGTATTACCCAGACCGGCGGCTCGGTCACCGTGGGCGGACCCTCAAACTTCTACGCCGGCTACGGCAACATCGCCCAGTCCGGCGGCACCCTCGCACTCACCGGGACGGCGAGTTTCGAGGCCGTCAACGGCAGCATCACCCTCACCAGCTCCGGCAACGACTTCGGCTCCGTGTCGCTGGCGGCCGGTGGCGCTGTCATTGTGGTGGACACCAACGCGCTGACGGTCTCCGCGCTGACATCGGGTGCCAACCAAGCGGTGAGCCTGGCCGCAGGCGGCGTGCTGACGCTGCCCGCCAGCGACATCAACACCGGCAGCGACGACCTCAGCCTCTTCAGCGGCGGCACGCTCGTCACCGCCGGCGCCTTGTCCGGCGCCGATGTCACTCTGGCCGCCGCCACGGGGCTGAGCATCGGCCACACCGTCAACGCCAGCGGTGCGTTCAGCGCGGACGTCAGCAGCGGTGGCATCACCCAGACGGGCGGCTCGGTCACCGTGGGCGGACCCTCAAGCTTCTACGCCGGCAACGGCAGCATCGCCCAGTCCGGCGGCACCCTCGCACTCACCGGGACGGCGAGTTTCGAGGCCGTCAACGGCAGCATCAACCTCACCCGCCCCAGCAACGACTTCGGCTCCGTATCGCTGGCGGCCGGTGGCGCTGTCAGCGTGGTGGACACCAACGCGCTGACGGTCTCCGCGCTGACATCGGGTGCCAACCAGGCGGTGAGCCTG
>Ga0315906_10007160_pt1 | contig 13636 bp, 30 predicted proteins | sample LakEriMetagenome_4_FD_203526 | JGI IMG/M metagenome (GOLD analysis project Ga0315906, IMG submission 203526) | Freshwater fungal communities from buoy surface, Lake Erie, Ohio, United States - Buoy 2 MA122 | ecosystem: Environmental > Aquatic > Freshwater > Lake > Lake biofilm | place: USA...
GATCAAGTAGTTGTAAATAGTAATCTCGGTATTAAAAAGAATGCAGTAGTACACGGTTCTTTGTATGTTGATGGCGAAATATATGCACAACACTTAACTATACCCGCGCAAACACAAGAAACAACCCAAAGCATGGTAAATGCATTTTTACCACCCGAACAAGTCATTGCATATGCGGATTTTGCTCCGTGGTGTACTTGGTTTGACACTGTTTTCATGCCCGCATTAATTGCGGATCTTATGGCTGCATATGCAGGACCATTCGGACCTCCGCCGATGGCAGTACCGTTTGCTGGATTTACTAATATAACATTTAGACCATTTATGCCCGGGTTAAAATTTGCATGCAGGTCATTTGAATATTTGGGTGCGGGTATTCCTAATGGAATGTATTGTTATAACCCAGGAGCTCCTGTAGGTAGTACAACAGATATCGCACTGTATGATATACACTGGGGTAACAATGGAGAAAAATCAGTATATGTGCACCCACATGCCCATAATTATTATGGGCCCGCCTCTTCAAAACCGCCCGGTAATGGGAGTGTAAGAGACGATGCAGCTTCTGTTATTAATTCAGGTATTACAGGAGAAGCTAAGCCAATAGTTCATGGCGGTTCAGGTCTCGAACCTTAAACAATTAAATAATCAGCACTCGATAATCCATCAACAGTATATGCTCCTGCATAAGACATAGAGCTTTGTAGATCTTCTTGGATTTCTTTTAACTTTTCGAAATAAGTAAATCCGTTTGTAGGCAATAGCATTTTCTTTCCTTCTACATTCTTTTTAAAGCCTTTATTTTCTGCAGAAGCTGAACCAAAATACACCTTTTCACCATTAATGATTTCTCCCGGGCTATCAACACATTGTGCAAAGATACTACCAGCCATAACAAGGTTTGCACCAGCAACCATAGCTTTAGCAATATCGCCATTATGTTGAATACCACCGTCTGCAATTAATTTAATAGAACTATCACATGATTCTCTAATATTCTTTATAGTCGAAAACATAGGAGTAAAGAATCCCGTTTTTAATTTTGTAATACAAGACTTTCCTGGTCCAATACCGACTTTGATAACATCTGCACCCCATGAAATTAAATCTGATGCAGCTAAAGATGTACCTACGTTACCCGCAATAATCGTAGTATTTGTAAATGTTTGTTTTAGAAATGATAACATTTCTCTCATGCTCTTACAATGACCGTGCGCTACATCAACAGTAATATAATCAACAGAAAGATTATCCGTTTGTATCTTTCTTAAGATTTTATAATCATCATCCTTTACACCAATTGAAATAGAGATAGTATTCCAACCCTCTTTGTTTGCATTTAAAACAAATTCATAATTATCAACACCAAATCTATGCATCACATAGAAATAATTATTTGATTGTAATTTATTAGCTAAATCATAATCAATTACACATTTCATGTTAGCTGGCATTACAGGCAATTTAAATGTTTTATTGCCTAAAGTAACATGAGTTGACAATTCTGATCTACTAGTACCGTCAAAGTATTTCGGTACTAGCGCAACGTCATCATAATGCAGAGCTTTATTCATAAGCTCAGTATAGGAGATTAAATTACTTTATCAACCAATCCGAACTTTAAACAAGTATCACTATCCATCCAAAGATCATGCTTTAAGATGGAATCTAATTCTTTCATTGGAATCTTAGTATATTGCTTATAGAGATTTTTAATAAGCATCATTAATCTCTTATTATTTTCTTGCCCATCATTCATCTGTTCATAAGTACCAGCACATACAGATGATAGTTGATGGATTAACATAAAAGCATTCTTTCCAATAAATCTCTTCTTACCAGCAATTGAAATAATAGTGGCAGCAGAAGCCGCCGCACCTTCTACGTAGGTATAAACACGGCTCTTAAGATCTCTAATGGTATCAACTGTAGAGATACCAGCAAAAAGATCACCACCATAACTATTGATTCTTAAATGAATAGTCGGAATGAAGTCTTCTTCATTCATAATCATCTTTGCTTGTTGAAGTTTATTATCAACTTCTCTAAGGAGTCTATTTAATTCAGCACAAGACTGTGTATGAATATCACAATAAAAGAATATTGAATTATCGACAGATTTAATAGAACCAGCAGATGTAATCAAATCAGCCATTGGTGGTGCAGGTAAAGCTTCTTTTGAAGTTTGCTCTCCCTCTGTTGTCAGACCCCATTTTTTTAACATTATATTAATTTATCTTATAGGTCTATTTTAGCAAACGAGAAAATCCTAGAATAAAGACTCTATTGCCATTGTCATCTAATACATCAGTAGCATGACATTTTACCATTGTTATTTCTTCAGTGATTCTATGTTGATAGCGAAATGTCTCTTCGAAAGGAATTCTATTTTCTACCATATCATGCCACTTTTCTTGAACGTGATCACGATCTTCGGGATGTATAGATAACAACCAATTATGCCCTAACGCTTCTGATTCAGACATACCGGTTAATTGTATCCATTTGCTATTTACTTTAATGCATTTGCCCATAGCATCACAAAGAAAATGTGCTAGCTCTAATGTATCTAGCATAGTATAAATCAATTTACCTTGCAATTTAATTTCCGAATAAATGTGTGTTTGATGTTGTGCTATTTCTTTTATGGATAATGGCATTTCTTTTAAGCTATCCAAAAATTCTTTTATATCTGAATTAGTGAGTTTCTTCTTAATATAAAGATAAGTAGAGAATAATGTTAATGCTGTGGATACAGCATAATACAACCAAGTAGAATGATTTTTTATGATTTCTAAGAAAAAATCGTCCATATATTAATTTCTAAATGTCTCTTCTGTCTCAACAGTTGTGTGTTTATCACCTACAATAGTAGTTTTAGTTTCAGAAATTAATTCGCCTAAATTTTCATCAGTAGATGCTACTTCACTGGTATCAAACAAAGCTTTGAGTGATATTAGACACGGCATTGCTGACTTTAGCAGCATACCAGCCCACTTTGATGCATTCAAAGAACTAAATGCAAAATCAATTTGATCCAATTGAGATATAAATGCAATGAGAAATGTAGTAACAACATATCCCATGATTTTTGCTTTGTTCTTATTTTCCATATTATTATTTAATCAAATTTAAACAAAAAAAATCGCGGGATTACTAAAAAAAGTAATCCCGCGAATATTTATTTATCTCTTTTAACTAATTTGCACGCGTTTTAATTTATCTTTTGTTGCTGCTTTTCTAGGAGCGGTGATGGTCAAAACACCGTCTTCTTGTTTAGCATTCAACAATTCAATGTCAAAGTCCTTATTAATAGTATAGGACCTAGTGAATGTTTCTTCTCGCTGGCCTGATTGTGAACGAACACTTCGTTTAGCAGAAATGTAAACTTCGTCTTTTCCAACTTCGATAATGGTGTCTTCCTTCTTTACACCCGGCAAATCCACCTCAATAGATAAGCCATCTGCTGTAGTAGAGAAACGTGTAGTTTCTTCTGAGAAGTTTTGTAATAATGATCCGGGGCTGATATTGCCCATTAAGGACCAGGGGTTACCGACAAGCTTGTTCCAGAGATCATCTGAAAGTAAACCTGTCCCGACTCGTGGGATTAATGATGTACTCATAATATTAATGTAGCAAATTAAAAATAAAAATATATGTGCTACAAAAATATTTAACCTACATTTAATTTTATTTCAATATTTTCTAGTAAGAAATGATATTGTGGTTTAAAATAACCGCGAGCTTCTTTTAATGAATCTCTAACGTACTTAGGATTCAACCAAGTTAAATGCTCTTGCAGTACACCGCCGCAAGGAGATTTAGATACGATGTACTGAAGAGCTAATCTTTCGTCTGAAGTTAATTTATCTAGATTACTTCTTGCTACCATTTTTCATGTTTTTTTGAATAGCTGCACTACGGGCTTTTTCCCAACCTTCAATCTTACCATCCTTATTAACATCATAAGCGCCTGATTCATCATCATCTTTCTTCTTGCCTTTCATCATTTTCTTAGGCATCTTTTTAGCTTTTTCGGCTTTCTTCTTCTTTTTTGCTTCTAGAAACAAATCAACTAGTTCTGTGAATTTCATACGAATCTATTTAGCTTTTATGAATAATAAATCTTCTAATAATAATAAATATATGAATGAAAAGCGATTTCTCGGCTTTCGTTAATCCGAATAAAAAAATTAAAAAAGAATATGAAGTTGAACAAACTGACGCTTTTGATTCTTTTCTCGCTACATTATCTGAACAATTAGGTAATCTTAAAAAAATAAATCAAGACATTTTTGAAGAAAATTTGATTTATAGCCAACCAGAAAAATTACACACAAAAACAAATACTAGTGTTGATACAAAAAAATATTTAAATTTTTTAGAAGAACTAGAGACAATACAAAAGACTACAAACTCTCTACCAGAAGAAAACAAAGATATCACAAACATATCTTCTCAAATAAATGAAGAACTAAAGAAGTTCAAACTACAATTAGGTAGAATGGCATTAGAGGGCGGCGGCGGGACAAATGCAGTTCAGTATGCCAATGGTGGATATATGGATGGTGACTTATTAGTCAGCGGAGATATAACAGCTTTGGGCCGCGTCATGCAAGACGGTAATGACTTGTCAGGTACTATCAATGAAATCAAGACACTTATATCATCCAATTCAGCTATATGGGAATCAGGCAGTAGTGGCTCTGATGTATCTGGATTAACTGGAAATTGGGAAAGTACATATACAACCGTAAAAGATAATAGCGGGAGTTGGGAAAGTACCTATACAACATTTAGAGATACAAGTTCTTCTTGGGTTGGATTAGGTGAAATGAAATATGCCGTTGACATACTGGGTGATAATGTCAATACAGTGTTTACTTATGTTCATGGACTAAGTACATCTGATTTTGTAGCTAATGTAATAGATAAAGATACTAACACTATTGTTCTTGTAGCTATATCTGCAGACAATACAAATATTACTGTTGAATTTGCTGAACCATTTACTAATACCTACCGGTTAGTAGCTATTGGTGCTGGTCAACCAGCGGCATCATTGGGAACAGTCATTGCCGATTCTGCTAAATGGAATAGTACAAACACAACAGTAAGAAACAATTCTGCATCATGGGGATTTAATTTAACAAAAATAAATACAGCAGGATCTTATACCCAAAGTGATAGTTATACCCATTTTGTGTATGATGATGATACTGCTGAAAGCGGCATTAATGTAGAATTATTGCCAGTAGCAAATCATACCGGCGTTAAGACACACAAGAAAATAGGAAGTACAGGCTCAGTGACATTGACCCCACCTGTAGGTGTGTTAATAGACGGTGCACCAGTATATGTATTATCATCAAAATACCAATCAGTTCAGATTTACACTGATGGTACTAACTATCTTATTCAATAAAGAATGGAGCCAACAGTCGGGATTGAACCGACGACCTGAGCTTTACAAAAGCCCTGCTCTACCACTGAGCTATGTTGGCATACACTATTATACGTAATATACGTATAAAAAACAGAAGAATACTATTGTTTATTCTTCTTTTTATTAGCTCCTTTTTGAGAAGACTTTGATCCTGGTTTCTTTGGTTTCTTTGTTTCTTTGCGTTGTGAGTGATCTCCTTTTCCCATAGATAATTATTTATCTTGGGCGCAATACTAAATAATAATGTGTACCATACTTCAGGAAACATACCGAAGCATCAGTACGTATGGGCGGATCTCTCACTCATCTCGCACGCCTCTGGATGGACTCCGGCTGTCTGGTTTGGGATATCTTCTATACCCGGTAGAGTATGGGGTCTCCATTTACTCCTAGAATCGGGTGCTGTTTATCGTAATGTTCCGCCACATGGGGTATCCTTTTCTCCCAATCCTCCGAATTGGTCTCCCAAAGATGCACAATTATGGGATTGTTATTCTTCGGAATTCAGTACAGTAGAATATGACTACCTATCTGAAATGCGATGTAAAACGATACCCAATGGTGATTGGGGTAGGTATCTATTCACAGTGGTTCCCTATGGAGAGGGTTTCTCGGGATACCCTGAACAAGCCAAAGAGTTCTTTTTTATACAATTGGATACCGGTAGACTAGTAATATTACCCACTAACCGGGTTTTGTTTCGAGACCAATCCTTTACCAGAGACATTGAGATACCCCTAAAGGTTTCCGAAAAGATATATAGATGTGAATAAATAAGTGTATGGCTTTTACTAATATTAACGTTTGCAAATCAGAAACTAAGAGTGTACCAGCTGGAGGTGCATTAGTACCTCTATTGAATCAAGAGTGTTCAGAAGTATTTGTTCGTAATATTGGAGCTAATGCTGTTTTAATTTATCAATTAAAAGCAGATGGTACAGGACCAGAATCAGGATACTTTACCTTAAACGCCGGGCAAGAATTTACATTCCGTGGCGTTACTAAAGGTTCTGACCTTTCTGCTTCATCTTCTTCAGGTACCACCATAGCTACTAGAACACAATTTTTCTCGTTTAATATAAGATAACTCTTTTAAAAAACATAATATAGGGTATGATGATACATGGAGTATCATGATAAAGAATCAGATTTATTGCATTTTCTGTATGAGGATTATGAAGCTTGGTTGATCAAACAAAGATATAATAAACCCCAAATTAATGCAGACAAAATAACAGACTTTCATTATACTTGGAAATTGTTTGTAGAATCTAGTGACTTTGGATTAAATCTTACTGAACCTTTAGAACGATATAATATACCGGGTGCATTTATCTATGATATCGTAGACGAGAAGAAGTGGTTATTAGCTAAGTTAAAGTATGGACTCTGATAATATTTTATATATAGACAAAGAAAGTTGGTATCAATTTTACTTAAAAGTAAGGGATGATGCTATATCTGAGTCAGCTATGTTAGATATTATAGGTTTAAAAAGTGTTACTTATAATCAGAAAAATCAACCATATATTATATCTATATACAGGAAAGCTCGAGACATGAATAAATTTCCACTTCAAGTAATTGATGAACGAAAATGGCTCTTAGCTAAGTTAAAATATGGACTATAAAGGTGATTCTATAGAAGAATTAATCTCTGATATGTCATTATTTAATAAATGCATTGATGAAGGTAAATTCATATTCATTCCCGGGATCTATGACAAGTTCTGTGACTCTTATAAAAAGTCTAATTCTCTTTATAGAGCATTCATAAAATCTAAAAATTTAGGTGTTATGCCATGTGTTTCTATATTAAATGAAGCTTTGTATAAGAGAGATATACATTCAGATTATTATTATGTGACAAATGAAAAGATGTGGTTATATTCAAAATTGAGGTATGGATTCTAAATTATTTTTTAGTGAAGATATATGGGACAAGTTTCAACATGAATATTATGCCAAACAACCATACACTGAAAGGGGGTCTGGATGGAAATTATTCATTTCAAATAAAGACTTAGGTATCAGATATACCCCTTCATATACACTAGATTTAATACATGTTTATGAAGTCGTTGATGAACAAAAATGGCTCTTAACTAAGTTAAAGTATGGATTCTAACACTTATAATAGATATGATAGTATCTTAGTAGATGTGGCATTATGTGATGTCTTTCTAGGAGAGTTCTTAGAAAGTGAAGAAGGAATACATCGTTCTCCTAAAGAGAATCTTAATCGTTGGTGTATTTTTATTAACGAGAAGAATCTAGGAATCTATGTTACTCAAACGCCTCCTGACTCAGTAGGCCATATGGATTGGGTATATACGGTAATAGATCCCAAGAAATGGTTCTTGACACAAATCAAATATAGCTTAAATTTTAGAAATCCTGATGAAGCAGAATTCTAATATAAAATCCGACGACATCTATGATAAGCTTCTTCCTTTCTGGTATTTATCTGGAATTAATCATTACTATGATTTCATGAAACACTTAGACATTGGTATTATGCCAATAGGATCTGAAAAAGTAATTAGTAATAATTATAAAATAGTAAACGAACAAAAATGGCTCTTAGCTAAGTTAAAGTATGGACTCTGAAGTAGAAAACAGTAAACTCAATGCGCGACTCTGGCGTATTTTACATGAAGAATTTCTTAAAAACTTTAGCGAGGACTCAACGTATGATGCCTGGATTTCTTTTATTGAAGAAAAAGAGCTCGGCCTCAGAGTAAGTGTAAAGGGACATTATCTCGTATATAAAATAATTGACGAACGAAAATGGCTCTTAGCTAAGCTAAAGTATGGGTTCTAATATGTATAGTATTAATGAATCTTTCGATATAGATAGAGCTCTTTTGAATATCTTTATGAATGATTATATTGAATGGAGGAAAGAAATTAAAAAGTATACTGAAAGTTGGAGCCTCTTTATTAACAATAAGAATCTCGGAATTCATGTTAAAGCTGTAGGAATAGAGTGTCCTGAATATTGGATTATCACAGTAACAGACTCTAAGGTTTGGTTATTGACTCAACTCAAATACGGTTTGACATTTCGAAATCTTGACAAAAAAGAATAGTCTTCACTCAATCGATTCATCATATTTATAATTCCCAATACGTAATATATAACCTTAGAACCTCGGAAGACAACGGGCCGGTCGCGCCTATATGAAAAACAGAGGATTTTTAGAAAAAAAATTTTTTGGTTCGGAAGGACTCGGAAGGCCTAATAGGAAATCGGCAGGTTTTTATAGAAATTTTTAGGCATGCGCCCTTTACCAACCTTGTGCCGGTCCTTTGTTTATAGCACTATTTAATTACTCGTGTTCTCTAGACCCTTCTCCTTCTGTAGAAGACTCCACATCTTCCACTCTAGACTGTCTACTACGTTGGCTACAGCGTCTATACCGCCTACAGGATAGAAACCATCGGCAAGGATAGAACGTGTCTCGGGATTTAATTCGGGCAAAAGAAAATGGAGGCTGCGGACCAGCTTGAGTGTCTGGGCCAAAGCCTTCTGGGCTTTCATGGCGGCTTTCTTTTCTTCTTTGTTCATAATGTCTCGCTAAGAGTATCGGGCTCGTGGTGGACAGGGCAACGCTTAGTTGAGCAGATCCTTGCCATTCACAGCGCCCAAGAGAGTGAACCGTTGGAGCTCTCCATCCCATCTCACAAGAGACAGACTAGAACCATCTACGAAAGCTCCTTCCATGGATACATCTAGAGACCCTACATTTGACGACATCCGGACAACTCCCTTAGCTTCCAGAAAAGAATCTTTTGGGGTTCTGAAGAGAGTACCATAATTGTCACTGAGACCGTATACGTTGGTGAGGAGAGTGACGAGCTGTTCAGGAGTGAGATCGATATCTTCTGCGTCGCTCTTGATCATACTTTTATTTTCTTCGGTTTCAGTTGTGATTGTTTCCATCACTTGATGATAAGCCTGTTCTAGTAGTGTTTGATCTTTGGTTTTCATACTCTTTTATTTATTTACAAATTTGTTTTTGAGTGGCTTCCAACACATCTACTAGATCATCAGGAGCAAAGGAACTGTTGATCCATTGTGAATAGTCACAGACTGGATGTCGACCTAGTGGATCTGCATTGAAGAAGATAGCATCCGGAGTCATTCCAGTGTAGTAAGCATCAACGTTAACCATTAGCCCGTCTTCCCAGCAATATCCTAAACCAATACGTTCTGCTTGATCTTTGGTGAGTCGTACCCATTCTGCACCTTCTGCTTTGATTGTCTTCAATTGTTCGTTCATTATGCTAGTAGTATGAGGGGCCCGGCTTGGACAGGGCAACGTCTTTTTCCAGTCCCGGAGAGGCCCGCCGGCATGGAGCCAGCGCAACAGGTCACGGAGGCTTGAGCCTCTCTTAAGGACCTGCCACCGAGATCTCGGTGCTTAGCCTCTCCGGGTAGGAAACTTTACAATGACAACTGCCAGACTAAGCTATCACGGTTTCTTGTCTAACGATCAGGCGAAACTCGAGGTCTGGGTCTGTATTGTTGTTGACATATCGTGCGAGTCGGGTCCGGGCCTGTCTGCCGTTAATGGTATCTGGGAGGTCCACTAGATCCTTCCAAAACCTATCGCCCTTGGACTTGCTCTGCACTACCCATTCGTATGTGATCATGCTAGTAGTATAGGAGCTCAGAGTGGACAAGGCAACGTCTTTTTGGCTTAAGCCAGGGCCCACTTGCCCGTGCTGATCTTGATGAAGGCATCCAGGCGAAACACATTGCCATTTGCCTTCTCCACATCCACTGTCTTCTTGTTGACCTTCACAACCGTTCCAGTGTGTTCCACAAGCTCAGTCACTCTGCCACCAAAGAAGCACGAGTTCCATGTCACCACATCCCCTACTTTGAATGCTTCGTTGATCGTTCCAGCCTTGTTGTTCTTCTTGATGAGTTTCATAATCTTGATTCTTTCTACTCTTTTATTTTAATGGGTTTCAGATGGTCCTTATTGACAGAGATTGACAAACAGATTGCCTACATCTTCTGGTCTGATTTCGTCTCCTTCTTCAAGTCCCAAAGAAGATTTAATCTCATTCCACAAAGCATCAAAAGCTTCTCCGGTGAAAGAATCAATAAACGATTCTACACTGACTAAAGAGTAATCACAATCTCCGTACGTAAAGTTACCATTCACCTGAGAATCTTCTAAGACTTGTTCAGCTTCGTCACCGAATACACCGGTCAACAGATCCATCATTCCGAACACTTGAATGTTAATGTTTTGTGCTTTCATAATCTTGATTCTTTCTACTCTATTATTTTAATGGGTTTCTGAAAAGAGGTTAGCGCTTAGAGGATCACCTGATCCGGTCCGCATACATCACATACATTCCTAAGAACCTCTTCCATGTAGGCGGCATTAGTCGGATAAGGGCTATCATTAATGAACGATAGAATCTGTTGCACTGCTTCACCGACTGTAAGATAATCTTCTTTGAGAAGGCTATCTGCTGCGGACTTTGCTGCTTCTGATGTGTTCGTCATAGGATGTAATGGGTTCTTCTACTCTATTATTTTAAGGGGTTTCGGAAACGAGAAGCTATGATGGCTGCGGTCCGGAGGATCCTCAAGCTCAATTCGAACTATCAGCGATTTCTTGCAACCGTTCTGAATCTTCTTCAGAGACATGACCAGGGAAGTAATGCTCAGCAATCTCAACCCAGTTCACTTGATCAAGATACTCTCCAACTGCATGATGAGCTAGAGTGTTCTCCTTCAGATTATCAAACTCAAGCTCTTCCACTAAAGCTTCGAAAGAATCTGCCATGTGATCCACATCATCATACTCTTGCTCTTCTGCCATACTCTCGAAGAGGCCTTGATACATGAGATTGAGATTCCAGGTTTGCTTATTCGTCCAGCCGTTGTATTCTTTTGTGCACATAATGATTTCTTCTACTCTATTATTTTAATGGGTTTCGGATAGTGGCTTGATTCGAATTAGCGATCGAAAGAATTCACGAAGTTGTCTTCGAAATCATTTACATATTGATTTTCAGCTAATGCTTCTGCATCAGATTCATCTTCGTACTGCTGAATAGCTACCTGGAGCTCGAACATCTCCCAGCCATCTTCAGTACTGATACGGCCATCGTTATATAGACCTTGAAGGAAGATGACGCGCTTGATTGCTTGACTGTAGTTCTGGGAAGTGACTTTCATGGGATGTAATGGGTTCTTCTACTCTATTATTTTAATGGGTTTCGGAAATCTCCTGAGCTGCTCGAGGCAGAATAACTTTGCAATCTCTTTTGGGGATTTCAGCATGGGAATCGAAGAAATCGATATCGTAAGCTACAATATTACCGTCGATATCGCATGCTAATAGGAGCTCAGGATGCTGATCGAGCAATGCTTGAAGCTTTTGCGCAAAAGAGACTAGATTCGGTTTCATTTGATGTTTTCGATATCCCTTTCAATATCTAGCGCAATGCTTGGTTTAATAATAGCTTGTCTGGTCATGAATGCTTGCAAGTAGGCTACTACATACTCTAAGTCTACTTTACCGTCTAGTACAGACTTCTTTTCGATAGCTTTGATGAAGTCATTTACTAGATCTTTGATTTCCCCAGAGGATTTCTTGTCTTTTACTAACTCAAGCGTGGTGCTGTCAAATGGCCAGGTGTTCATAATTTCGTCTTTTTCTAGATTTTCTACTCTATTATTTTAATGGGTTTCGGATGGTACAAACGATTCGCTTCTTTCGGTCCATATGCCCACCCTAGGCCCCCGGTACGGTCATGATTAAACTAGTCTAGACGAGCCAATTCTTATCGCTCCCAGACCTGGATCTCAGGCTTATCCTCGCCATGTCCCGGCTTAAGCTCTGCAGCATATTTCACTATGAGATTTCCTTTGAGAGTCTCTACTTGCACTTTCGTACGACCGACCTTCACGACTGTTCCGTTCACTACACGATACTCGCCACCCCCGCGGCCATCATCTGTGCTGATATGCCAGTGCACTTTGTCCCCAACTTTGAATGCATTCGTACCCGTTGCTTTTTGTGCTGCAGTCATCATAATCTTGATTCTTTCTACTCTTTTATTTTAATGGGTTTCAGATGGTCCTTATCTTTCCCAAGATGCTGTAAAATCTTCTTCAGCTTCGCGATCACATGTGTCGTAATAATCTTGCAAGTCAGACATCAGGGTGTCTAGTTCGTACTGAAGATATTCACTAGCACCATGCTGCTTCATAAACTCCTGCAAAAACTTGACACGATCTTCCGTAGGTTGAACTTGACTCGATTTCATCATACTATTATTTTAAGAGGTTTCAGATGGTCCTTATTTTCCAATCAATGACTACACATTCTCCAAATCTTCCATCTCTACATCATTGAGAGTGTAGAAGAAATCGATTGACAAGTCTTTCAACGCATCTGCGAACCCCAAACACGTACCAGATACTTCATCCTGATAATCTGTTTCTCGCGCCATTTTCGCAATGTAAACCGCGACATCATTATCCGCCAACGTTAACGCCTGCTTCATCAGAGCTTGAGCGTTGTTAATGAATCCACTGATTGCGATTGCTTTTTGTTCAGGTGTCATAATTTTCGATTCTTTCTACTCTTTTATTTTAATGGGTTTCAGATGGTGGAATCGATTCTTTTGTTTCTATGAAGAACGCAGACACCGGCGGCTAGTACTTATTTGGCGACGCTCAGGGCAGGACCGCAGGGTATAATTAATGGCTAGTACTTATTTGGCATAATTAACACCCTTAATGCGCCAACATGTCCAGTGTAATCCATGGAATATTACCTAAGACTATCAACAAACAACCCGTTGCGAACAAGAAGAACCTACCCGGGAAATTCAAATAAACCGTTACGAAGAGAACCAGCAATGTAATATTGTAGAGAGACATAAGAGATTAGATTTGTATTAGTCAGCCAAGTTAACGAACAAACGGGAAACCAGATCTGGATCATTCTTAGCCAGAAGAATGTTCTTTAATTTAACCTGTTCTTCATCTTCTAAGACTTGTAGAACTTCTTGAATATTGACTAGCGTGACATCCGTATCACCCCAGGTATACTTAGTATCATAATATTCACACATGTCACTGTATTCCAAACCCAGCAAAGAAGCGATGTCCGAGAGATTGATGTATGATGCAGATTTGATTTCCATACT
>Ga0315906_10007164_pt1 | contig 13629 bp, 10 predicted proteins | sample LakEriMetagenome_4_FD_203526 | JGI IMG/M metagenome (GOLD analysis project Ga0315906, IMG submission 203526) | Freshwater fungal communities from buoy surface, Lake Erie, Ohio, United States - Buoy 2 MA122 | ecosystem: Environmental > Aquatic > Freshwater > Lake > Lake biofilm | place: USA...
AACTCATCGAGGAGCTGAAAAAATTCAGCACTCAAAAATTATTCACCCGCGACAGTACCATTTTTGAATCCGGTGAAGAAATCAGGGCCGTACCGATCGTACTTACAGGCGTGCTTCGTATTGTACGGCAAGATGATGAAGGAAATGAAGTCTTCCTATATCACCTCTATCCTGGCGAAACTTGCGCCATGGCACTGAACTGCTGTCAGGCGGGTAATCAAAGTAAAGTGAAAGCAATTGCAGAAGATCAAACAGAACTTTTGTTGATTCCGGTTCGCCAGATTTCAGACTGGTTCCGGTTCGAGGAATGGAAGATATATGTAAACCAGACCTACGGTAAGCGGTTTAACGAATTGCTGGAGGTAATCGATCTTATCGCCTTCAGTAACATGGACAAACAACTGCTTCACTATTTACAGGAACGTTGCAAAGCCAACAATACGACGGCACTTTTCATCACACATCAACAAATTGCTGACGAAATGCATACGCAGCGTGAAGCCATCAGCCGTCTGTTAAGAACCATGGAGCAGAAAAACCTGGTAAAACTGGGCCGAAACACCATTGAATTACGGTAATTATTTTTGCTTATGTAACAATTGTACCTGACGGCGATGTCTATCAATAGTACTTTTGTATAAATCAAAAGAACTATGGAATCACCCATCTTTGTAGTAGACGTCCGTACACCAGCCGAATTCATGGGCGGACACGTAGCCGGAAGTATCAACATTCCGCTTAACGAATTACCACAGCGCATAACAGAAGTAAAAGGGAAAAGCAATCTAATTCTTTGCTGCGCATCCGGCGCCCGCAGTGAACAGGCGGCTCGTTACCTAAAGTCCAACGGCATCGACTGCGAAAACGGAGGTCCATGGGTACGTGTAAACGCAATGATCAACAATCAACACTGATAAAAATGATAACAACTATAAAAAAATTACTGGGCTTCGGCCCGAAGGTAGATCTCGGCGAATTAATCAAAAATGGCGCCGTAATTCTTGACGTTCGTACCAAAGGAGAATTTCAGTCTGGACACGTAAAAGGATCCGTCAATATCCCACTCCAAAATTTATCCGGTCATATCGGAAAATTGGACAAGAAAAAAACAATAATAACTTGTTGTGCATCCGGCATGCGAAGTGCTTCTGCAAAAGGACTATTAAAATCAAATGGATTTCAAGAGGTGCATAACGGCGGAAGCTGGACAAGCCTTCGGAAGTTTATTTAAAACATCAACATCATGAGCAAATTCAACGAACTGATAAACAGCGACAAGCCGGTGCTGGTGGATTTTTCAGCCGAATGGTGCGGCCCCTGCAAAATGATGGCGCCGATTCTTCAAGATGTAAAAAACGACATTGGCGATCAGGTGAACATCATTAAAGTAGATGTAGACCGGAATCCACAAGCAGCAGCATCGTACAATATTCAAGGAGTACCCACCCTGATACTTTTCCGACACGGAGAAATTATCTGGCGGCAATCCGGTGTGATACCTGCCGAACAGTTGAAGAAAATACTGAAATCCGCCTGATCATTTGCAGGTACATTAGTCCACTACGCAGATAACGTAGTATAACATCTTGTCCGTAAAGTCAGCGAAACCCTTAAAGATTAGTTTCCACCTAAAACGTATCGAAGCGCCAGTGCGAAATTGTAGGTAATGTCCTTTTCATCATCCTGGTTACCCCACAGCGCTATTTCCGGCCGCCAATCGACACCAACCTGAATTTTACGAATCAGTACAAAGGCTCCAATATCCACATTGACCCCGCCAATAGTATTTTCAGCAGCAGAACTATAGCCGATATTACCGCCAACACCCGCGTAAATAGCACCAAGTTTTTCACCCAATGTAATTAAGCGCTGATGACGCAGGTAGGTAAACTTCCAGATATCATTGCTGTTCCAACCCAAATCCATCTCCCATTTATTCAGCTTCTGTAAAGAAACCTCAGCACCACCATATTGATCCTTGCCAAAGCCGAGTAATCCGCGCACACCAATACCAGTCTGCGCAGTAACCGATTCTGCAGATAAAATCAAGAAACTGAACAATGCACATCCAATCAGTATTATTTTTTTCATGTTGATCCTTTTTAAATTAAGTGGACGCACAATGATACGCATTTGAACACAAGTATATGACACTGATTTTAAAAATAACTCCGGCCATCCTGTTGAATAATACGCTGGCATGATGACTGGTTAGACATCTACAAGTTGTCGTTTTTATAGTACCTTTAAATCAGACTTTGAACGTTGCGGCTATGCGCACATTTATTATACTTTTTCTTTGTACTTCTTCGTTGGCGGTAAAAAGTCAAACCGCACTCCCTAAAGTCAGCTCCGGATTTCTTCAACGTCACCAACTCGCCTACATTGATACGACTTCGGGTAAAGTCCTCGATGTATGGCTACCGGAATCGTATGATCCGAAAAATCGTTACGCTGTTCTTTATTTTCAAGATGGGCAAATGCTGTTTGACAGCTCAACCACCTGGAATAAACAAGAATGGAAAGCGGACGAAACAATATCCAAGATGATGGACGAAGGAGCTATTGCTCCTTGTATTGTTGTTGGCATCTGGAATGCCGGTAAAAATCGGCATGCGGAATACTTTCCGCAAAAAGCGTTTGAAATGCTGAACACATCTGTTCAGGACTCCATCTACCAGGCCAACCGACCTAACGGCAACTCCGTTTTCAACGACACCATCATTTTTTCGGATCACTATCTATCTTTTCTCGTATCCACCATCAAACCCTACATCGATAGCACTTATTCAACGTTTGCGGACCGTCAGCACACCTTCGTAGCCGGCTCCAGCATGGGCGGACTGATTTCCCTGTATGCACTTTGCGAATATCCTGACATTTTCGGTGGCGCCGCCTGTTTGTCAACACATTGGCCGGGTCTATTTTATACCGATAATAATCCGATTCCGGAAACCTTTTTGCGTTACTTAGAAAGCCACCTTCCGGACCCTGAATCACATAAATTATATTTCGATCGTGGAACAGCCACTTTAGACGAATGGTACGGCCCCTACCAAGAGCAGGCGGATCAGATTGTGCGTTCGAAAGGTTACACAGAATACAATTTCAAAACGCTCATTTTTGTCGGCGATGAGCACAGCGAAAAAGCCTGGTCTTCTCGCTTGGCAATTCCGATACAATTCCTGCTCGGGTCCCGTTAAAATAAACTATGGAAAAACACACTTTTGTTACCCCTGAGAAAGCGCTATCCATTGTTGAAAACGGACAACGGATTTTCATACACGGAAGCGCTGCTACTCCAACGGCACTTGTCCGGGCATTGTCAAGCAGAAATGGCCAACTGCAGGACGTAGAAATCGTATCAATCAGTGTGTTCGGTGATTTTCCACTCGCCTTACCCGAAATGCAAACGAGCTTCCGGATAAATTCGCTGTTCGTTTCCGAACCGGTACGGAAAGCCATCCACGAAGGGCGGGGTGATTATGTACCCGTTTTCCTGAGTGAGATTCCTGAACTTTTTCGCAATGGTTTACTGCCTATAGACATCGCATTGGTACAGGTATCGCCGCCCGATAAAAACGGGTTTTGTTCGCTCGGCGTTTCCGTTGATATCGCCCGCTCAGCGGTGAATACAGCAGCAACCGTTATTGCGCAAGTCAATCCGAACATGCCACGAACACTTGGTGACGGAATGATACATGTTTCACGTTTTGCAGCGATGACCTGGTGTGAAGATCAGCTGCACGAAGTAATGCCAGCTGCACCATCGTCTACTGCTTCAAAGATTGGTCACTACATCGCAGAACTGATCGATGACGGTTCCACTTTGCAAACCGGGATTGGAAGCATTCCGGATGCCGTTCTATCCGCATTGAAACAGCATAAAGATTTAGGAATTCATACCGAAATGTTTTCGGACGGCATCATTGATTTGATGAAATCCGGCGTAATCAACAACAGCCGAAAAAGAAGTCATCCGGGAAAGTCAGTAACCGGATTTTGTATAGGAACGAAAAAACTGTACGATTTCGTGAACGACAATCCTGCGGTAGCGTTTCTGGATATTGATTACGTCAACGAAGTTTCAGTCATCCGTAAAAACCCGAAAGTCATCGCCATCAACAGCTGTATCGAGATTGATCTGACCGGACAAGTCTGTTCGGATTCAATAGGAACCTATCAATATTCCGGCATCGGCGGACAAATGGATTTCATTCGTGGTGCAGCACTTTCCGAAGGCGGAAAGCCAATCATTGCCCTTCCGAGTCGAACCTCTAAGGGAGAAGCACGCATCGTACCTTTTCTCAAAGAAGGCGCAGGTGTCGTCACTACTCGCGCTCACGTACATTATGTTGTCACGGAATACGGCGTAGCGTACTTGTTTGGAAAAAATCTGCACCAGCGCGCCAAAGCACTGATTGACATCGCACACCCTGACGATCGCGAATCACTGGAAATCGCCATGTTCGAACGATTCAAACATTAACCGAATCATCAGATCAACTGGTTTTTCTAGAAGATCCATCTGCTTCGGGCGTTTTACAACAAATAGTATCTTTACCACAGAACATTCGCCCCTATGAACGTACGTTTCCTTCTTATCCTGCTTGGCATCAGCTCGCAACTCGCTGCACAGTCGATCAAGTATCCCGAGACCCGCAAAACCGAACAGACCGACGATTATTTCGGCACGAAGATCGATGATCCGTACCGTTGGCTGGAAAACGATCGGTCGGCAGAAACTGCAGAATGGGTGCGTGCAGAGAATAATGTAACTGAAAAATACCTGTCTGCAATTCCTTTTCGCAATGACCTTAAAAAACGGATGACAGAATTATGGAACTTCCCAAAAAGCTCCGTTCCCTTCAAAGGTGGAAATGCGTATTATGTTTATACGAATAATGGTTTGCAGAATCAGTTTGTGCTGAATCGGCTGACTGATCTGCAAGAAAAAAGTACCATCTTCCTTGATCCGAACACCTTTTCTACTGACGGCACCATCAACATCGGCAGCGTGGAAGTTTCCGGCAACGGAAAATATTTGGCTTATTCCATTTCCAGCGCTGGAAGTGACTGGAGTCAGATACTGGTTAAAAACACAGACAACGGCAAATCACAGAACGACACCATTAATTGGGTGAAATTCTCAGGGATTGCCTGGAAAGGAAATGGTTTCTATTATTCAGGCTATGATGCGCCGAAACCCGGCGAAGAACTTAAAGGCAAAAACGAATTTCATAAAGTATTTTACCATCTTCTTGGAACTCCGCAGTCCGAAGACCGACTGGTTTTTGAAGACAAGGAGCATCCGCTCCGAAATTTCTCTGCAACTGTAACCGCTGATGAACGCTTTCTAATTATATCGGGATCAGAAGGCACCAGCGGAAACAATCTTATTGTACAAGACCTACAAAACGAAAAATCAGGCTTTACCACGTTGGTGAACGATTTTAAAAACGATCTGTATGTGATTGATAATATCGGCGACCGATTGCTTGTTCACACCAACCGCGGCGCTTCGAACTATCAGCTGGTCAGCATGAATGCTGTCAATCCCGGAGAAGCCTGGCAAGCCATTATTCCTGAAAAATCCGAAGTACTTCAGGAAGTGAAAACCGGTAAAGATTTTATCATCGCCAATTATCTTCAAGATGCTAAAAGTGTACTTAAAGCGTATGAAATGAATGGTGTATTCCTTCGTGATCTTCCACTGGAAACTATTGGCACCGTTGATCAGCTCAGTGCCAATCGTAAAGACGATTTCATCTTTTATGCATTGACGACATTCACAGCACCTACTACTATTTACAAATACAACATCAGCACCAACGAACAGCAGATTTATTTCCGTCCGAAGATGCGTTTCAAATCAGAAGACTATGTTACCAAACAGGTTTTCTATAACAGTTACGATGGAACACGCATTCCGATGTTTATCGTCCACCATAAAGACGCCATCCTGGATGGTCAGCGGCCGACCTTATTATTCGGCTATGGCGGATTCAACATCAGTAAAACACCGGAATTCAAAATCGAGCGATTGTTGCTACTGGAGCAAGGTGGCGTATTTGCGATGCCGTGCATCCGCGGTGGCGGCGAGTATGGTGAGACGTGGCACGAAGCCGGTACGCAGCTGAAAAAGCAAAACGTTTTTAACGATTTCATTTCAGCCGCCAACTATCTAATCAAAGAAAACTACACGAACAATACCAAACTTGGTATCGGCGGCCGATCCAACGGCGGACTACTCGTAGGAGCTGTGATGACACAGCGTCCTGATCTTTTCCAGGTAGCGTTGCCTGCAGTGGGCGTACTTGATATGCTTCGCTACCATCAATTCACCATCGGCTGGGCCTGGAAAGGCGATTACGGTTCGAGTGAAGATTCGGTACAATTCCGCTATCTACTCGCCTACTCACCGTTACACAACATCCGTGCCGGCATGAAATATCCGGCGACACTGGTGACTACCGGCGATCACGACGACCGCGTTGTTCCCGCGCACTCGTTTAAATTTATTGCTGCGCTTCAGGAAAAATACAGCGGCGAACAGCCGCAACTGATCCGAATCGACGTAAACGCCGGTCATGCGGGTTCAACCGCACTGGGATCCAGCAAGCCGGTTGCTAAGCAAATCGAAGAGCAAACGGATGTGTTCTCGTTCTTACTCTACAATCTTGGCGTAGATTATAAAAAACAGTAATCAGGCAGTAGTCAGCTTGCCGTACAGCAACTCACGTTGCTCTTTCACGACCGGACTGGATAGATATTCATCGTAAGTCATTTGCTTATCGATGATACCGTAAGGCGTCAACTCAATAATACGATTGGCTACTGTTTCAGCGAAAGCATGGTCATGGGTTGCAAACAATGCAACATGTTTCCAGTCTTTCAACCCGTTATTAAAGGCGGTTATAGACTCCAGATCCAAGTGATTGGTTGGCTCGTCCATTACCAGACAATTCGCATTGGTAAGCATCATCCGTGAAATCATGCAACGCACTTTTTCACCACCGGAAAGTACATTCGACTTTTTCAAGGTCTCTTCGCCGGAGAAAAGCATCTTTCCTAAAAAGCCACGCACATACGTTTCATCCTTATCTTTTGAATATTGACGCAGCCAGTCGATCAGATTGAGATCTTCGTGGAAATAGGATAAATTATCGTTGGGCAAATAGGAGCGCGAGATGGTTGTGCCCCATTTGAACTCACCGCCATCGGCCTGTTCCAGTTCCATCAGGATCTGAAAAAACGAGGTAATGGCGAGATGGTCCTGAGAAAGTACGGCTACTTTATCGCCTTTCTGTAATGAAAAACTGATGTTGGAGAACAAGAGGTTTCCATCATTCGAACGTTTGGAGAGGTTCTCAACGGATAATATCTGGTCTCCGCAGTCGCGCTCGGCGCGGAAAATGATACCAGGATACTTTCTGTTGGAAGGTTGAATATCGTCCACCACCAATTTTTCCAAGAGCTTTTTACGACTGGTAGCCTGACGTGACTTAGACGCGTTGGCACTGAATCGTTCAATGAACTCCTGCAATTCTTTTCGTTTATCTTCTACCTTTTTATTCTGATCCGAACGCTGACGCAGCGCGAGCTGGCTCGATTCATACCAGAAGGTATAGTTTCCGGTGAAGAGTTTAATTTTTCCGAAGTCGATATCAGCGACGTGCGTGCAAACGGCATCCAGAAAGTGACGGTCGTGAGAAACCACAATCACCGTATTCTGAAAGTCGGCTAGGAAGTTTTCGAGCCACGTGATCGTTTCCACGTCAAGGTCGTTCGTCGGCTCATCGAGCAGCAGGATATCCGGATTACCAAATAACGCCTGTGCCAGCAATACACGCACTTTATCTTTACCGCTGAGTTCGCCCATCAATTGATGGTGAAGCTCCTCTTTTACACCCAGTCCGCTCAACATATTAGCAGCATCACTCTCCGCATCCCAACCGTTCATCTCGGCAAATAAATTCTCCAGTTCTGCAGCACGATTACCGTCAGCTTCGGAGAAGTCCGCCTTTTCATAAATGGCATTTTTTTCCTGCATCACATCCCACAACTTCTTGTTGCCTTGCATGACCGTGTTCAACACGGTTTGATCATCATAAGCAAAGTGGTTCTGACGAAGTACGCTCATTCGCTCTCCCGGCGTGATGATCACTTGTCCGGTGGAGGGGTCAATTTCTCCGGATAGAATCTTCAAAAAAGTAGACTTTCCGGCTCCGTTGGCACCGATAACACCGTAGCAATTGCCCGGGGTGAATTTCAGTTCAACCTCTTCGAACAACACCCGTTTTCCGTAACGGAGGGATAAATTAGATACAGCAATCATCGGATTTAATTTAAAGGGCTGCAAAGGTACAAAAAAAAGGCCGAAAAAGCTAGAAAAGCCTTTTCAATCAGGCAGTTGAGCGATTTCTGCCGGATTCCTATCGCAGATACGATCTATAGCAAAAACGAACTTTTTTAACATATTTAAGAGGAAAAGAATGGAACACGACGACCTTGCCACAGGGCTAATTGGCTAACTTTGTTACAACTACATTGATTTTTATCCCGATCGATTTCATGAAAACCCGAGTAGGTATATTTTTTGGCGGCCGTTCCCGAGAGCGGGAAGTTTCGTTCGCCGGCGGAAGGACCGTGTATGACAACCTGAACAAGTCGCTGTTTGAGCCGGTTCCACTGTTTGTGGACAGCTTCGGTAATCTTGTCCTGCTCGACTGGAAATATATTTACAAAGGTAGTATTCGTGACTTCTATCCTCCTGTGGATCAGTTGCCGTCAAGCCAGCATGATTTTCAGATTTATGCTGAAAGTCTTGGCAATCTCTCCCGGGAAAAACAGATTGAACTACTTCGTTCTATTGGTCGGCCCGTTGCGTGGGATGAGCTGAACGGTCTGATCGATTTCGCATTTCTTTGTCTGCACGGCGCCTACGGCGAAGATGGCCGTCTGCAGGGCGTACTGGAATATCTCGGTATTCCCTATTCCGGCTCCGGCCTGTTGTCGTCAGCTATCGGCATCAACAAAGCCGTTCAAAAACACCTGATGAATTCCGCCGGCTTCAACAGCCCGGCCTATTTCACGCTGAACCGCAGCGAATGGAATTTACCGGAAACACGTAACTCTCTCCTGAAAAAAGTACGTGATGAAATTGGTTTCCCCTGCGTGATCAAAGCAGCGAATCAAGGATCCTCCATTGGTATCACCATTCTGTCAGAAGACAACGACAGCAAACTGCAGGAGGCGGTAGATCATGCTTTCTTCGTGGATGTGCTGTATCGATCCGAATGGCTGGACATGACCGCAGAAAAGCGCATCAAATACCTTCGTGAGTTTTGTGATATCCGGGAAGGCACCGGTCTGCCGGTACTACTGCGCAGCAGCGCATTTAACGGCACCGTTTATCACCCGGAAGATTTACTCTTGAAACTGAACGCTGCCTTTGACGCGGGCGATGAATCTGTTCGTTTCGAAAGCATGGACGGCGACAGTGAAGTGGTTATTGAAGGCTTCATCGGTGGAAAAGAATTTTCATGTATTGTAGTGCGCGACCTGCATGATAGTCCGGTGGCGTTACCGCCCACTGAAATCCGCAAAGGCGGCGAACTCTTCGACTACCGTTCCAAATATTTGCCCGGCCTTTCCCGCAAGATCACGCCTATTGAGTTACCGGACGACCAGATCCAAGCGATCCGGAAAGAATGTGAACGACTTTTCCTTTCACTCAAATTCAACGTTTATGCCCGCATCGATGGCTTCATTTCACCGGAAGGCAAAATTTTCCTGAATGATCCGAACACGACTTCCGGCATGATGCCTTCCTCCTTCTTCTTTCACCAGGCTGCGGAAATTGGACTTAATCCTTCTCAGTTCCTTTCCTACATTATCCGTACATCGGTCAAAGAACGGATCACGGATATGAAGGATTTCGTGAAGATGCCAGCGCTGTTACAACTGCTGGACAATGGCATAGCCAATCTCAAATCCAGCGGACGAGTTAAAACCAAAGTAGCCGTTATCATGGGTGGCTACTCTTCCGAGCGACACATTTCGGTGGAAAGCGGTAGAAACATTTATGAAAAATTATCCTCCTCCGACCACTACGAACCCATTCCTATTTTCCTGACCGGCTCCGATAGCGAACACCACATGTATCAGTTGCCGGTAAACCTGATGTTGAAGGATAACGCTGACGATATCAAAGAGAAAGCGGAACACTACAGCGTTCATCGCATCATCCGTACCATCATGGAAGAATGCAGTGACATCACCTCGACGTACACCTCCGACAACAATGTTTTGCAGCCGAAGAAGCTCAGCTACGAACAGTTAGCAGAAGAAGTGGATGTGGTTTTCATTGCCTTGCATGGACGTCCGGGAGAAGACGGTGAAGTACAGCGACAACTGGAGCGTGTCGGTTTGCCGTACAACGGTTCCGGAATTGATTCGTCGAAAGTCACGATCAACAAGTACGAGACCAACGAGATCCTATTGAGGAATGGCTTTCATGTGGCACGTCACGCGTTGGCATCATCCGAAGTTTGGAAGGCCGATGCAAAAGCATTCTACGACTCCATTTGCACCAACTTTCAATTTCCGTTTATCGCCAAGCCAGTGGACGACGGTTGCTCGAGTGCGGTTAAAAAAATTCGGAATCGCGAAGAACTGGAAGCATTTACCGAAATGATTTTTCGTTCGGACGAATTGTTGTTGGCCAATCCTGCGAAAGTGCTGAATCTGAAAGCCAAAGAAGAATTTCCCAGAAAGAAGGTCTTTCTACTGGAAGAGTTAATTGTGAAGAAAGATGCCGTTCACTTCCTGGAGATTACCGGCGGGATGTTGACGCATTTGCATGAAAATGGTGAACGTACTTACGAAGTCTTCGAAGCTTCCGAAGCACTTTCCGAAGGTGATGTACTTTCCTTGGAAGAGAAATTCCTGGCCGGCGAAGGGCAAAACATAACGCCTGCCCGTTATGCAAAAGATCCGGCGGAGCGTGATCGGATTTCAGCGGTGGTGAAAGAAGAGCTGGACAAAGCTGCGCGAATTCTTAACATCGAAGGATATGCACGCATCGATGCCTTCGTACGGGTGTATGCAAACGGTAAAGCAGAAGTGATCTTCATTGAAGTCAACTCCCTGCCCGGCATGACACCGGCCACCTGTATTTTTCACCAAACCGCTATTGCCGGTTACAAACCGTATGATTTCATTGATCGCATCCTGCAATACGGTATTAAAAAACGAGGAGCGGAAATTTCCGTTCACTGACCACGCTGCAACATTATGGCATCTGCATCTATCTTTTCATTTATTAAAAGCAAATCGTTCCGTAACAACCTGCTGGTTGCTGTCGGAGTGTTATTACTAATCGTACTTACGATGCAGTTTTGGCTGAGTAGTTTCACCAAGCACGGAGAAACAATTGCTGTACCTGATTTCCGAGGAATGAATCAGGAAAAAGCGATAGCAATATCCGAGGAGAACAATCTGGAAATCGTTGTCGTGGACTCGCTGTATGAAATCGGAAAAAAACCGGGAGTGATCCTGGACCAGGATCCGGCTCCAAAGACGAACGTCAAAGAAGGCCGAGCAATCTACGTTACGCTGAATGCCAGTCTTCCACCGAAAGTTAAAATGCCTAATCTAATCGACGTATCGCTACGGCAAGCGGAAGCGATGCTGGAATCCTACGGACTGAAAATTGGACGAACGACCTTCAAACCTGACCTGGCTAAAAATGCAGTGCTGGAACAACTGTATAAAGGCTCATCAATAGCGCCAGGCAAAGAAATTAACAAGGGAGCTGCCATTGACCTCGTGCTGGGAAATGGAGAAGGGACAGCGGAAGTGGCAATTCCCGATCTGACAGGACTCACGCGTGGAGAAGCCAACTTTGTACTGAAAGGCTCTTCCCTACTTTTGGGGAATGTTCGCTTTGATCCGGGAGTCCGCGATACCCTCGCTGCAACTATTTACAGACAGATTCCCGCAGCGGATGAAAATGCAGTCATTCATCAAGGTGAAACCGTCGACATCTACCTGAAGTAGTCCAAGGATTATCGGCAGGAAAGTCGTAACTTCGTTTCCTTCTCATGAAATATCTTTTTTTCCTGACTTTATCGATTTACCTCGTGCTCTGTGGCCTTGAAACAGTAGCACAGGAATCCATTTTTCCACTTCGAGGCAATCCGGTATTAAAAGGTGTCGCATCGACGAAGCAAGGCGAAGTGTTACGTACTACTTCGATAGATACCTTGCTAATGCCGTTTATCGACGACTTTTCGCGCGAAGGTGTTTATCCACAAGCCGATCGGTGGATGGATAGCGGCGCTTTCATCAACACTAGTTTTCCTGTAAACCCAATTACTATTGGCGTAGCTACGCTCGACGGACTGAACCAGTTCGGCAATCCGTACAATATCAATTCCGGTACAAGTGTTCCGGCTGATTACCTTACGTCATTACCCATCGACCTTTCGGCCAACGTCAATGACACTTCCATTTGGCTAAGTTTCTTTTACCAGCCGCAAGGGTTGGGCGATGCACCGGAAGCCGGCGATTCGCTGGTAGTTGAATTCCGGGACACCTCCGGTAATTGGATTCACCGCTGGTCAGTTCCCGGACGCGAAGACACGGTTTTTCAGCGTGTCAATCTACGGGTGAATAACCGTGTATTTTTGTACCGCGGTTTTCAATTTCGTTTTTATAATTACGCTACGGTCAACGGAAATCGCGACCACTGGAACCTGGATTATGTGATTTTACGCACGAATACCGTTGCCAACGACTCCATTCGTGATAACGGATTTATCCGCCCACGTTATTCTCTGCTCAACGAATACCAGGCCATGCCGTATTCGCATTACAAGGCTTTGGGTGCTCCTGCTGCCGCCATAACAGCCAGTATTACCGATTCCATTCGTGACATCAATTACGGCCCAACCTCTTTCATCTATACCTCCACCATAAAAGACGAGTTCGGAAATTCCCTGTATGCTTCTGCACCATCATCACTTCCTGGTGCTTCCAATAGCATTACCGCTTTCAATACCTCGCTGAACAACTTCTCGTATCCGATAACTTCCGCCGATCGCGCGGAGTTCGAAATGAAAAATTACGTCACCATCACCGGTGCGCAATCTAATCTCTTTAACGATACGGTAAAATACCGGCAAGTGTTTGACAACTTTTACGCCTATGACGATGGTACTGCTGAGCTTGGTTATGGTGTAACGGGGAATTCAGGTGTTAAAATGGCCTATAAGTTTGATGTAAAAAAAGCGGATACGCTTCGTGCCGTGGATATTTACTTCAACCCTACCGGTGTAAATGTTTCCACCAGTTTGTTTCAGCTAGCCGTTTGGGAAAACGTGGATCCTTCCGGTAATACTGAAAACTTGCTGTACCGGGAAATCAATCAACGCCCTCAGAATATCGACAGCCTCAACGGCTTCTCCCGCTATACACTGGACACGCTGATCGTGCTGCAACCCGGACCGGTGTGGGTGGGATTTATCCAAAACAGCGCCTCCTTACTCATCGGATTAGGCCTCGACCGCAACACCGATAATCATCAGAACATGTTTTATCATGTCGACGGCTATTGGTATGCTT
>Ga0315906_10007169_pt1 | contig 13624 bp, 9 predicted proteins | sample LakEriMetagenome_4_FD_203526 | JGI IMG/M metagenome (GOLD analysis project Ga0315906, IMG submission 203526) | Freshwater fungal communities from buoy surface, Lake Erie, Ohio, United States - Buoy 2 MA122 | ecosystem: Environmental > Aquatic > Freshwater > Lake > Lake biofilm | place: USA: Lake...
CTCGCGGACACGGCAGCTCATCGCCCAACAGTCAGCCACTTGTCACCTTCGCTGCGGCCCCAAACCCAGAAGCCTCCGAAAGTTCCGGAGGGGTTCAAGGTCCAAGGGCGCGCAAGGTCGTGCGGGCGTGGTCTGGCAAGGTGTCTAGCGTGGCTGGGCGTCAAGTGTGGCGGCGGCGCGTCGCGCCACAATCCCGCGATAGACCGCGACATTGAACTCCACGCCCGTCATGCCGATGTGCTCCTGCGGAACGGACGTTTCGGGCGCCACCCCATAGCGCGGGCCAACGGTGCGGCCGGCGAGATTCTCGATGCCCTGTCCCCACGCCATGGAGGGGATGTCGAGCACATGATAGTGGAAGAGCTCGCGGAAGGCGGCGCCGTGCTCGGCAAGCAGCGCCGTCATGAAGCGGGTGTCGAACTGCGCGTTCCAGGCGGTGAAGATCATGGTGCGCCCGGCGCTGACGCGGCGGTGGAAGTCGAGGATCTGGCGCACGGCTTCCGCTTCGCTCACCGCGCCATGGGATGTCCAGTCGGCGACGTCGAAGCCGTTGACCGCGCGTGCGCCCTCCGAGATCCGCTCCGGGTGCGTAGGAAGGATACGGACATAAAGGCGTCCGAGCTCGCGCCCGTCGAGGTCGGTGTAGATGAGGCCTGCGTCGATCATCTCATGATAGTCGGGATCGAGGCCCGTGGTCTCGACATCGACATGCGCGAGGCCGAAGGCGGCGCGGGTCTCCGTCGTCGGGAAAGGCGGGCGGGTCTGTCCGTCGGGCGCCGGGCGGGCCGCTGTCGCGCAGGCGGAGAGGGCAATGACGGCGAGGGCGAAGAGGGCGGATCGGCGCATGGCGGCACGCTAGCGGGCGGCTGCAACAGTTTCGCGTCGGCAGACCGGTCGCTTCCGGCGGCGCTGGAAGTGACCTGCTACAAGAACCTGGGCCCACGGGTCTCTCGATATCGCCCCTTGGGAACGAGCTGGGGTCGCGAATGGGCCCCACCCGACGCAGTTGGCCATGTTCCAACGATCGGCAGTCGCGCTCCAAATTGACCGTTCGAGCCCGCTGCCGACGAACTCACGGATTTCGCCCAACAAGCGCCGTTCGTAGTGTTTTCTCCCGAGTTGCCCGCTGAGGCATAACCGGGCAAAGCTCTTCGCGCGGGGCCAACGTGTCCCTTGGGGCAGGACAAGGCGGGGCGCCGCCAAGTTATGTCAAAGATGACCAATTTTCGGGCCTGCCGGCTTGTAGCAGTATTTGAAATCGTGAGGGATGTTCTGCAGAATCTCGGTCAATTTGGACCGACAAGCACTTAACCCGTCGGCACCCAGTCGACTGATCGAAACGACAGAACCATGCGAATGTGTCGAACAATCGCCAGCGTGGCGCTCTTCCTGCAGGTTCTCTCCGCCTGTGCGGCCGGACCGGCATCCCTTTCCGCCGTCGAACTCAACGCCGCTGAAGGCTGCCAGACAGCGATCAGGTACTCCACGTCCGAAAATGGGGTCAGCGTATACGTGCTGAAGCATGGAGCCGTTGTCTGCGAGAGCTATGCAGCCGAAGGTGGACCAGACAAGGCGCATGAAATCTGGTCGGGCACCAAGAGCTTCACGGGAATAATGGCTGCCGCCGCCGCAAAGGATGGAATGCTGACACTGGATGAGAAGGTTGCGGACACCATCACGGAGTGGAAGTCCGATCCTGTAAAATCGCTGGTGACCATCCGCCAGCTTCTGTCGCTTTCCAGCGGCATCGGCAATCTGGGTCAACCGGGGGGACGGGCGCCGAGCTACGCAGACGCCATCAAGACGGCTTTCACTGCGGCGCCCGGCGAGAAGTTTCAGTACGGCCCGCAATCCTTCCAGGTGTTCGGCGAGCTGCTCCAGCGCAAGCTAAAGGCGCGCGGCACACCGATCTCGTCACGCGATTATCTCAAGATGCGCATCCTCAATCCGCTTGGAATGGTGTGGGCCGATTGGCGCTCGACGCCCGAAGGCGACCCGATCCTCTCCCAGGCTTCGATCTTCACGGCGCGTGAATGGTCGAAGTTCGGCGAGTTCGTACGCAAAGGCGGCGTCTCCCCATCTGGCGAGAAGCTGGTCGATCCGGTGACGTTCGAACAGCTCTTCAACGGCAGCAAGGCAAACCCGGCCTATGGAGTCTCGTTCTGGCTACCGCGCCCAACAACCGAGCCCGACGTGCTGACCGCCAGTATCGATCTCACCCGCCACAGCCACGAACTACCTGCCGACATGGTTGTGGCAGGCGGGGCCGGCAACCAGCGCATGTATATCGTCCCTTCCTGTGGACTGACGGCCGTGCGCCAAGCCGCGTTCGATCCTGTCGCGGCGCTCGCCGCTGGTGCGAACCGCGCGCGGTCATGGTCCGACTTCACTTTCATCAAGAGCCTGCTGGACGCATACTGCAGCTAGTGTGCGGGAGTACGAGATGGTCGTGAACCGGCGGTTGTTCCTGCTTGGCGGCGCAAGCATCTTTGCACTGGCCGGTTGCGTCACGGCCGCGCCGCACTTTGCATCTGCGCCGACAGCGCCGACAGCGCCGATCGGCGAATGGCGCGCCTATGGCGCGGACGCAGCCTCGACAAAGTATTCCCCCCTCGACCAGATCAACCGGACAAATGCTGGCGATCTGCGCGTAGCGTGGGAGTGGGCGTCTCCAGACGCTTCGATCATCAGCGCCAATCCCGCTCTCAAGCTCGCGCCCGGAGAATTCCAGGCGACGCCGATCATGGCCGAGAGTGTGCTCTATACATCCACCGCCATGTCACAGGTCGCGGCTATCGATCCGTCGACGGGCGCAACGCTATGGCTGTTCGATCCGGAAACCTGGAAGCACGGTCGCCCGACGAGCAAGGGCTTCCAGCATCGCGGCGTGACCTGGTGGCGCGATGGCGATGATGCGCGGATCTTCATAGCAACAGGCGACAACCGTCTGATCGCGCTTGATGCAAAGTCCGGAAGGCCCATCGAGACGTTCGGCGCAAAGGGCGAGGTCGATCTTGGCGCGGTCGGCCTGCAGCGGCCCGTGTCTCGCGACCCCACCGATGTGTTCGGCTCCACCTCTCCACCCATCATCTGTCGCGACACTCTGGTCGTCGGGCAATACATCCACGACCGCAGCGTTCAGGACGTCATGCCACCCGGCGATGTACGCGGCTTCGATGTACGCACAGGCGCGCTGAAATGGACATTCCACATCATCCCCAAGGCGGGCGAGCCTGGCTACGAAACGTGGGCGGCAGGCACAGCAGAGAAGACCGGCAACGGCAATGTCTGGACAATGATGAGCGCCGACGAGGAACTTGGCCTCGTCTACCTGCCGACCAGCTGTCCGACCAACAACTTCTTCGGCGGCGAGCGCCCCGGTGACAACCTATTCGCAAACTCGCTGGTCGCCGTCGAAGCGGAAACCGGCAAGCGGCGGTGGCACTTCCAGATCGTCCATCACGATGTGTGGGACTATGACCTGCCGTGCGCACCCAATCTGGTCGACATCACCGTGGATGGCCGGCGCATCAAGGCCGTCGCCCAACTCACCAAGCACGGCTTCTGCTTCGTCTTCGACCGGGCGACAGGTGATCCCGTCTGGCCGATCGAAGAAAAGCCGGTCCCGCAATCTACCATCCGTCTGGAGCGCACGGCGGCGACCCAACCTTTCCCATCGAAACCTGCGCCATTTGAACGCCAGGGCTTAAGCGACAGCGACCTGGTGGACTTCACGCCGGAAATACTCGCCGAGGCGAAGGCCATCCGCAGCAAGCTCAACGCCGGACCTCTCTTTACACCGTTGGGTGAAACGCCGACGACACAGCTGCCCGGTTGGGTTGGCGGTGCAAACTGGTGGGGCTCGGCTGTCGATCCCGAGACAGGGATTCTCTACGTCCCATCGGTCACCACGCCTGTGCAGATGGCGCTGGATCAGTCTGGCCGGCGGGTCGGAGATGGTGACGCAGACACTGAGATCGCCGGCCGCGCTGGCGTAGTCGTTGGACCGCGCAACCTGCCGCTCGTGAAGCCTCCCTATGGCCGCATCACCGCGATCGACCTCAACACAGGCGATGATGTCTGGATGCGTCCCAACGGTCCGGGAGCAACCGATGACCCGCGCTTCAAGCCTTTCAACCTAGGCTGGATCGGCACCAGCGCGCGTACGGGCCCGCTGCTGACGAAGACGCTGTTGTTCATCGGCGAGGGCCCGCACGATCCGCGCTTCGCGAAGAAGGCGCTGCGCGCATACGACAAGGCCACCGGAGATGTGATCGCCGAGATCCCGTTGCCAGATCACACACATGGGCCGCCTATGACCTACATGTCCGGCGGCAAGCAGTACATTGTCTGCGGCATAGGCTTCCGCAACTCGCCACACCGGCTGGTTGCGCTGGCGCTGCCCTGATCATTGGAGGAAAGCGCATGCCGGAGTTTCCGGATCATCTCTCACGCCGTGGCGCGCTTGGCCTTGCTCTACTCGGCGCTGCAGCCGCTGCCGCTCCAAAGGCGATGGCGGCGCCGGGCGATGTCGCGATCAAACACTACATACCTGTCCGCCTGAAGCTGGGGATGGACCAACTCGCGCTGGACCGCTGGTACATGACGTACCACGCGCCCCAGGTACGCCGCGCCTTCAAGGCTTGGCAGCGGAACTACGTTTCCTTCCGATCCTACCTCCCGCCCGCCGAGGCGACGGCGAGCTATCCGATCTGGTACGGGCGGATGACGGAGATCCAGTTCAACTCTATCGATGATTTCCGGGCGACGCGACCGAACAACATCTATGGCGCGCTACAGTCATTCACGCCTCCGCCCGGCGGATGGGCCGCAAACACCTTGTTCGATACCGAGACGTCGACCGTTCCGGTCAATCCGAATGAGCTTCACCTCTCGCTCGATACGCCTCCGAAGGAACTGCCCTACCTGCGCTGGATCGTATTCTACAAGATCCCCACCGGGGTGTCCGCAGAGAGCTGGGACAGCTGGTTCAAGAACGTGCACGCGAAGGAGCTGATCAAAGCTCCGGGCCTGAAGCGCTTTGGCAGTTACAAGACGGTCGCCGACCAGACCTATCCACGCGTCGCCGAGTTCTGGTTCGACGATTATCCAGCGTGGCGAAAAGCCTTCCTCGATCCTGCGCCGAAATTCACCGCACCGGCATGGGGCGGCGCGTTCCCGTTTGCCGAAACTATCTCGATGTTCGTAGGCGAAAACCCCGATGTAGACTTCGTGAACGACGACCGTGTGATCCCCTAGGCGCTCTCCAGACGACTGCAATAGCCGCGGCGGGCTGAGTGTCCATTGCGGGCCCCGACCTCGCAAAGCCCGCTGGGTGCTACGACTGGCAAGGTCGCTCGTGAGCTGCCGCTCGCTCCTGCCCTACTGATCAGGCAGGAGCTCGCCCAAAATCGGTCGTGCCCTTCTTGCTAAAGCGCGAGCGACTGAAGCCCATCCCAACTCGAAGTTCGCGATGGAAAGTCGCGCGGGTCCAGCAGAAAGGACTCGACCAGAGTGTTCGACATCCGGCCATAGTTGCAAACGGCACAGGTCACGACCATGTTTTCGACGCTGCTCTCACCACCGCGGGAATGGGGGAGGAGATGATCGAACTGAAGATTTGCCGCCTGAAAAAAGCGGTGCTGGTCTGCGGCGACGTCGGTCCAGGGCGCATCCTCGGGATACAGGAGGGCGATCGCTTTGACCGTGTCCTTGGGGATCACAGGCATTTCGCAGAATCGGCAATGGTAACCGTCCCTGGCAATAATAGCCCGTTTGCCGGCGGCACTCACCATGCGCGGACGCTTGCGTTGGTGCATTGGAAGCTTAGGGGGGGCCAGGAAAGTCGGGCGAGGTCCGTGAATGCTCTCGTCGAATGGACCCACCACTTTTTTGAACCAATCACCTATGCAGGCCAAATCAGCAGCCCTGAACAACACAGCCGCGCCCGATCTGTCTCCCTCGTTGTGCAGCTGTACCGCGTGCCGAAGATTTTCGGCGGCTGTCCATACCTCGGATGGCGGGGCCAGCAAGCAGCGCCGAAGTTCGATCCGCATTTTTCAGGATCCCTTTCACCACCAGACAGCAATTTGGACTATAGGCGCCAAAAGGCTCCGGCGTCGCCGCGCATGAAATGTGGCAATCGGGCTGAATCGGTACATTCCGCTCAGTCGTCGCGCCCTCGCGGACACGGCAGTTCATCGCCCAAGAAGCAGTCAGTGACGCGCTTCGTGTGGTCCAAAGATCCTGAGGCAGGTCAGTCTGAGCCCCTCGGATCCCACGTTCATTTAGAGACTGGGTAAGGCGTCGGCCTCTCACATTGAGTGGGACCACCCGATACGAGTTCGCAGAAATCAGCTTGGCAGGTAGACAGCACGAACTCGTTCACGACGGTCCTGCTGCACACACCCCGCCCTCGGTTCGAGAGACCGCCTATCGGATGACTGGCGGCACCGTTGGCGACCTTATCCAGAAACGTACTAGGAGACTCCGTCCGCGGCTTCGACCGTGAAATGAAAGGCGTTTCCAGAATCGTCATCGCCGCGATCATAGGACTGTAGCAGACCGAAGCGGGGGAAATGCAGGCTGACTGCACCTTCAATGCGGCCGCTCAGTAACCTTACCTCTTGATCCCATGCTGGCAGATCGACCTTCGACGATTTCTTCTTGGGCAGCAGGATGACGGCCAGCTCATAATCCTCCCCGTAGCCAATGGCGTCGCGTGCCGCATCTTCGACCTCGTCCTCGGCTAACCCCTCTCCAGCTGCAGCAAGCGCAGTCTCAACAGCTGCGCAGGCCCGGTTCTTGAGCTTCCCCAACTCACCCGCCGCCTCGAATGCGCGCAGCGACTGGTGCTGCACTTCCAAGAGGGCGTTTGCCGGAGCGTAGAGGGCCTTCGTACCCAGCGCGGCAAGCAAGGGCGCAAGAGCACGTTCGATCCGTTCCGCCGATACGTCTCCGAGGTCGTTGTATGATCGGGCGAGCGCGTTCAGTGGGATGAACAGGACTGCAGCTTGGAGGCCGTATCGCTGACTAAGTTGCCAGACCCGGCTCTTCAGGAGGTCGAACGCATCGCTGGTGTAGCTGTCGCTATAGCCTGACGGGCGGTCAGCCGAAGCGGCAAAGAAAGCTGGCAGGCGCATCATGTCGGCCACCTTGCGGCCTGTGTAGGATCCCCAGTCGGGTTCGGTGATCGACTTGTTCAGGTGGTGGAACATCACATCCTGTTTCTCAACCCCGAGGTTTTCCTCGTTTTCCAGCATGGGCCGGACGCGAGAGGAAACCGTCTCCAGGAGCCGTGTTGCCTCAGGTGTAATCTGCGCCTGGATCGGCTCATTCTCGTCTTCGCTGGTTAGATAAGCTTCAGCAAACTCCTCAAGAAGCACATCGAGCGCATCGTCGAATCTGTGTGTTGCGTAGACGAAGACATGATCTCCGAAGAAGCGCAGGACTGCACGTCCGGCGCGGGAGCTACTCATGACAGGCTCGAGTAGGTTGGCGGTTAACACCTTCATGCGCTTGAGCGCGATCTCGTGGTTCACGAACAGAATCGACTGGCCAGTTTCTGACAGCTTGCGGGGCAACCTGCGAGTGCGCACCACGGCGCCATTTTCGCACCGGTGGATCAGAAAGCTGTCCGCCGGGTCGCGCTTGCGGGCCTGTTTCAGCACTTGGCCAACATCTCGTTTCAGCCGGGCGCGGCTTCCATAAATGACAGCAGAAGGCGTGTCGGCAATGCCGATTACTCGGTGATGGTTACGTACTAGGAGTGTGCCGTTCGGCAACAGCACGGGCAGGAAGGGGTCTCCTCCCCAGACACTGACATCCATACTGAAGGAAAGCCTCTCCCAAGCAGCATCGAATTCTGCGCCGGTGAGAACTTGGCGCGCTTGCGAAAAGACCGTCAGCAGCCGCCGGGCCAATGGATTGGAAACATGCATCTCTAGCTTGAAGCTCGGATCCATCTCTGAAGCCGACAGCATTGCGCGGACAATGTCTTCGCCAGGTAGCTCATCGATCCAGTCGAGATCCGCGTCCGTGTCCTCCGAACATGCCGTAAGCCGTTGCGCCAGATCGGGCTTCTGCCCAGCCTCTAATTCTTCCACGCTCTACTCCCTCGCCCGAGGCCGCCCAAGACAAACTGGTCCGCCATCCAGCCGGCAGGCCGGTAAGGCTGCTTCGCTTGAGCCTGCTGAATGCTTTCCAGCCTTTCAGACGATCCAGCAGAAGACAGCAGAAGGGCAAAGCCAAACAAGTCGGTGAGGTGCGTGACATTGCGAGCCCTCGCATCTTCCGGATGAAGAGCTGGTGGGGTCACCATTGCGGCGAGCCGACCATTCAGCAGCTGAAACAGGCTGGGCTCCCAATCGATAAGATGGCATCCCGCTGATGTTGTGAGCAGATTCTTTGGTCGGATATCGCCATGCACAAGACCCATTCCGTGCGCTGCGTCAATCTGAGCTGCTAAGTGCAGGGCCTCGTCGGGCGACGGCACGGTGCAAGGGGCCGAGTGTGCGATCCGCATCGAAGTTCGCATTAAACGAGTCTTGCCGATATCGAAGGTGACTTCGGGCGGGTGCATGTGGGTGTGGCGGGTTATCTGCGCACAGCGGCGCACGAGCGCCTCGCGGCTGAGCGCGAGATCACTGATGAGATAGGTTTTCAAGATCGGTCTAGTCATAGCGCCAAATTCGAATAGCAACCCTTCCGCGTTCCTACAGAGTTCGGAGCACCTGGCAACCGCTGCAGTGTTCCGCATGGATTGAAGAGAACTTCATTCCCCATCAACTCCCTTCAGATTTCGTCGACGCACATCGTGAATGAGCGCCAACTTCCCGCCCTTCCGATGACGCAAGCGATGGCGGGATCAATCCGGCGAGACAGAGTTTGACACCGGTCATCAATGTGCCGCTATTGGTACGACAATGCGGAGGCAGGTCACATGCATCTATTCCTTGGGCTTGAATACGCCAGAATAGGTGACGGCCGCGAAACCCACCACCAGCGATCCCACGAGAGCATAGATCGTCTTTGCCCATTGCCAGAGCGTCACTTCATCGAACAGCTGCAAGATCGTCGGCGGTACAGCTTTCGTTTCAGTGATTAACGGTAGAGAGACGGTAAACGTCACTCCTGAGTAGAGCCCTTTTTGCCCAATGCGATCGGGATCACACCGCGACTCCTGACGCAGATCCAAAAACGGAATAGCGGTGTCCAAGGCATAAAGAGAGGGAACAACCGATCGGCACGGAGTACTGGCCTGCTGCGTGTTCACAAGAACGCCGCGCGCATACATAGCCTCCGCTCCCAGCGTGCCAACACACCAGAAGCCAAGCACCGTTGCGGTCGTTCGAACAATCGACAAGCCGAATCCGAAAGGGATCTCGGCGAAAAGCCAGACAAACGGTTGCTGCCATTTCGGGCGCGCGCGATTTTCTTCTCTATAGCCTTCTCGCTGAAGGCGCCGGGCATCCAGATGTCGACCTGAGCGAGCAAATGCGCTTGCGAATTCTCGCCATGGATGAGGCGAGACGATGAGGCGCATTCGCTTGTCGCGAAAACTATTCCGTCGCAGCCAATCGCGTCGCTGCTTCCAGGGAACCCCATCGTCTGGATCAACCAGAATTTGTCGAATGCTGATTTCATCCAGGCTTATTCGATCCGCTCCGCGCCAAGCTGATGGCGCGAAACTTCCTAGAACGTCGATCTGATCTGCCTCAGAATTTTCGGGCCAAGTGCAGCGCGTCAATGACTGTTTCTGGGCGAGGTCCCGCCTGATCAGTAGGGCAGGAGCGACCGGCAATTCCCGAGCGACCCTGCCATTGGTAGCATCGTGACGTGCTCGGCGAAGTGGGGGCGCTAGTCAGCCACTGATCACTTCGCGATTTCGACGTTCGGTCCGCCCGACCTTATGCCCTTACCCGGATGGACGTCGGCGACGATCTGGCCCCTGTCCACGATGACCACGCCGCCGACCAGCACATAGGGAATGCCATCCGATGGCGTCGTCGGCTTGGCGTAGGTTGCCCGGTCGATAACGCGGGCGGGATCGAAGATCGTGATGTCGGCGTCGGCACCGACCTGCAGGCGACCTTTCTTGCGCATTGCCGGAGAGATTTGTTCCAAGCGCTGCGCCGGCATCAGCGTCATCTTGCGCAGCCCATCCATCAGACTGAGCAGCTGTCGTTCGCGCACATAGTAACCAAGGACACGCGCAAAGGTCCCAGCGCCGCGCGGATGGCCGGCGCCGTCGACGAAGGGAACACCATCGGAGGCGATCATCACCATGGGGTTGGCGATCGCGGTGTCGACGGTGAGGTCTGAAATCTTATGCACGACAACAAAGGCCTCGGGACTGTCTCGCCGAAAGCGATTGAAACTCTCTTCCGTCAATCGTTCCCCGGTGGCAGGCCATTCGACGTCGGAGTACTCGGCGCCCTGACGACCACGCCATCCCTCGTCGAACAACGCACTGCCGATGCGTGTGCTCGAGGCCGTGTAGGGATAGACCTCCGTGGTTACGTCGACGCCGTGCGCGCGGGCGCCCTCGATCATCTGCAGGATCGGCGCTATGGCGCCCAGCGCCTTGCTGCCGATGTGAACGATGTGAAGCGAAGCGCCGGTGGCGGCGGCGTCTGCGATCACCTCCTGCATCGGCGCGATCGGGCCATCGCCCATGGCCGTTTCCGCTCGCCGCACATGGACGAAGACCGGAGCATGGAGGTCCGCTACCTCCTGGAACATCGCGAACACTTCATCGCGCCCCGCGCCCGGGATGTATTCGGGCGCCAGTCCCATGCCAAGGCCGCCCGCCGCGAATTCCCGGCGGAACAGGTCGCGCAGACGGTCGACCTGCGACTGATCGAACCGCGGATAGGCCCACTTGTCCTGTGCCGAAAGTAGGCGCGCACTCAGTTCGGGATCGACCCCCATTTCCGTCGATTCCATCCCTGTCGCGACAAAGACTCTCAGGCCCCGATGCGAAACGCTGGCGCCAAAGTTGATGCGCGAATGGCCTTCGCGCTTCGTGTAGAAGGGCGCGATCGGATAGACGCCTGACTCGAGTTCCAGCGCGGTCGTCACGCCATCGCGCGCCTGAATATCATTGTCAGACGGCGTCTGGCCGTGGGCGTGGAGATCGATGAAGCCGGGCGCAACAACAAGGCCGCGGGCGTTGATCTTGCGCTTGCCTTCGAGGGGTGCGTCCGAGATCGCCCGGATCGTTCCACCTGTGACGCCGACGTTGGCGATGCGATCGACACCCGTCTCCGGGTCCATCACACGACCGCCCTCGATGACGAGATCGTAGCGAACCGGCGCCGGGCTTTGCGCCCACGCATAGGCCACGAGCCCCAGCGTCAGGAAGGCGATAGACGCGGCAAAAGCCACTCGCATTCCCGAAACGCGATCAACCATCTTGGCCATCTGACCCCTCGCTGTTTTCTTGGCGCCCGACCCTTGCCTAGCATGTTTGGAGCTGACGCGCTCGGTGGCTGCCTGGAAATCCTACGGATGTCGCACGTGAGAGGGCGATGTCCGGCCAGCGCCGGCCCTCTGACTGCATTTAAGTTACAGTGACGTTCGTAACCTCTTGTCGACCTGGGTGACTCGGGGCCCTAAATTGCCGTTCCTCATCCACCGATCAGGTTACGGTTGGGCCGCCTTTTTCAACTCGCGACAGAATGGAACATCTTCCGTCTCGCAGGTGTCCGGCTGGGATTTGGTGGCGCGCCAGTACTCCATCAGCCCCAGCTTCTTGACCAGCGGCAGGAAGCGCGGATCGGCGCGCATAGCGCGCGACGTCGGTAAGAACAGCGCCCGCAAGACGGCGCCGCCATAAATGCTTTCGTATGCGTTCACCTGCGGTTGCGTGCCGGCCAGCGCGAACGCTTCGTCGAGGTCGCCCAGAGCCGCCAGCGAGGCCATGACCTCCGCGGAAGCAAGATCGCCGGCATCGCCGCAGTCGCTTGCCCGCTTTGCGCCGAGGCTGCGGGCCTTGGGGTCTTTCGAGACATAGGCCTTGCGGATGTCGCGGAAACAGTCGGCAACTGACTTCGGAACAAACGAGGGCGGGGCTTGCAGCATCGCTTCGGCATCCCCGGCGCCAAGGAAGATCGCCCCGAAGGTCCACTCGCTCCAGGTCCCGGCAGTTGGGTTTCGAGCGAAAGCCATTTCATACTCGGCGCGGGCCCGGGATGACTGCCCAAGCACGGCATAGATCATTCCATTATCAGTCAACGATCGCCCCGGGTCATTGGCGATAGACGCCGACGCATAAGGCAGGGCCTCGCTCAGGCGCCCAGCCATCCGAAGGAGCCTAGTGTAACGCACGTTTATCTGACTGAAAGTCAGGGCATCCTTGCCCTCCGCCTGCGCCAGCCAGTCGAGTAAGAGCCGGTCGTACTCGGCGAGGGGAACAGCTCTGACCGCCACGATGCTCGCACGCGCCAGGATCAGCCAGGGCAGCTGCGGATCGAGTTCGGTTGCGCGCGCCAGCAGCGCTTCCGCTTCGGCTATCAGGGCCGGTCGCGCCGATGCGGGCGCGGTGGCAACGCTGGATACAAGACTGAAGGCCAGAACAGCCTTAAGGTAGGCCGAACCGGGGTCGGCTTGGGCGAGGGCGCGTTGACGGGAAACGATCTGGAGGGCGTTGCTGTCATTGATATACAAGCCTTCACGGCACCTGTCGGCGAGCAGCTTCAGAAGCTGAGGGGTGTCGCGCGTCATAAATGAGCGATTGCGGACAAAGCAGCGCATGACCTCGCTCGCTGGCCACGCCGCCTGGGCCGGAAGGAGGTCAGCTTCCGAGGCCGGACCGCTAACGCTCTTTTCCCACAGCGTCATCCGGGACGGGACATCCTGGAACTGAACCGAGAGGGTCATCTCCTTCTCATCAGACCGCACCTCACCGCTGAGGGCGTAGAGGCTACCCAGCTCGGCAGCGCGGGTGAGACGCTTGTCCGCCAGCGTGCCCAATGTCTCGCCTCGGGCCGCGCTGTCGAGCTTGTTCAAGCCCATGGTCTGGAACATCTGGTCGGTGGCCGCGAGAGCCAGCGCCTTCGCTGCGGGGTCATCGCTGGTTGGCGTGAACCCGAAGAAGGCGACGCGCTGGTTGGCTGGCGCTGCGGTCGGCTGGCTGGCCTGTGGGCCCATCGCGAACATCGCCACGGCGGCGATGAGTGCGACGCCGGCTGCCGCGAGACCCGCCAGCACGGCGGGTCGCTTGAGCAGTGGCTTCTGCGCCGGCTTGATCACCGGCGCAGGCTGGGCCGAGCCGAGGTTGAACGCGGCGACATCCGCCTCCGGTCCGCCCTTCACCAGCGCTGCCAGCTTGTCGGCGAGTATCTCGAACCGCGCCTCGGTGTCTTCGAAGGCATCGAACCAGTTGCGGCTCGCCAGCTCGTAGAGGAACTCCCCGCTTGGCTTGATGTCCTCGATCCTGACCGGGACCACGAGCTTCTTGGAGAACGTCGCTGCCGCCAGCTCCTTGCCGATGTCATCGCTTTCAGAGGCGTTCTTGGAGAAGAGCAGAACAAAGACCGGCGCAGTATCCAGCGCCTTGGCGGTCGCCCTCCGCCAGTCTTCACCTGCGCCCACCAGCGCGTCGTACCATGCGTCAACGCCC